>Ga0209486_10000048_pt1 | contig 58398 bp, 50 predicted proteins | sample NCCompost_FD_187518 | JGI IMG/M metagenome (GOLD analysis project Ga0209486, IMG submission 187518) | Agricultural soil microbial communities from Utah to study Nitrogen management - NC Compost (SPAdes) (version 2) | ecosystem: Environmental > Terrestrial > Soil > Agricultural land | place...
GCGGGCAGCCGCAGGCGGAGAAGCGCGCGGCGTACGCCTGCGACGTCACCTACGGCACCAACAACGAGTTCGGCTTCGACTACCTGCGCGACAACCTCGCGGCACGGCTCGAGGACCGCGTGCAGCGCGGCCAGCCGTTCGCCATCGTGGACGAGGTCGACTCGATCCTGATCGACGAGGCGAGGACGCCGCTGATCATCTCGGGCCCGGCCGAGGAGAGCACCGAGCTCTACGTGAAGATCAACGCCCTCGTGCCGCGCTTCGTGCGCCAGGCCACCGAGGAGGGCGAGGGCGACTTCTACGCGGACGAGAAGTCGCGCCAGGTGCACCTGTCGGAATCTGGCTTCGAGAAGGCCGAGGCGCTGATGCAGGAGTCGGGCCTGTTGCGCGAGGGCGACAGCCTCTATGACCCGGCGAGCATCCGCCTGATGCACCACCTGAACGCGGCGCTGCGCGCCCACGTCCTGTACCACAAGGACGTCGAGTACATCGTGCGCGGCGCCGACGTGATCATCGTCGACGAGTTCACCGGCCGCACGATGCCGGGCCGGCGCTGGTCCGACGGCCTGCACCAGGCGGTCGAGGCCAAGGAGGGCGTCCGGATCCGCGAGGAAAACCAGACCATCGCGTCGATCACGTTCCAGAACTACTTCCGCCTCTACGAAAAGCTGGCCGGCATGACCGGCACGGCCGACACCGAGGCGTTCGAGTTCCAGCAGATCTACGGCCTCGAGGTCGTCGTCGTGCCGACCCACAGGCCGATGGTCCGCAAGGACAACTCCGACCTCGTGTACCTCAACCAGTCCGACAAGTTCGAGGCGATCATCGAGGACATCCGCGATTGCGTGAAGCGCGGCCAGCCGGTGCTGGTCGGCACCACGTCGATCGAGACGTCCGAGAAGCTGTCGAACCACCTCAAGAAGTCGGACATCGCCCACGCAGTCCTGAACGCGAAGCAGCACGAGCGCGAGGCGATGATCATCGCCCAGGCCGGCCGCCCGGCCTCCGTGACCATCGCGACCAACATGGCCGGCCGCGGCACCGACATCGTGCTCGGCGGCAACGTCGCGCGCCAGGTGGACCAGCTGCGCAAGGACGGCGTGATGAGCGAGGAGCAGCTCGCCGGCCGCGCACGGGAGCTCGAGAACGAGTGGACCGGGCTGCACGCGAAGGTGATCGAGGCCGGCGGCCTGCACATCATCGGCACCGAGCGCCACGAGTCGCGGCGCATTGACAACCAGCTGCGCGGCCGCTCGGGCCGCCAGGGCGATCCCGGCTCGAGCCGGTTCTACCTGTCGCTCGAGGACAACCTGATGCGCATCTTCGGCGACCCGGAGCGCACCAAGTCGCTGCTGAAGACCGTCGGCATGAAGGAAGGCGAGGCGATCGAGAGCGGCATGCTGACGCGCCAGATCGAGCGCGCGCAGCGCAAGGTTGAGTCGCACAACTTCGACGCGCGCAAGAACCTGCTCGAGTACGACGACGTCGCGAACGACCAGCGCAAGGTCATCTACCGCCAGCGCACCGAGATCATGTCCACGGACGACATAGGCGGCGTCATCAAGGACGTGCGCGCCGGGGTCGTCGCCAACCTGGCCGAGCAGTACATGCCGCCGGACAGCGTCGAGGAACAGTGGGACGTGGCCGCGCTCGAGGAGGCGTTCCGCCGCGACTTCGGCGTGGACACCGGCCTCGCGGCCTGGCTCGCGGAGGACCCTGCACGGCACGGCGCGGACGCCTCGGCGCGGCTCCTGGCCGCCATCGAAGCCGCCTACGACGAGAAGGTCCGCCAGACCGGCGCGCCGGTCATGCGGCACATCGAGCGCGCCGTGATGCTGCAGCAGCTCGACATGCACTGGCGCGAGCATCTCGCGGGAATGGACTACCTGCGCCAGGGCATTTACCTGCGCGCCTACGCGCAGAAGAACCCGAAACAGGAGTACAAGCGCGAAGCGTTCCAGCTGTTCACCTCGATGCTCGACCGCATCCGCTCGGACACGGTGATGATGCTGCAGCGGCTTCAGGTCCGCACTGAAGAGGAAATCGAGCGCGAGGAGATGGAGCGCCAGCGCCGCCTGCAGAGCCGCATGCAGCTGCAGCACGCGGCGCCCCCGGAACTCGCGGCCCAGGTGCCGGAGGCTGGCGCACCGGCCGTGTTGGCGGGCGAGAGCATGGCCGAGGCGGGTCCGGAGGCGGCGCCGGCGACGCCCTTCGTCCGCGGCGAGCGCAAGGTCGGGCGCAACGAGCCCTGCCCCTGCGGCTCCGGCCGCAAGTTCAAGCACTGCCACGGGGCGTTGCAGTCCGCTGGAAGTTAAACTTTCCCCGTCCAGCACGGGGAGGCCACGGTTGGAAGTCCCGGTCGAGATCCATGTCGTTGCCGGCGCTATCGCCGATGCTGACGGGCGTGTCCTGATCGCGCAGCGTCCGCGCGGCCGTCACATGGCCGGGCGCTGGGAATTCCCGGGCGGCAAACTGGCCGCCGGCGAGGAGCCGCTCACAGGCCTGAAGCGCGAGCTCGCCGAGGAGCTCGGGATCGCCGTGCGCGCCGCCCGGCCGCTCATCCGGCTGCGGCACACATACCCCGAGCGGCGCGTACTGCTCGATGTCTGGCAGGTCACCGACTACGAGGGCGAGCCGCAGGCGCTCGAGTCCCAGGCGCTCGCCTGGGCACGGCCCGACGACCTGCCGCAGCACGACCTGCTCGAGGCCGACCGCGCGATCGTCACGGCGCTGCGGTTGCCGCGCCTCGCGCGCGTGCTCGCGCCCGGCGAGACGCTGCAGTCGGTCCGCGGGCGGGCGGCGCAGACGATCCTCGTGCAGGTGGCCGAGGATGACGCCGGAGAGCTCGACGCCGAGGCCGTGGCGACGGCCCGCGCCGCAGGTCATCGTGTGTTCGTCATGGGTAGCGACGTCGAAGCGATAAGGGTCGCTGCCACGGCACGCTGCGACGGCGTGCTCTTGCGCTGGCTCGGCCAGAGCCTGCACGTCGACCGGAGCGGGGCGTTTCTCGTCGGCGCGCTTTGCGTGGACGCCGAAGGCGCGAAGGAGGCCGTCGCCGAAGGCGCTCACTTCCTCGTGATCGCCCCCGAGGACGGCAGCCTGTCGGAGCGTTTGCTCGAGCGACTTTGCGTCATGGTCGGCCGACCCGTATTCGCCGGCTGGTATCCCGACGCGCGCCGCCTCGAGCGCCTGCAGGCGCTTGGGGCGCATGGATGCGCCGTGCAACGGTGAGGTTGCCGAAGGGGACGCACCCCTTCAACGAAACCGATCAGCGGCCGATCCGCTGCGCGCCGTTGAAGGGGTGCGTCCCCTCCGTGCCCGTGTCCGTGCTACTGCCGAGCTACAAGCTGCGGTCGAAGAAGTCGAGGATCGTCTTCCAGCCGTGGATGCCGGTCTCGCGGAAGCTGAGCGCACCGTGCTTGCTGCCGGGATACGGCACGAGCTCGAAGGGCTGCCCGCTCGCGACCAGGGCGGGAATCAGCAGCGTCGTGTTCGTGAACAGCACGTTGTCGTCCGCCATTCCGTGGATGATGAGCAGGCGGTCGCGGATCGCGCCCGCATAGGTGAGTACGTTCGAGAGCCGGTAGCCTTCCGGGTTCTCCGCCGGCGTGCCGAGGTAGCGTTCGGTGTAATGCGTGTCATAGAGGCGATAGTCGGTCACCGGCGCGCCGGCGACGCCCGCCTTGAACGTGCCCGGCGACTGGCCGAGCAGCATCAGCGTCATGTATCCGCCGTAGCTCCAGCCATAGACGCCGACCCGCGCCGGGTCCACGAAATCCCGTGATTTGAGCCAGGCGACGCCCGCAAGCTGGTCCTCCACCTCGACGCCGCCGAGCCGGTGGTACAGCGCTTCGGTGAACTGCCTGCCGCGCCCGCCCGAGCCGCGGTTGTCGATCGCGAACACGACGTAGCCGCGCTGCGTGAAGAGCTGCGCCGTCTGGTTGCCGCGGCGCTCGCCCCAGCGGCGCTGCACCGTCTGCACCGTGGGGCCGCCGTAGACGACGAGCACCGCGGGATAGCGCTTGCCCTCTTCATATCCGGCCGGCTTGTAGAGTTGGTAGTGGAGGGCGGTGCCGTCCCGGGCCGGAAGGGTCCCGAACTCCGGCAGGACGTGCCGGTCGCGGTAGGGCGCGTACGGATGGCTGGCGTCGATACGGTTCTCGACGAGCCAGGCGAGCCGTTCGCCCGAGGCATCGTGCAGCGAGACCTGCGGCGGCTGCGCGGGGTCGTTGTAGCCGAGCAGGAAGCGCTTCGCGTCGCCCGACATCGTCACGTTGTTCCAGCCGTCGCCCGAGGTCAGCGCTTCAGGCTCGCGCTTCGTGCCGTCATCGAGGTCGGCGACGTAAAGATGCCGCTCGAGCGGCGTCTTCTTCGTCGCCATGAAATACACCTTGCCGCGCCGCTCGTCGATGCCGCACACCGCCGGCGCGTTCCATTCGCCGATCACGTCCCAGTCGCCCGCGGTCACCGGGCCTTTCAGCACGCCGCCGTAGTCGTACAGGTAAAGGTGATTGTGGCCGCTGCGCTGCGAGGCCCAGAGGATCTCGCGCCGTTCCGGCATGAAATAGAGGTCGTCGTTCAGTTCCACCCAGGTGTCGCTGCGCTCGGAGAAAAGCTGGCGCGACGCGCCCCCGGTGGCGGCGAATGAGAGGACGTCGAGGCGCTTCTGGTCGCGCGCCTGCCACTGCACCAGCAGCCGGTCGCCTTCGGGGTACCACTCGACGCGCGCGAGGTAGCCGTCCTTCTGGCCAAGATCGCATGCCGCCGCCACGCCGGTGTCGAGCGCGAGGATCGCGAGCGTCAACCCGGCATTCGGCCGGCCAGTCGCAGGATAGCGCTGCTTCAGGACGCGCACGCCGCCGGGGTCGATCTCGAACCGCTCCACTTCGTCGACCGGCGACTCGTCGACGCGTGTATAGGCCAGGTGCTTCTCGTCGGGCGACCACCAGTATCCGGTGTCGCGGCCCATCTCCTCCTGCGCGATGAACTCGGCCATGCCATGGCTCACGAGCCCGCCGCCGCCGGTCGTCAACCGGCGCTCGGCGCCGGTCGCAAGCTCGACCGCGTAGAGGTCCTGGTCGCGGATGAAGCTGACGTAGCGGCCGCGCGGCGAAAACTTCGGGTCGGTCTCGAAGGCCGCAGTCTCGGTCAGGCGGCGGACGGCCGCGACGGCCGGTTTCGACAGGTCATAGTAGTAGAGGTCGCCCGCGAGCGGAACGAGCAGGCCCTTCGAGTCCGGAGACCACTGGTAGTCGACGATGCCGCGCAACGCCGCGATGCGCTGGCGCTCGCGCCGGGCTTCCTCCTCGGCGGAGAGTTTTTCCCCGGCGGGGGCGAGGGCGCGCGAGTCGACGAGCAGGCGATGCGTCTTGCGGGATGCGTCCCAGGCCCACAGGTCGAACACCGCGGGCGCATCGTCGCGACCGCGCAGGTAGCTGACGAGCCGGCCGTCCGGCGAAAAGCGCATCTGCCTCAGCGACGGGCCTTGCAGGTCGGGCGCGTCGAACAGGCGCTCGACCGGGAGGTCGCCCGCATGCGCGCGCGCGAGGCATAGCGCGGCCGTGATTCCCAGCATGAGTGAACGCATCTGCTCCGCTCCGTCGCAACCCGAAAAGGCGGCCGGCGCGGTTTGCTAGACTGCCCGCCTCACCATTCCGGAGTGTAAGCACGGTGTACCGCCATGTCATATCCGGCCTTGCGACGGCCTGCCTTTTCTACGCGTCCGGCATGAGCGCTGCAGACAGCGCCGCCGGGAGCCTGCGCTATCCCGCCGCGCCGCGCGGCACAACCGTGGACGTGCTGCACGGCACGGAAGTGGCCGACCCGTACCGCTGGATGGAATCGGTGTCCCCCGAACTGACGGCCTGGGTCGGGGCCGAGAATGCGGTGGCCGAGCCTTACCTCGATGCGATACCCGCACGCGAGACGCTCAAGAAGCGCCTGACGGATCTGTGGAACTACGAGCAGTACGGCTACACCTGGATGGACGACAAGTCGCGCATGCCGGTCAAGAAGGGCGGCCGCTACTTCTACGTCGAGAAGGCGGGCACGCAGAACCAGGGCGTCCTGTACTGGGCTCCCGCGCTCGATGCGCCACGCAAGGTTCTCGTAGACCCGAACACGCTCTCCGCCGATGGGACGGCGTCGCTTGCCGACTATTCGATCAGCCCGGACGGCCGCTACGTCGCCTACGCCGTGTCGGATGGCGGCACGGACTGGGACACCTGGCGCGTGCGCGAGGTCGAGACCGGCCGCGACCTTCCGGACCTGATCGGGGACACCAAGTTCACTGGCGTGTCCTGGCTCCCGGACGCGAGCGCCTTTTACTACTCGCGCTACCCGAAAGGGGCGGACGGCAAGGGCGACGACCAGAAACAGGTCAGCGTGTTCCGCCACGCGCTCGGCGCGGCGCAGGCGGACGACCCGCTCGTCTACGCGATCGCCGAGAACCCGCGCCACAATCCCTACGGCATCGTGACCGAGGACGGGCGCTGGCTGGTCTTCATCGTCTCGTACGGGTTCGACAGCAACGCGATCCACCTGCGTGACCTGTCGAAGCCCGACGCCCCGGTCGTCCGCCTGCTCGACAAGTGGGACGGCATCTACGACTTCCTCGGAGCCATGGGCGGCAAGCTCTACTTCCGTACCACCCAGGGCGCGCCGCGCGGCCGCGTGATCGCGATCGACCCGGCCGCGCCGGCGCCGGCCGAGGTCGTGCCGGAAGCGAAGGCGACGCTCTACCAGGCGAGCCTCGCGGGCGGACACGTCATCGCAAGCTACCTCGATGACGCGCGCACCCGGCTCGTGGTTCACGGGGCTGACGGCAAGCGCCTGCGCGACATCCGCCTGCCGGGCGTCGGCACGGCCATCGGTATCCCGGACTTGCCGAAAGAGAACGAGACTTTCTTCGCCTACACCGACTACCTGACGCCGCTCGCGCTGTACCGCTACGACATCGCGAAGGACGAGGTCACCCCGTTCCGCAAGCCGACGGTCTCGTTCGACCCGGCGCCGTACGTGACGGAGCAGGTGTTCTACGAGAGCCAGGACGGCACGCGGGTGCCGATGTTCATCACGCGGCGCAAGGACGCGAAGCAGGACGGCACGAACCCGACGCTGCTCTACGGCTACGGCGGGTTCGACGTCTCGCTGACGCCGACCTACAGCGCGGCGGTCGCGGCCTGGCTCGAGCAGGGCGGCATCTATGCGGTCGCGAACCTGCGCGGCGGCGGCGAGTACGGCGCGGACTGGCACGACGCGGGCACCAAAGCGAACAAGCAGAACGTGTTCGACGACTTCATCGCGGCAGCGGAGTGGCTGATCGCTAAGGGTTACACGTCGCCGCTGAAGCTCGCGATCCACGGGCGCAGCAACGGCGGGCTCCTGGTCGGCGCGGTGATGGCGCAGCGTCCGGAACTCTTCGGCGCGGCGTTGCCGGGCGTCGGCGTCATGGACATGCTGCGCTACCACACGGCGAGCGCGAACGCCTATGCCTGGTCGAGCGACTACGGCACGGTCGAGGACCCGGGGCAGTTCCGCGCGCTCTCCGCGTACTCGCCGGTGCACAACCTGAAGCCCGGCCGCTGCTACCCGCCGACCCTCGTCACGACCGCGGACCACGACGACCGCGTCGTGCCGTGGCACAGCTTCAAGTTCGCTGCGGCGCTCCAGTACGCGCAGGCCTGCGCCAATCCGGTGTTGATCCGCATCGAGACCCGCGCCGGCCACGGCGCCGGCAAGCCGACCTGGATGGTGGTCGAGGACTGGGCCAACCAATGGGCCTTCCTGGTGAAGGCGCTGGAGATGCCCGGAGGCAAGTAACCTCATGCATTGGCGAGAGGGAGCCTCCGTTTTCCCGAAGGACCGAAGGAAAACGGAGGCCCCGTCTCGCTAATGCTTGGGGCTATCGTCGTCGGGAATCTCGGCGGGCTCGCCCGGGATGGCGTTGCGTTCTTCCAGCCAACCGCCGAAGTCGATGACCTTGCAGCGCTCGCTGCAGAACGGGCGCCAGGGATTGCCGTCCCACTCGTGGCGCTTGCCGCAGCGCGGGCAGGGCACCTCGCGCTTCATGGGGATCAGTAGCAGATCGCGAGCACGAACGGGACGTCCTCGCTTGCCTGCACCGGCCGGCTGTGAACGCTGTTCCAGCGCAGGAAGCGCAGCGTGCAGCGGTGATGGCTGCCGCTGACCTCGGGGAAGAGCCGCGCCGCGCCGGGCACGGTGATGCGCAGGAGTTGCACCGGGCGATCGCGCTCGAACACGATCTGGAAGCCGCCGCCCGCCGCCTTCTCTTCGCTCGGGCGCGCGTTCTCGCGCGTGATCCAGAGCAGTTCCGAGATCGACTCGCACAGCGGGCGGATCGTCGCGATCCACGCCGCGAGGTCGGCCTCGCGCGTGTCCGCATCGAGCGACAGCCAGTGATAGAAATCCGGGAGGTCGAACTCGCAGGTGCCCCCCGGGATCGCGCTCCGGTGCTTTATCGCGTTCAGGAAATCGGATTCGCGCAGCTTCTGCATGAAGTTGGCGCCCGCTGCGTTCAGCTCCTCGCGCCGGCGCATCAACGCCGAGAGCACCGCGCGCAGCCGCGCGCCGTCGACCCCCGGCCGGTTCTGGAAATCACGCAGCGCGGTCATCTGCCGCTCCAGCTCCTTCAGCACGTCGCCGCGCGCGTCGCCGCGCGCGGTGATGGCGAGGATCTCGAGCAGGCCCGCGACCGCCGAGCGGCTCGACCAGGCATTCGGCTGGCCGGCGTGGTGGGATAGCTGCTGCCACAGGAACTCGAGGCGCATGAACGCGCGCATCCGCTCGTTGAGCGGCTGCTCGTAGACGATGGGCTCCGAGTCGGGCCTCGGTTCTGACGCAGCCTCGAACATGGGCCTATTTTGCGGCAGGGCTTCCATGTGCGTAAACCTCGTTGCTCAGGAATTCGCGGCCAGTCCGAGATATTTGAGGTCCAGGGCCGCCACCTGGGCGGCCAGGCCGGCGGCGGTGCCGCCGTTGTCGACGACGTCGTCCGCGTACGCGAGGCGCTGCTCGCGCGTGGCCTGGGCGGCCAGCATCCGCTGGGCCGATTCCCGGCTCTCTCCGTCGCGCGCCACGAGACGGCGCAGCTGCTCCTCCTCGGAGCAGTCCACGACGAGGACGCGGTCCACGATCTTCTCCAGCCGGTTTTCGACCAGGAGCGGGATCACGAAAACCTGGTAGGGGCCCGGCGCCTCTCGCGACTGGCGCTCGAGTTCCGACAGGATCGCCGGGTGCAGGAGCGCCTCGATCTCTCGCCGCGTCGCTGCGTCGTCGAACAGCTCCCGCCGCAGCGCAGCGCGATCGAGCCGTCCCTCGCCGTCGAGGATCTCGCTGCCGAGCGCGTTGACGAGCGCGCCGAGCGCCGGCCGGCCGGGCTCGACAACCTCGCGCGCGATTACGTCCGTATCGAGCACCGTCGCCCCGCATGCGGCGAAAAGGTCGGCGACCGTCGTCTTTCCGCTCGCGATGCCGCCGGTGAGGCCGATGCGCAGCATCTCGGTCAGCCGAGTCCGGAGAACTCGAGGTAGCCCGCGACGATGTCCGGACCCCAGATCATCGCGATCCAGGCAGCGCCTGCGAGGTACGGCCCGAACGGGATCGGTACGCCGCGACCGAGCCGGCTTGCCGCCAGCATCGCGATGCCGACGACCGCGCCGACCGCGGCGGCGAGCAGCAGTACGAGCGGGAGCATCTGCCAGCCGAGCCAGGCGCCGATCGCGGCGAACAGCTTGAAGTCGCCGTAGCCCATGCCCTCCTTGCCGGTCACCAGCTTGAAAAGCTGGAACACCAGCCAGAGGAAGGCATAGCCCGCGACGGCGCCGATCACGGCGTCGCGCAGCGCGGCCGGCGGCGCGGGCTGCCCGTGAACGCTCCAGAGGCTCGCGAGGAGCCCGATCCACAGAAGCGGGATCGTCAGGATGTCCGGCAGGAGCTGGCGGTCGATGTCGATCCCCGTGAGCGCGATGAGATAGGCGGTGAACACCAAGGCGAGTACCGCGGACAGCCCGAAACCGAAATGCCAGGCGACTGCCGCGAAGGCGATGGCGGTCGCGAGCTCGACGAGCGGATATCGGATCGAGATCGGCGCGCGGCAGGCGGCGCAGCGCCCGCCGAGGGCGAGCCAGCTCACGACCGGGACGTTGTGAATGCCGCGGATCTGCGCTGCGCAGGCCGGGCAGCGCGAGCGCGGCACGACGAGATTGTAGGGTCCGCCTTCGGCCGGTGCCGCGCGTCCGTCCAGCTCGGCGGCCTGCGCGCGCCATTGCCGCTCCAGAATGAGCGGCAGGCGGTGAATCACGACGTTCAGGAAGCTGCCGATGGCGAGCCCGACGAGCCCCGCCACCGCCGCAAACAGGGCGGGATGCGCCGCGAGCAGGGCCACGGGCGAGGGCCCGGTCAGATCACGGCGCCCAGCTTGAAGATCGGCAGGTACATCGCGATGACGAGGCTGCCGACCAGCACGCCGAGGATGGCCATGATCAGCGGCTCGAGGAGCGAGGACAGCCCGTCGACCGCCGTGTCGACCTCGAGCTCGTAGAAGTCGGCGACTTTCGCGGCCATCGCATCGAGCGAGCCCGATTCCTCGCCGACCGCAATCATCTGGATGACCATGTTCGGGAAGAGGCCCGTGTTCTCCATCGCCCGCTGCAGGCGCTGACCGGTGGAAACCTCGTCGCGCATCCGCAGCACCGCCTCCTCGTAGACGATGTTGCCGGTCGCGCCGGCGACAGAATCCATGGCCTCGACCAGCGGCACGCCGGCAGAGAACATGGTGGAGAGCGTACGCGCGTATCGCGCGATCGCAGCTTTTACCAGGATCGGCCCGATGATCGGAAGCTTGAGTGACGCCCTGTCGAGGAAGTGGCGCAATGCCCGCGACCGCTTCTTCATGTGCAGGAAGAAAACCACGCCGCCCGCGAACAGGAGCCCCATCCACCAGCCCTGCGTCTGCACGAACTGCGACAGGTCGATGACCGCGCGGGTGAACGCCGGAAGGTCGGCGCCGAAGCCCTTGAACAGCGCCTCGAATTGCGGGATCACGAACAGCAGCAGGATCAGCGTCACCACCACCGCGACCGCGAGCACCGCAGCCGGGTAGAAGAGGGCCTTCTTGATCTTCTTCTTGAGGGCCTCGGTCTTTTCCTTGTAGGTCGCGACTTTGTCCAGCAGCGACTCGAGGGCACCCGCCTGTTCGCCGGCCTCGACGAGGTTGACGTACAGGTCGTCGAAATAGAGCGGATGCTTCTTGAGCGACTCGTGCAGCGAGCTGCCGCCCTCGATGTTGGTCTTGATGTCGAGGATCAGCTTCTGCATCGCAGGCTTTTCGTGGCCGACGCCGACGATCTCGAAGGCCTGCACCAGCGGGATGCCGGACGCGAGCATGGTCGCGAGCTGGCGGCTGAAAATGGCGATGTCCCCGGGCGTGATCTTGCCACCGCTCCGGAACAGCCCGCTCTGCTTGCGGAGCTTTGTCGGGACGATGTTCTGCCGCCGCAGGTCCGCGCGCGCGGCCTGTTCGTTCACCGCGAGGATCTTCCCGCGGATCTTGTTGCCCCTCTTGTCCTTGCCCTCCCAGGTGAACGGGGTGTCCCTGGGCGCAGCGGCGGCGGTAGGCGGCATGGCGACTGTCGTCCTTTAGCCTGACTTTCCGATGTTAACGCCCGGGGGAATCACTCAACTGTGACGCGGTTGACTTCTTCGAGGGTCGTCAGCCCGTCCATGACCTTCTTGAGGCCCGCCGCACGCAGGTCCCAGACCCCGTTCTTGCGGGCCTCTGCGGCGATATGGGGGGCGCTGCCGCCCTCCAGGATGATCCGGCCGATGGACTCCGTGACCGGGAGCACCTCGTACAGGCCGACCCGGCCCTTGTAGCCGTCCGTGCACTGGCCGCAGCCGACGTGCTTGTAGACCTTGAATCCGGGCGTCGCGATCTGCTGCTCGGAGAAGCCCTCCCGAAGGAGCGCATCGTGGGGCAGGTCGAACGGCTGCTTGCAGGCCGAGCAAAGCCGCCGCGCAAGGCGCTGCGCGATGATGAGGCTCACCGAGGTCGCGATCGCATAGGGCTTGACGCCCATGTCGATCATGCGGGTCAACGTCTGGGGCGCGTCGTTCGTGTGCAGCGTCGAGAGCACGAGGTGGCCCGTCTGCGCCGCCTTGATGGCGATCTCCGCAGTCTCGAGGTCGCGGATTTCGCCGACCATGATGACGTCCGGGTCCTGGCGCAGGAAGGCGCGCAGCGCCGAGGCGAAGGTGAGGCCGACCTTCGGGTTGACGTTCACCTGGTTGACGCCGGCCAGCACGATTTCCGCCGGGTCCTCGGCGGTCGAGATATTCGTGTCCTCGACGTTCAGGATCGAGAGTCCGGTGTACAGAGACACCGTCTTGCCGCTGCCGGTCGGCCCCGTCACCAGGATCATGCCCTGGGGCTTCGCCAGCGTCTTGAGGTAGAGCTCCTTCTGGAAAGGCTCGTAACCGAGCGCGTCGATGCCCATCATGGCCGTGCTGGCGTCGAGGATGCGCAGCACGATCTTCTCGCCGAACAGTGTGGGGCAGCTCGAGACTCGGAAGTCGATGGAGCGGTTCTTCGACAGCTTCATCTTGATGCGCCCGTCCTGCGGGACGCGCCGCTCGGCGATGTCGAGCCGCGACATCACCTTGAGGCGGGCCGCGAGCTTGGTCGCGAGCTGCACCGGTGGCTGGGCGATCTCGCGCAGCACGCCGTCGATGCGCAGCCGGATGCGGTAGTACTTCTCGTATGGCTCGAAGTGGATGTCGGACGCGCTCTTGCGGATCGCGTCCAGCATGATCTTGTTGACGAAGCGGACGATCGGCGCGTCCTCGACGTCGTCGCGCGCGGCCTCCGACTCCATCGCGTCGTCGCCGTGCGAGACGTCGAGGTTCTCCAGGTCGAAGTCACCGTCGCCGCCGCCAAGGGCCGGCATCTGCGTGTCGACCTGCTCGATCGCCTTCTGCACGGCGCGCTGCAGCTTGTCGTCCTCGACCACGACCGCCTCGATGGCGAGGCCGGTCTGGAACTTGACCTCGTCGACGGCGTGCAGGATGGTCGGGTCCGAGACGCCGACGTGCAGGCGCTTGCCGCGCTTGACGAGCGGCAGGATGCGGTGCTTCGCGAGCAGCTTCTCGTTGACGAGGCGGACGGTGTCGATGTCGGGCGCGACCGCGTCGAGGTCCAGCAGCGGCATGCCGAACTCCTGGGCCGCAGCGATCGCGATGTCGCGGGCGGAGGCCATGTCGTGCGACACGAGCCAGCTCACGAGGTGGGTCTTGCGCTCGCGGGCGTTCGCAATCGCGTCGAGCATGGCCGACTCCTCGACCAGGCCGTCGAGCACGAGCCGCTGCGGCAGCCCCGTGAGGACGGCCCGGACGGAGCCGGCGGCTGCGGCGCTATCGTTCAATGACCCACTCCAGACACGGCTGACCCTGCCCCCTGAGGCTTCCCTGAGGCCGCGATCTTGTAGCCTAACCCACGCGGCCAGCAATTGTTAAATGAGCGAGAATGCTCCCATACAGCGGCCTGCAAGCGCTTGACCGGGTTCACAATCAGCGCGCTCCGCTTGACGCCGGCAGTTCGCCCGGAAAGCGAGCCACCAGGGCATTCCAGAGTCGTACTGCCTCCGGCCCGCTGGCAGCGTCCGGCGGACCCTCCAAGACCACTGGCGCGGGATTTGCGCGGTCCGAGGCCATGTATTGCGGCGCGCCAGCCGGGCCCGGAATCACGGCAAGAAGCAAGGTCGGCGAAATCGCCGCCCTTTGCTTTCGGGCCAGAACTTCGGGCAGGCGATTCTCGCGGAGTTGCACCCAACCAGATTCACGATCAATTTCGTAATAAACAGCGGCCTCATCGATCAGGCGTGAGGCTTCATAGTGGCCAGCAAGCGTTGACGGCGTATTGAAATCCGTTTCCGTGAATCTCACCCGAGTCGCAAGGCGCGATCCTAGCTGCGTATCCGAAAGATACGGCAGCAGCGAGACACCGTCGACGCTATCGGGTGTTTTACCGGTCACGTAGTGCTCGAGGGTCGGTCGTAGATCCTCGAGCGACACTGGCCAGTCGTAACTGCCCGGTGACCCTGGAAACTCGGCGCGGCCATACGGACGCATCGCGAGCAGGACGCTGTACTGGTGCGGACTCAAGACACTCGTACCGTGTCCCCACAAAGAGTCCCAGATCTCTCGGCTTGTCCCAGTCGTGCGCAACATCGAATCTGTTTCACCGCCGAGCGCCTCACCGTGATCGGACAGCAGCACGACGATCGCGTTGTCCAGGACGCCCTTTTCTCCAAGCAGTTCCATGACTGAGGCGAACTGGCTATCTACTGCCTCGATGGCCCGGCCATAGGCAGGACGATATTCTTGCGGCGTGCTGGGCGTCGGCATTCCTGCCCAACTATATGGCCAATGCGTCAACGTCAAATGTATGGCTAGCAGGGTCGGGCGAGTCACGTTGATTTCGTCTTTGAGGCGTTCGACGAAATCAGCCGGCTCATAGGTAACCTGTGCGGCTCGGTTCGCGTGATTCGACGGGAACAACGTGCGTCCGAGTCTGGTCGAAGCCACGAGATTCACGAGTGGCATGTCGCCGGCATATCCAAGCAGGAAGTCCGCGGCCCCGATCGGCGGGGTGATCAATTGATCAAACCCGTAGGATTCGTCGATGTTTGCGAAGCGCACTTCGTCGGTTGAATAGATCGCATGGTAGCCGCGCACGCGAAGCGCGTCGGCCAGAGTTTCACCCTCGTGCACGAGCCGGCGCGGCATGAGATTGACGCGCGCATTGCTGGCGACCGGGTGGCGGCCCGTAAGGATCGAAACCCAGGCGCCGAAAGTTCGCGGTAGCGGACTCGTCGTATCCGTAAATCTGCGGGCGCCTGACAGGAACTCCGTAATATGCGGTGTCTTGGCTGGGCCGTGGCGCGGCACCGACAGGTCATTGCGCAGTGCATCGATGCCGATGATCACAACGTGCGGGGGGGCGGCGACGCCCGGCGCAGCGACGACTCGAAGGGCCGGCATCTCTCGTTCTACGACGAGCACGAGCAAGATGGCCGCTCCGACGGCGACCACTGTAGCGGGGATACGCCAGCGGAGCCGCAGCAAGCTGCGCGCGGCGAGAAACACGATCACCAGAGTGACGCCCGTAATTAGGATCAGTACGGGTCGCATGCCGAACACTTCGCCGCGCCACCAAGAATTCTCGGCGGCAAAGATGGAGGCCGGGTACCAGGTCGTGTTGGCAGCCATCATGAGGCCCGCCACTACAATGAACCAGCCAGCGATTAGCCAGCGACGGCGTGCAATCGCACAACCCGAGAGTGCCGCCTCAGTCAGCCGCGCAAGCGCAAAACTGATGAGCCCGACCAGGACGTGACACAACACAACGGCCCCGGCAAACGCGGCCAGTCGCCAGCCGAGTACTGAGCCGGCGATATCGCTCATGTTCACGGATGCCGTAACACGGTTGCTCGGAAGCACGATTTCGAGTTCGTGTGCTACGAAGGTGACGAATACGGCCATCAGCAGGAATGACAAGAACACTGCGAGGCCGAGTCCGGCCCATGGGCTGACAGAATGGCTAGCTTCCTTGGGCATTGCTGCGCGAGTCGCCATACCGGTGCTACAAAAAGGCAAGGCCCCTGAAGTCAGGGGCCTTGACCGTTCCGGCCAGACGCCGGATCCATTGTGACGGCGATCAGTTGCCGCCGAAGCCAGTGCGGCAGGACGCCGGCATGTGCTTGTCGGCCAAAGTCGTCGCGCCGTCCGGGGACACCGTAGCGCCCGGGCTCGGCTCGTCACTCGCGTCCGTCGGGTCGGTCGCATTGCCGCAGACCCACACGACGTCGCCGTTCAGATTGACCAGCGGCTGGATGTCGAGGCGCTGCGTATCGATCTTGCCGTTCGCATCCTTGCCATAGACGATCTGAATCGTGCCGTCGGTGACGTCAATCGATTCGACGTAACGGGCCGCCTTGTTGGCTGCGCCGCCAGCCGAAGTGACACCCGCCTCGGCAAGATCACCCGGCCACTCGCCGGTCTGTGCCATGTACTCCGCGACACCCGCCTTGATGTCCGATGCGAGCGTCATGCCTTCAGAGACCTGCGCGCGAATCGTGTAGTCCTGGTACGCGGGGATCGCGATCGCGGCCAGGATGCCGATAATGGCCACCACGATCATCAGTTCGATGAGCGTGAAGCCCTTCTGGAGCGTCTTCATTTCCAAAACTCCTTCTGTTGACGAGGGCGGCGCTCATGCGCCGATGCACCCTAGGTACAGCAAGGATCATGCCAACCGAACTGGCGACTGTAAGTGACGGACTTGGCAGTATTTTTTGGCGATTGTCAGAATACCGTCGGGGTCTGGCGACGTTTGAGGCGACAGGCTGCGTCACAAAGTGACGCGCTGCGTCACTCGATGCCGAGTTTCTTGATGCGATAGCGCAGCGCCCGGAAGCTGATACCGAGCGCACGGGCGGCGGCCGTCTTGTTGTAGCGGGCATCTTCCAGGGCCTTGCGGATCGAGGCGCGCTCCATGTCTTCCAGCGTCTGCGGCAGCGTGCCCGGCCGGTGCAGCGGCACGGAGTCCTCGAACGTGGGTGGTCCCCGCAGCTCGATATCCTCCGGGCGAATCGTCGCACCGTCGCAGAGCGTCAGTGCGCGCTCGATGATGTTCTCCAGTTCGCGGACATTGCCCGGGTAATCGTGGCTCGCGAGGAGCTCCATGGCCTCTGTTGAAATCGCCGGCGGGGTCATCGCAAGCCGCAGGGCGAATCGCTGCGTGATGGACGCGGCCAGTTCGGATACGTCCGCAAGCCGGTCGCGCAGGCTCGGCACCCGCATCTCGATCACGTTAATGCGGTAATAGAGGTCCTCGCGGAAGCGACCGGCCGCGACCAGTTCGCCGAGGTCGCGGTGGGTGGCCGAGAGGATGCGCACGTCGACCGGCTGCTCGCGCTGGTCGCCGACCGGGCGCGCGGTCTTTTCCTGGATCAGGCGCAGGAGCTTGACCTGCATGACGAATGGCAGGTCCGCCACCTCGTCGAGAAAAAGCGTTCCGCTTTCCGCTGCCTGCACGAGGCCGAGCTTGTCGGCGACCGCGCCGGTGAAGCTGCCGCGGCGGTGGCCGAAGAGCTCGCTCTCCATGAGTTCCGACGGGATCGCGCCGCAGCTCACCGGCACGAAAGGCGCGTCCTTGCGCGGGCCGGACTCGTGGATGAGCCGCGCGACCAGCTCCTTGCCGGTGCCGGATTCGCCGGTGATGTGCACGGGCGCCTGGCTCCGCGCCACGCGGCCGATCATGGCGCGCAGCCGCTGCATGGGCTCGGAATCGCCGAGCAGGCGCCGCCCGCCGTCGGCGGCACGCCGGCTGTCCGATAGCTTGAGTGCCTGGTTGACGAGCTTGCGCAGGTCCGAGATGTCGACGGGCTTGCGAACGAAGTCGAAGGCGCCGAGCTTCAGCGCGAGCACCGCGGATTCCACGTGGCCGTGGGCCGTGATCACGGCGACCGGCAGCTCCGGGGCCTCGCTCTGGATCCATTCGATGAGCTCGGTGCCATCGCCGTCCGGCAGGCGCAAGTCCGTGAGGCATAGTGCGAAGTCATGCGAGCCCTGGAGCTCGCGGCGGGCCGAGGCGAGGTCGTGCACGGCGCTCGAATCGACGCCCATGCGCGCGAGCGTCAGCGACAGCAACTCGCAGATGTCCGGCTCATCGTCGACGATCAGCGCGCGCGGGTTCGCCATATGGGTCAGGTCTGCTCCCAGCGCTGCGGATCGGCGAACACGATGCGGAAGATGCTGCCGCCGCCAGTGCGCGGCTCGAACACGAGGAGCGCCCGGTTGCACTGGGCGAGCTCGCGCGCGATAAAGAGCCCGAGCCCGGTGCCGCTCGCGCGCGAGGTGAAGAACGGCTCGAAGATGCGGTCGCTGATCGTCGAATCGATGCCCGGCCCGCGGTCGAGCACCTCGAGGAACGGCCGGTTGCTGCCGGCGAGGCGGCCGATGCGGACCTCGACCGAGTCATCGGGCGCCTTGACCGAGTAGCGGAAGGCGTTTTCGCAAAGGTTCCAGAGGATCTGGCGCAGGTGCGAGGGATCGACGCGCACCTCGAGCTCCGGGTCGGGAACCTCAGGCGCAAGCTGGCCGGCCTCGTGGCCGCCGGTGCTGATGAATTCCTGCACGAAGTCGGTGAGCCATTCGCCAAGCGGCATGCGCTCGGGCCGCGTGCTCTCGCGCCGGGCGAGCTGCTGCACGTTGCCGATGATGGTGCTGACGCGCTCCGCGTTCGCGCGGATGATGTCGCTCATGCGCCGGTTCGGATCCGAGAGGCCCGCATCCTCGCCGAGGAGCTGGGCGGCGTGGCTGATTGCGCCGACGGGATTGCGGATCTCGTGCGCGATCGAGGCCGACAGCCGGCCGAGCGCGGCGAGCCGGGACTGGTGGATGCGGTCGTCGAGGGCGGTCAGGTCCTCGAGGAAGATCAGCACTGGCGGCGGCTGGCCGGTTCCGAGCGGCGCAAAATGCGGCCGCACCTCGCGCAGCCCGTCGACCGCGAGGAGGTTGCCGCCCGTCGTGTCGGCATCGGGGCCGCTCTGCCGCCACATGGTCAGCAGGTAGAGAAGGCGCGGCGAGACTTCTCCCAGCAGCGCGCTCGCGGTCGCATCGCCGCCGAGGATCTGGCGTGCCGACTCGTTGATCAGGCGGATGCGGTCCTGCTCGTCCACGACCACGAGGCTCTCGCGCAGGCGCTCGACGATGTACTGCGACAGCTCCGCCAGGTTCGCGAGGTCGAGGTCGCGCTGGCGCACCAGCGCCTCGCTCTCGCGCAGGCGGCCGGCCAGCGGCGCGCCCGCCAGCGCGGCGATCAGGATGACGCCGCCGAGGAGCCCCGCTTGAGTCAAGTCGGACGAGTCCGTGACGCCGCGGAACCACAGAATCAGCTGCTGCCCGAGCACGCATAGCGCGGCGATCGCGGCGACTGTCGCCGCGACGCGCTGCGGCAGCAGGAGGCTCACCGCCGCGACTGGCATGATGAGGAGCAGTCCCACGCCGCTCGCCGCGCCGCCGCTCGTGACGAGCAGGGCCGTCACGGCAATGACGTCGAAGGCGACATGGATGAAGGCCTGGGCCTGCAGGCTCGGCCAACGCGACTTCAGGAGGCCGATGCACACGACGCCCGTCGCGAACCAGGCGACGAGTGCGTAGAAATAGAGATCGGGCGATGCCGCGCCGAGCAACTGAGGCCGGTGGGCGAGCAGCGCGAGGGCGACCAGCACCGATGGAACCGCGAGCCGGTAGAGGTTGAGCAGGCCGAGCACACGCCAGGCGAGCTCGGTATCGCCAGACGTTCTCTCGATTTCGGCCGGCTTTTGCACGGCGGCACTTTAGCACGCGACCCGCGGCCGACCCGCGGCGCGGCCCGCGTTTGCGACGCGGTTCAAGCCAGCCGCTACAATGCCGTGATGAATCTTCATGAATACCAGTCGAAGCGAGTCTTCGCGGACTACGGCGTGCCGGTGCCGCAAGGGAGGGTCGCGGCGACGCCGGTGGAGGCGGTCGCCGCGGCGCGCGAGTTGCCGGGACCGGTGTGGGTGGTCAAGGCGCAGGTGCACGCCGGCGGGCGCGGCAAGGGTGGCGGCATCAAGCTCTGCCGTTCGGCGGCGGAGGTCGGCAAGGCCGCGGAATCGATGCTCGGCCAGCGGCTGGTGACGCCGCAGACAGGCGCGTCCGGCCTGCCGATCGACCTCGTCTACGTGGAATCCGGCAGCGCCATCGAGCGCGAGCTCTACCTTTCGCTGCTGCTCGACCGCGACCGCAGCCGGATTTCCTTCGTCGCCTCGGATGCGGGCGGAATGAACATCGAGGAGGTCGCAGCGAAAGAGCCCGAGAAGATCCTGCGCGCCGACATCGACCCCGCAGCGGACTTGCAGGGTTACCAGTGCCGCAGGCTCGCGTTCGGCCTCGGTCTCTCCGGCAAGCAGGTTGCCGAGTTCGAGCGCATCGCGCGAGCCCTGTACACGCTGTACCTCGAGCGCGACCTTTCGCTGGTCGAGATCAACCCATTGATCGTTGCGAAGGACGGCACGCTCGTCGCGCTCGACGCCAAGATCAACGTCGATGCCAACGCGCTGTTCCGCCAACCCGAGCTGGTGGCGATGCGCGATCCGTCGCAGGAAGACGAGATGGAGCGCAAGGCCGCGGAGCACGAGCTCAACTACGTCTCGCTCGACGGCAACATCGCCTGCATGGTGAACGGCGCCGGGCTCGCGATGGCGACCATGGACCTCATCAAGCTGCATGGCGGGGAGCCCGCGAATTTCCTCGACGTCGGCGGCACAGCGACGGCGGATCGGGTGACCGCCGCTTTCCGGCTGATCCTTTCGAATGCCCGTGCCCGCGCGATCCTGGTGAACATCTTCGGCGGCATCGTGCGCTGCGACGTGATCGCCGAAGGCATCATCCAGGCCGTCCGCACCGCCGGCGTCCACCTGCCGGTGATCGTGCGCCTCGAGGGCACGAATGCGGACAAGGCGCGGACTTTGCTCGGCGCCAGCGGCCTCGCCATCACCGTCGCGAAGGACGTAACCGACGCGGCCACCAAGGCGGTCCGTCTCGCGCGCGGCGGGGCAAGGCGGTGAGCATCCTCGTCAACCGCAGGAGCCGCGTGATCTGCCAGGGATTCACCGGCAAGCAGGGCACGTTCCATTCCGAGCAGGCGATCGCGTACGGTACCAACCTCGTCGGTGGCGTGACGCCGGGGCGCGGCGGCACGCGGCACCTCGACCGGCCGGTGTTCGACACCGTGCACGACGCGGTGAAGGCGACGCGGGCCGACGTGAGCGTCATCTATGTCCCGGCACCCTTTGCAGTGGACGCGATTCTCGAAGCTGCGGACGCCGGCATCCGCCTGGTCGTCTGCATCACCGAGGGCATCCCGGTCAACGACATGGTTCGCGTGAAGGCGGCACTCGCGGGCTCCCGATGCCGGCTGGTCGGGCCGAACTGCCCGGGCGTGATCACGCCGGGCGAGTGCAAGGTTGGCATCATGCCGGGCTTCATTCACAAGCCGGGACGCGTGGGCATCATCTCGCGTTCGGGCACGCTGACGTACGAGGCGGTCTTCCAGACGACCCACGCGGGCCTCGGCCAGACGACCTGCGTCGGCATCGGCGGAGATCCGGTGCGCGGCCTGAACTTCATCGAGGTGCTCGCGCTCTTCGAGCGCGACGAGGACACGGCCGGCATCATCATGGTCGGCGAGATCGGCGGCTCCGACGAGGAGCGCGCCGCGGAGTACATCCGCAAGAACGTGACGAAGCCCGTCGTCGCCTACATCGCGGGCGTGACGGCCCCCACCGGCAAGCGCATGGGCCACGCCGGCGCCGTGATCGCGGGCGGGAAGGGGACGGCCGCGGACAAGTACGCGGCGCTCGAGGATGCCGGGGTCGCGACCGTGCGCTCGCCGGCCGAGCTCGGCAGCGCGATGAAGAAGGCCCTCGCCACCCGCCGCCGCAAGCGCAGGCGCAGGCGCTGAACACGCGTGCGCATCGCGTTCGCACAGATCAATCCCACCGTCGGCGACGTGCAGGGCAACGCCGGGCGCATCGCCCTGCGGCTCGATGAGGCGCGCCGGGCCGGCGCACAGGTCATCGCGACGCCCGAGCTCGCGCTCTCGGGCTACCCGCCGGAAGACCTGCTCTTCCATCGCGGATTCCGGCGCCGCATCGAGGAATCGCTGGCGCGCCTGTCGGAGTCGGCGCGCGGCATCGACCTGCTGATCGGGTATCCGGAGTACTCGGGCGGCGTCCTGTTCAACTCGGCGGCGTGGATCCGCGACGGCAGGCGGATCGCGAATTACCGCAAGCAGCGACTGCCGAACTACCAGGTCTTCGACGAGAAGCGCTACTTCACGCCGGGCGACGCGTTCGTCACCGTCGAGATCGGTGGCGTGCGCGTCGCGCCCATCATTTGCGAGGACGTCTGGCACGCCGACGTCGCCGTGGGCGCATGCGGCGCCGGCGCCGATTTCGTCATCGCGCTCAATGCCTCGCCTTACCAGAAGGGCAAGCAGGCGGAACGCGAGGCGAACCTCTCTGCGCGGGCGCGGGAGAACGGGCTCGCGTTCGCGTACCTCAACCTCGTCGGCGGCCAGGACGAGCTCGTATTCGACGGCTGCAGCTTTGCCGTGGACAGGGGCGGCCGCATTGTGCAACGCCTGCCTGCCTTCGAGGAATCGCTCGCCATCCTCGACGTCGCCGAGTCGGACAAGGGCTTCGATTTCCAGCCAGACAGCCTCGCACCACTGCCGGCGGGCGAGGAAAGCGTCTGGGGCGCGCTCGTCCTCGGCGTGCGCGACTACGTGGAGAAACATCGATTCCCAGGGGTCGTGATCGGTCTGTCGGGCGGCGTGGACTCGGCACTGGTGCTTGCGCTCGCCTGCGACGCGATCGGCCCGTCACGGGTGCACGCCGTGATGATGCCCTCGCGCTTCACGTCCAGCATCTCCAAGAAGGACGCGGCCGCGATGGCGCGAGGGCTCGGCGTCCACTACTCGATGATCCCGATCGAAGGGATTTACCAGGCGACACTCGCCGCGCTCGAGCGCGAGTTCCGGGGACGGGAACCCGACGCGACCGAGGAGAACATCCAGGCCCGGTGCCGCGGCATGCTGTTGATGGCGATCTCGAACAAAACCGGCCGCATGGTCCTGACGACCGGCAACAAGAGCGAGATGTCGGTCGGATACGCGACGCTCTACGGCGACATGGCGGGCGGATTCGCGCCGATCAAGGACTGCAGCAAGACGCTGGTGTGGCGGCTCGCGCGCTGGCGGAATGCGCAGGGGTCTGCGCCGGTCATCCCGCAGCGGATCATCGACCGCCCGCCGACGGCGGAACTGCGCGAGAACCAGCTCGACAGCGACAGCCTGCCGCCCTACGACGTCCTCGACCCGATCCTCGAGGCGTTCATCGAGGACGATCGCTCGGTCGACGAAATCGTCGGGATGGGGTTCGACCGCGCGGTCGTCACGCGGGTGCTCGAGCTCGTCAAGCGCAGCGAGTACAAGCGCCGCCAGGCGCCGCCGGGCGTGCGCGTGAGCGGCCGGGCGTTTGGCCGCGACTGGCGGTATCCGATTACGTCGGGGTATAGGCCGGGGGAATCCTAGTCCGGCCACCACCACTTGCGGTCGTACTCGACCGGCTTCGCGTCCGGGTAGTTGAGCGCGAAGACTTCCTGCGAACGCTCCGCAAGGTCGTTGAGCCCCATGCCCTTGTAAGCCGAGATCATGATCTCGAGCGCCTGCCGGACCGCCGGCGCGCCATCGTAATTCTCGATGCAGTAACGCGCCCGGTCGATCGCGGCGATGTAGGCTTCGCGCCGAAGGTAGTGATCGGCGACGTGCACCTCGTAGTCGGCGAGGCGGTTGCGCAGGTAAACCATGCGCTGGCGAGCATCGTGCGCGTAGACGCTGTCGGGGCGCTGCCGAATGAGCTGGTCGAAGGCGTCAAACGCGCGCTTGACGTCCTGCGGCGGGCGCTCCGTGAGGTCGGTGTTGAACCAGCGCTCGAGGAAGTTCGGCGAGCGCTCGAAGTAGACGAGGCCGCGCAGGTACATCGCGTAGTCGACTTGCGGATGCGTCGGGTTCTCGCGGACGAACTGGTCGGCCGCATCCACCGCGGACTCCTGCTCGCGGGCGCGGTAATACGCATAGATGATGTCGAGCCGCGCCTGGCGCGCCTCCTGGCTGAACGGATAGCGCGCCTCGAGCGCCTCGTAATAGCGCACCGCCCCGCGGTAGTCGCCGCCCATGAGGAGGCTGTGCGCCTTCTCGTACATGCGGTTCGGCTGCAATTGCTCGGCCGCGCGCTCCTTGTAACCGCAGCCCGCGGCTGCGGCGACACCGCACGCGATCAGGAGGATGCGCGCCATCGATCTGGCTGGCTGCAAAGGACTGGACCCCGACTGTTGAATCAACGCAGTATACCGGCAAAAGACCGTTCCCGACCCTCATGAGTTCCACCCGTTACCAACACAAACTGCACTTGCCGCCGCAGGCAGCCGGGCGACGCCTCGACCAGGCGCTGGCGGACGCCCTGCCGGAATTCTCGCGCTCGCGCCTGAAGCGCTGGATCGACGACGGCATGCTGCGCGTCGATGGCCGCGTGCTGCGGCCGCGCGACATCATCGCCGGCGGCGAGCTCGTCGAGCTGGACGCGCCCGACGAGGACGCCGTGCCGGACGTCGCGCAGGCAATCCCGCTCAACGTCGCCTGGGAGGACGAGGACATCCTGGTCGTGGACAAGCCGGCCGGGCTCGTCGTGCATCCGGGCGCGGGAAACCCGGACCGCACCCTGCAGAACGCGCTGCTCGCGTACGATGCGCGCCTCGCGAAGCTGCCACGCGCCGGCATCGTCCATCGACTCGACAAGGACACGTCGGGCGTCCTGATCGTCGCTCGCAAGGAATCCGCGCGAACGACGCTTGCCGAGGCGCTCGCGGCCCGCGAGATTCATCGCGAGTACCAGGCCGTGTGCGTCGGCGTCATGACGGCGGGGGGCCGGATCGACGCGCCGATCGATCGCCATCCGGTAGACCGCCTGCGCATGGCCGTGCGCCAGAGCGGCCGCGAGGCCGTCACGAACTACCGCGTGATCGAGCGCTTCCGGCGCCACACCTGGGTGCGCGTCACGCTGGAGACGGGGCGCACGCACCAGATCCGGTTGCACTTGTCGCACGCGGGCTACCCGCTGGTCGGCGACCCGGTCTATGGCCGCCGCCTCGCGATCCCGCGCGGCGCGACGCCGGCGCTGGCGGCAGCCTTGCACGGTTTCCGCCGGCAGGCGCTGCATGCAGTGAAGCTCGTCTTCCCGCATCCGCGCGACGGCCGCGCGATCGAGGTCGAATCGGCCCTGCCAGCGGACTTCAAGGCGCTCGTCGCTGCGCTGAAGCGCGATCGCGCCGCGGCCGGGGACTGATGGCGGCGCCCGGATTCCTCATGCCCGGCTGGTCCGTGCCCGCGCGCGTACGCGCGGCCATGACGACGCGCGCCGGCGGCGTGAGCGAAGGACCCTACGCGAGCTTCAACCTCGCGACCCACGTCGGTGACGAACCCGCGCTGGTCGCCGAAAACCGCGAACGCCTTCGCGACGCGCTCAGCCTGCCTGCGGAGCCCGCCTGGCTCGACCAGGTTCACGGAACGGGAGTCGCAGTGTTGCCGGCGGGAGAAAAAGTAGTCGCCGACGCCGCCGTCACGTTCACGCGCGGCCAGGTCTGCACGGTGCTCGTTGCCGACTGCCTGCCGGTTTTCCTCGCGGGTCGCAGTGGCGATCGTGTCGGCATCGCGCATGCGGGCTGGCGCGGGCTTGCAGCGGGCGTCCTCGAGGCGACGCTTGCGGCACTCGAGTGCGATCCGCGCGACCTTGTCGCATGGCTCGGCCCGTCCATCGGCCCGCGGGCCTTCGAAGTCGGCGACGAAGTCAGGGACGCGTTTCTGGCGCAGGACGACGGCGCGGCGGCGCAGTTCCATCGAGGCCGGCCGGGCCGCTGGCTGGCCGATCTCCCGGGTCTCGCGCGTCGCCGCCTGACGGCCGCGGGCGTCGCCGCGGTGAGCGGCGGCGAACTCTGCACGCACGCAGACCCGTCGCTCTTCTATTCCTTCCGCCGTGACGGAGCGACGGGGCGCATGGCCGCGCTCGCCTGGCTCGACTGAGGTAGGCTGGGCGGCCGTGTCGACGCTCATACCGATCCTGCTCCTGACCGGCGCCTGCGGCGCACTTTCCGCACTCGTTGCCGGCGTGTTCATGGTGCTGCCGGCCGCGCGCAGGAACTCGCTGCTTCCGCATCTCGTGAGCTTCGCGACCGGCGCGCTGCTCGGTGCGGCGCTGCTCGCGCTGCTGCCGCACGCGCTCGAGTCGGGTGCCGGCGCGCACGGCATCGGGCTAGCGCTCGCGGGCGGCATCATCGCGTTCTTCGTGCTGGAGAAGCTGGTGCTATGGCGGCACTGTCACGCCGATCACTGCGAGGCGCACGGGCCCGAGGACCATCACCGGGACCGCGCCTCCGCGACGCTGATCCTCTGGGGCGACGCCTTCCACAATGTCCTGGACGGCGTGCTGATCGCGGCCGCGTTTCTCACCGACCCGCACCTCGGCGTCGTCACGACGGTCGCGGTGTTCGCGCACGAGATTCCGCAGGAAGTCGGCGACCTCGCGATCCTGCTGAACGGCGGCATGTCGAGGAAGCGCGCGCTCGCGCTGAACATCGCGGTCAGCCTCACGTCGGTCGCGGGCGCGGTGATCGCGTGGTTCCTGCTGGCGCAGGCGCTCGAATGGCTTCCGTATGCGCTCGCGATCGCGGCGGCGAGCTTCCTCTATGTTGCGGTTGCGGACCTCATTCCCGGGCTTCACCGTCGCGTGGACGCGCACACGTCCGTCCGGCAGGTCGCGCTCATCGCGCTGGGCATCGCGGTCATCGCGTTCTCGCACGGGCTCGCGCACTGACGGTCGGCGGTTGAGCGTTACAGCGCGCCGGGACGCCCCTCGCGCGCGCGGTCGGAACTTTACGCGCTCGCTCGGGTGTCCCGGCGCGCTGTCGCACGCATCCATCGGCGCTACTGCGTGCGCCCGAAGGTCTCGCGCGCCAGCGCGCAACAGCTGACGCGACATTTCCCGCTCGCGCTCGAGCCCCGGGGGACCCCGAGGCGAGCGCGTAAAGTTCCGGCCGCGCGAGCGGAGGTGGTCCCCGGGGCGAAGAGCGCACGCGGGAACAACCGCACTAGCTATTTAGCGCCAGTGCCTCGCGCAACCCGATGAGCACGAGCTCCGGCACGTGCGCGTCGAAGAGCTTCTCTTCCTCGAACAGCCGCGCGAATCCCCCCGTCCCGATGAGGACCGTGGGCTTGTCCGCGAAGTAGTGCGCGCGGATCTCCGCGCAGAGATGCTTCAGGATGGCGACGTTGCCGTGGTAGAGCCCTGCCTGGATGCTCTCGACCGTCGAGCGGCCGAGAAGCTCCGGGGGCTTGCGGATCTCGACTTTGGGCAGCCGCGCCGTGCGCGCATCGAGGCTCTCCATCGCGAGCCTGAGTCCCGGCAGGATCACGCCGCCGAGGTAGTCGCGCTCGCCGGTCAACGCGTCGATGGTCGTCGCCGTGCCAAAGTCGACGATGATCGCGTTCTTGCGGGGAAACAGCTTGGCCGCCGCGATCGCGCCCGCGATGCGGTCGCTGCCGACCTCGAGCGGGTTGTGGTAGCGGATCTTGAGCCCCGTGCGCACCCCGGGCTCGAGCAGGAATGGCCGCAGGCCGAAGTACTTCATGCTGGCGTTTCGGACCGAATGCACCATGTCGGGCACGACCGAACAGATGGCGACCGCGGTGACGGCCGCGGGATCCACGTCGTTCTCGCGCAGCACCTGCCGGCAGAACAGGCCGAACTCGTCCGACGTGTTCTCGGCGCGCGTGGTGCGGCGGAACTGCAGTGCGAGCCGGTCGTCCTCGAACACGCCGCCGTAGATCTGGCTGTTTCCGATGTCGAGGACGAGGATCATCGCGCGCTCGCCTTCAGCTGTTCCTCGATCAGCAATGCGAGTGCCGTCGCGAGCTTCTCCCGCCCCACGTAACGGCGCACGCGGCTGCTGCCGTTCTCGTGCACGAAGAACAGGTGCTCCTCGCCGTCGGCGAGCGTCGAGACGTCGTTCTGCACGACGTAGCGGGCGCGGCTGCGCTTCAGGAGCTCGCGTGCCGCGCGGGCCTGGGCGTTGGCGTCGGGCTCATGGGTCAGCTTGAAGCCGACGAGGATCAGCTCGGGGTTCCCGGCGTAGCCCATGATGCGGTCGATGATCTTGTGCGTCGGCCGCAGTTTCACCGACAGCTCGTTTCCTGAGGCGATTTTCTCGTCAGTCTGCGCATCCGCCACCGCGAAGTCGCCGACGGCCGCGGCGTGGATGATCGCCGCGCAGGCGCTGTCGCGCGCGAGGCGGCGCAGGGCCGTGTCGAGCGAGGCGTGGTCCGTGAAGGATTCCCGGCGCGCGACGCCGTTCGCCTGGGCCGAGTCCGCGCCGGCGACCTGGGTCACTTGGAAGCCGCGCGCGGCCAGCGCCTCGCAGATCGTGGCCCCGGTCCGGCCGCTGCTCAGGTTGGATATGTAACGCACGCTGTCGATAGGCTCGCGCGTCGCGCCCGAGGTCACGACGACCTTGGCGTTCATCGCGGCCTCTGCAACGCCGCGAGGACGTGCTTTTCGAGCTCGTCGACTTCGAGCAGCCTGCCTTCGCCTTGCTCGCCGCAAGCAAGGCGGCCATCGCCGACCGGCAGGAGGCGTGCGCCGAAACCCGCGAGCCGTTCGCGCGAAGCGCGTGTTGCGGGGTGATCCCACATCGTGGCATTCATCGCGGGCGCCACCAGGTAGGGCTTCCGCTCGAGCTCCCAGGCCAGGAACAGCGCCCCGATAGCGTCGTCCGCGAGCCCGGCGGCGAGGCGGTTCAACGAATTGGCGGTCGCGGGGCAGAGCAGGGCGGCATCCGCCCAGCGCGCGAGCCGGATGTGGTCCATGGTCCTGCCGGCCTCGTAGAGGTCGGTAAACGGCGTGCGGCCGGTCAACCCTTCGAGCGTCGCCGCGCCGACGAAGCGCAGCGCACCGGCGCTTGCGACCGTCTGCACGGCGACGCCGCGTTTCGCGAGGCGCGAGATGAGCTCGCAGGCCTTGAAGCAGGCGATCGAGCCAGTGAGCTGGAACAGTAGCTGCGGAGCTTCTCTATCCGGCATTGTCGATGAGCCTCACCCGGCCGAGGCGAACGGCGGCCAGGCGGCGGCCGTCGCGGTCGGCGACATAGTCCACGTGAAATCCTTCGCGTGCGAGCGCCGCAGCGGCGTCCTCCGGCGGCCGGCGGCCGGCCACGCTTTCCCTGAGCACGCGGTACAGCGCCGGAGCCTGCGCGCGCTCGGCGGGTGTCAGGAGCCGGTTGCGCGAGCTCATGGCGAGCCCGTCGGGTTCGCGCACCGTGGCGCAGCGGATGATGCGCGTGTCGAGGAAGAAGGCGTGAACGAGGCCCTCGATGAGCTGCAGCTGCTGGAAGTCCTTCTCGCCGAAGTACGCGCGCGCGGCGCGCGTGAGCAGGAGCAGTTTCAGCACGACCGTCAGCACGCCGTCGAAGTGGCCGGGCCGCGAGGCGCCTTCGAGCGCAAGCGAATGCTCGTTCTCGGTCACGCGGTAGCGATAGCCGTCGCGGTATATCTCGTCCGTTCGAGGCACGAACACGAGGTCGCAGCCGGCGCGTTCCAGGAGCGCGAGATCCTGTTCCATCGTGCGGGGATAGCGCTCGAGGTCGCCGGGATCGTTGAACTGGGCGGGATTCACGAAGATGCTCACCCAGGCGCGGGCATTCTCCGCCCTGGCACGCCGCACGAGCGAGAGATGCCCGTTGTGCAGCGCTCCGAGGGTCGGCACGAACCCCGTCTCACCCGCGCCGCGGCTGCGCCGGTGCGCGAGGAGATCGGCGACGCCCTCGACGACTTTCATGCGTCGTAGCTCTCGGCCGCCGCGGGGAAGTCGCCCTTCTTGACGTCGTGGTCGAATCGGTCGATCGCTTCGCGCACGGCCGTGTTGCCGTCGAGGTACGAGCGCACGAACTTCGGCCGGTGCCCGCCGGTGAGCCCGAGGAGGTCCTGCAGGACCAGAACCTGCCCGTCGCAATGGATGCCCGCGCCGACGCCGATCGTGGGAACCTTCAGGGCGCTCGTGATGCGCGCTCCGAGCGCCGAGGGCACGCACTCAAGCACGATCGAGAAGCAGCCGAGCGCTTCCAGTCGCCGGGCGTCCTCGACGATGCGGGCTGCATCGTCCTCGCGGCGGCCCTGCACGCGAAATCCCGAAAGCGCGTTGACCGACTGCGGCGTCAGGCCGAGATGGCCCATGACCGGAACGCCCGAGCCGACGATCCCCTCGATCACGTCCTCGTGGCCCGTGACGCCCTCGAGCTTCACGGCCTGCGCGCCCGCGCGCATGAGCGCCGCGACCGCGTCGAGCGCGGCCGGCACGCCCTTGCGGAAGGACAGGAAGGGGAGGTCGCCTATCAGGAAGCGCGTCGGAGCGCCGCGGCGCACGGCCGCCGTGTGCAGGGCCATGAGCTCGACGGTGGCGGCGAGCGTGTCGCCGTGGCCGTGCATGACCATCGCCGCGCTGTCGCCGACGAGGATGCAGTCGATAGCGCTCGCCTCCAGCACGCGCGCGAGGCTCGAGTCATAGCAGGTGACCATCGAGATCTTGCGGCCGGCCGCCTTGGCCGCGGCGAAGTCGAGGACCGATTTCATGCGCGTTCCCTCCCGGCGGCGGCGATGAAAGCACGGTAGACGTTTGCGAGCGCCGTTCCATCGAGCGCATCGAGGTGCATCCCGATCGTTTCCGTGTCGCCGCGCGCGACGGGCCCGGTGAGCGCGCCGTCGCTCGAGGCAATGACGTTCTCGACGATGCGGCGCGGGTAGGCCGCAAGCGCCTCGCGCGGCGCGCCGAAGCGCGTCGCCATCGCCGAGAAGAAGTCGCGCCACAGCACGGCGGTGAAGCCCCCGGCGAGCGCGCACAGCGCGTGGTAGTAAGGCTTGTCGCCGGTCTTCAGCGGGAAACATGGGTTCGGCACGCGCGGGAAGAGCTTGCGGAAGTCGCCGACCGGGTCCGGGTGCGCGTCGTCATGGTCCACGAAAACCGGGATGTCGCGGTAGAACGCGGGCTCGTAGAGCATCGTCGAGAAGCTCATGAGCGGGTGCGCGCCAAAGGCGCCCTCGAAGCTTCGTCCGCCGCAGAAGTGGACGAACGTCCGCCCTTCCATGCCCTCGCTCCGCAGCCGCGCCATCACCGGCGCGATGGCGTCGTCCGACACCGCGAGCAGGATAGTCGGGCAGTCCGCCAGCGCATCCGCAGCGGTGACGCCCGGCTTGCCGTTCGCGCGGGCGTGCCGCCGCGACCACAGCTTCCAGGGGATGCCGAGACTCGTGAAGTAATGGCGCCAATGCCGGGAGAGTCGGCCATCGCCGACGAAACCGTAGGGCCACGGCCCGGAGTCCGGGCTGTCGGCGGGTACCTGTCCCATGGATCAAGTCCCTCGTAGTCAGTCCATTCAACAAACTTCGGTCGCGGCCACCCGGAGGGCGGTCCGCGCCCTCTCACTTTAATGCATTGATTGAACGGTGCAAAAAGCGCTTAAATTCACGGCGTTACAGGTTGATTCGGATCGGGTCCGTCCCCATCAACGGGGCAACCCACCATCCGGGACACATTCATGCGCATGGACCGCTTGACCTCGAAGTTTCAGCTGGCGCTGGCCGACGCGCAGTCGCTCGCGGTTGGGCGCGACCAGCAGTTCATCGAGCCGGTACACCTCATGCTCGCGCTCCTCGACCAGGAAGGTGGCAGTGCGCGCCCCCTGCTCGACCGCGCCGGCGCAAACGTCAGCCTCCTGCGTTCCCGCCTGCTGGAACAGGTCGGCCGGATCCCGACGGTCGAGGGTGCGGCGGGCGAGGTGCATCCCTCCAACGACCTGCTGAAGCTTCTGAACGTCACCGACAAGCTCGCACAGAAGCGCGGTGACCAGTACATCTCGAGCGAGCTCTTCGTGCTCGCGGCCTGCGAGGACCGGGGCACGGTCGGGCGCGTCCTCAAGGATTCCGGCACCGTGAAGGGCGCCGTCGAAAAGGCGATCAGCGACCTGCGTGGCGGCGAGAAGGTCGACGACCCGAACGCCGAGGAACAGCGCGGCGCGCTGCAGAAATTCACGATCGACCTGACCGAGCGCGCCGAGCAGGGCAAGCTCGACCCGGTGATCGGCCGCGACGACGAGATCCGCCGCACGATCCAGGTGCTTCAGCGGCGCACCAAGAACAACCCCGTGCTGATCGGCGAGCCCGGCGTCGGCAAGACCGCGATCGTCGAGGGACTCGCCCAGCGCATCGTCAACGGGGAAGTGCCCGAGGGACTCAAGAGCAAGCGGATCCTGGCACTCGACATGGGCTCACTGATCGCCGGCACCAAGTTCCGCGGCGAGTTCGAGGAGCGCCTGAAAGGCGTCCTCAACGACCTCGCCAAGCAGGAAGGCCAGGTCATCCTCTTCATCGACGAGCTCCATACCGTGGTCGGCGCCGGCAAGGCCGAGGGCTCGATGGACGCCGGCAACATGCTGAAGCCCGCGCTCGCCCGCGGCGAGCTGCATTGCGTCGGCGCGACCACGCTCGACGAGTACCGCAAGCACGTCGAGAAGGACGCCGCTCTCGAGCGGCGCTTCCAGACCGTGTTCGTCGGCGAGCCCTCGGTCGAGGACACGATCGCGATCCTGCGCGGCCTCAAGGAGCGTTATGCCGTCCACCACAAGGTGGAGATCACCGATCCCGCGATCGTCGCCGCCGCGACGCTCTCGCACCGCTACATCACGAACCGCCAGCTCCCGGACAAGGCGATCGACCTGATCGACGAGGCGGCCTCGCGCATCCGCATGGAGATCGACTCGAAGCCGGAGGAGATGGACCGGCTCGAGCGGCGCGTAATCCAGCTGAAGATGGAGCGCGAGGCGCTCAAGAAGGAGAAGGACGAGGCCTCGAAGAAGCGGCTCGAGCAGCTCGAGGAATCGCTGGCGTCGCTCGAGAAGGACTACGCCGACCTCGAGGAAATCTGGAAGGCCGAGAAGGCCGCGGTGCAGGGCGCCGCGCACATCAAGGAGGAGCTCGAGCGAGGCCGCCTCGACTTCGAGGCCGCACGCCGCGCGGGTGACCTCGGCCGCATGTCCGAGCTGCAGTACGGCAAGATCCCCGAGCTCGAGAAGCGCCTGAAAGCCGCCCAGGACGCTGAGTCCAAGGCGCCGACGCTGGTGCGCAATAACGTGACCGACGAGGAGATCGCCGAGGTCGTCTCCAAGTGGACCGGCATCCCGGTCTCCAAGATGCTCGAGGGCGAGCGCGAGAAGCTGCTCAAGATGGAGCAGGAGATCGGCAAGCGCGTCGTCGGCCAGGAAGAGGCCGTGCGCACGGTGTCGGACGCGATCCGCCGCTCGCGCGCGGGCCTTGCCGACCCGAATCGGCCGAATGGATCCTTCCTGTTCCTCGGCCCGACGGGCGTCGGCAAGACCGAGCTCACCAAGGCGCTCGCCGAGTTCCTGTTCGACACTGAAGACGCGCTCGTGCGCATCGACATGTCCGAGTTCATGGAAAAGCACTCGGTGGCGCGGATGATCGGCGCGCCCCCGGGCTACGTGGGTTATGAGGAGGGCGGCTACCTCACGGAGGCGATCCGCCGCCGTCCGTACTCCGTGATCCTGCTCGACGAGATCGAGAAGGCGCATCCCGACGTGTTCAACGTGCTGCTCCAGGTGCTCGACGACGGCCGCCTGACCGACGGACAGGGCCGGACCGTCGATTTCCGCAACACGGTCGTGATCATGACCTCGAACCTCGGCTCGCAGGTGATCCAGGAGATGGCGGGCGAGGAGAACTACGATGCAATGAAGAAGGCCGTGCTCGAAATCGTCGGCCAGCACTTCCGGCCCGAGTTCATCAACCGCATCGACGACATCGTCGTATTCCACCCGCTCGGGCGGGAGCACATCCGCCGCATCGTCGAGATCCAGACGGGCTACCTGCGCCGCCGGCTCGCCGACCGCGACATCCAGATCGAGCTCGACGACAAGGCGAGCGACTTGCTGGGGGTGTCCGGCTTCGACCCGGTCTACGGCGCGAGGCCCCTCAAGCGCGCGATCCAGCAGCAGCTCGAGAACCCGCTCGCCCAGCGCATCCTCGGGGGCGAGTTCGGCCCGGGAGACACGATCCGCGTTACGGCGAAGGACGGCGCGCTGGTTATGCGAAAATAGCCGGCGGGGGATCTCGCCGATGCCGTTTTACGAGTACCAGTGTGCCGCCTGCGGGCACCACCACGAGGAACTGCAGAAGGTCTCGGACCGGGCGCTGCGCAAGTGCCCGGCCTGCGGCCGCCCGTCGCTGAAGCGGCTGCTCTCCGCGCCAGTCTTTCGCCTGAAGGGCGGCGGGTGGTACGAGACGGACTTCAAGAACGACAAGGAAGCGAAGCGGAACATTGCCGGGGAAAAGGATCCGGCACCGGAGGCGCCGGCTGCATCCGCAAGTGCCGACGGCAAGGCGGACGCCGCCAAACCTTCTGCCAAAGAAGCGCCGGAGAAGAAAGCGTCGACGCCGGCGTCGGGCCGACCGGTCTCACGCAAGCCGCGTCGTGCGAGCAAGAAGAGAATCACCGGGCGCGGTCGTCGGCGGTAGGCGCCTGCGCGTGCCTCCGATCGGGTTCAGCCGTAGTGCGCGATATCTGTACGTCGGCGCGATTCTTGCGCTGATCCTTACTGGATTCCTGGCAAGAGGTTGGGGCGTCGTGCCGGTGCCCCTGGATTTCTGGGCGGACGAGGCTTGGTGGGCCACGCTGCTGGGATCCGGAGAGTTTGCGCAGTTCAGCTTCAGGCCCGTCGGGTACATGTGGCTTTCGCGTGGGCTGCTGGAACTCGGAAATCCTGAACTGTGGTTGCGGGTGCCGTCCTTGTTGGCGGCATGTGCGGCGCTCTATTGCCTGTATCGGTCCGCGGAACTCTCGACGCGCACGCGGGTCGCCGCGCTATTCGTGACGCTGATTGCCGCCTTTCACCCGAAGCTCGTCATCTTTGCGAAGGAATTTAAACCGTACGCGGTCGAGGTTTTCGTCTTCAGTGCGCTTACGTACTGGACGCTCCATTGCTTGCGCCTTGGACGCGGTCGCGCTGGCCTGTTCGCTGCGGCGCTCATTTTCTTGCCGTTCTGCTATCCGGTGGTCTTCCTCTATCCCGGCATCGCGCTAGCGCTGGCCGGCGAGCGCGTTGCGGTCCTGCGCCGGGTATCGGCGCGTCAGTGGGTGTACGCGACACTGGTCGTCGTACCCCTCCTTGCGGTCGCCCATTTCTACCTGTTCGAGACGCTGGACTCCGGGCCAAATCGCGTACAGTGGGGCGACAAATATGACGTCTTTCCGCTTGATACCGGATTTCTCGGCGGAATCGCCTGGTACGCGAGCAAGACCTGGTCGCTGATCACGCTGCCGGGTGCTCTGGAAGCGATGCCGGCCTTCGGTCGGACTCTTTTTGGCGCCGGCTTTGCCGGGGGCATGGCCGTTCTCGCAGCTGGCCGGCGATACCGTGAGCTCGCGCTCTTCATCTCGCCCATCGTCATGTGCGCTGCCGCGAACTTTCTCGGCTACTGGCCCTATGGTGAGTTTCGCGCAAACCTCTTCCTGATTCCGGGCACGTTACTGCTCACCGCGCAGGCCGTGGACTGGCTCGCCGTGGACAAGCGGGGCCGGTGGCTGGCGTACGGCACACTAGTTGCCGCGGCGTGCGTTACGCTCGCCGCGGGGATCGAATCGTTCCGGACAAAGTTGTCAATGCACTGGGCGGCCGCGCCGCAGATGACGGACGTCCTTGCCGAGATCGACCGACGGCGAGCAGGCGAACCGGGGTGGTCGGACGTTATCCTGGCAGATTGGCACTCTTGGCGACCCATTCTCTATTACTTGCCGCGCAAGGCCAGCCTGCGCGACCAGGCTCGCCTCGTGCGTGGTCCGGTCGGCAACCTCGCAGCTCTCGAGTCCCAGCTGGCTGAGGAAATCGCCCGCGCTTCCCGCGAACTCCGCCCGACGCGGCTGTGGCTAGTTGTGACGCGGCTGGACGCGCATGATGCGATCCGCGACAGTGTGTTGGTGACGCGATACTCGGTGCATCAGCGCGAGTTTTCTACCGGCGATCGACCATACCATCCGCTCCTGATCGAGCTGCACATCGATGTGCGGCCGGATTTGCTACCCGCTGCAGCGCAGCGATATCATCCGCGGCCCCGCGTCTTCCGCGCGTCCTGAGTCGGCCTGCGAATGCGAACGCATTACTGCGGAGAAATCGGCGAATCACTGGCGGGCCGCACGCTCGAGGTGGCCGGCTGGGTGCATCGCCGCCGTGACCACGGTGGCGTGATCTTCGTCGATCTGCGCGACCGCTCGGGGCTCTTGCAGGTCGTCTTCGACCCCGACACCGCAGAAGCGTTCAAGGCAGCCGAACACCTCGGACGCGAGTACTGCATCCAGGTGCAGGGAAAGATCCGGCCGCGACCGGCGGGCACGGTGAATCCGAACCTCGCGTCGGGGGAGGTGGAACTGCTCGCGAAGAAGCTGGTCGTCCTGAATCCTTCCGCGACGCCGCCATTCTCGCTCGACGAGGAAGTCGGCGAGGAGCTCCGGCTCAAGCACCGCTACATCGACCTGCGCCGCGACCTCATGCAGGAGCGCCTGCGCCGCCGCCACGCGATCACGCGCGCGATGCGCGAGTACCTCGACGATCACCATTTCGTCGACATCGAGACGCCGATGCTGACGAAGGCGACGCCCGAGGGCGCCCGCGACTACCTGGTGCCCTCGCGCACGCATCCGGGCAAGTTCTTCGCGCTGCCCCAATCGCCGCAGATCTTCAAGCAGCTCCTGATGATGGGCGGCTTCGACCGTTATTACCAGATCGTGCGCTGCTTCCGCGACGAGGACCTGCGCGCCGACCGCCAACCGGAGTTCACGCAGCTCGACATCGAGACCTCGTTCCTCGAGCAGACGCAGGTGATGGCGCTGATGGAAGGCCTCATCCGCCACGTGTTGTCGCGCGTGCTGAAGGTACAGCTGCCCGACCCATTCCCGCGGCTGTCTTTCGCCGAAGCCCTGCGCCGCTACGGTTCGGACAAGCCGGACCTGCGGGTGCCGCTCGAGTTCGTCGACGTTGCCGACCTCGTGCGCGGCTCCGAGTTCAAGGTGTTTGCGGCCCCGGCCGCCGACCCGGACGGGCGAGTCGCCGCGCTTCGCGTGCCGCGCGGCGGCGAGCTGACGCGAAAGCAGATCGACGAGTACACGGCTTTCGTCGCGCGCCACGGCGCGCGCGGGCTCGCCTATATCAAGGTCAACGATGCCGCAAAGGGCCGAGACGGCCTGCAGTCGCCGATCCTGAAGTTCCTCCCGGACGCCGCGGTCGCGGGCATACTCGAGCGCACCCAGGCCGAGACCGGCGACCTCGTCTTCTTCGGCGCCGACAAGGCGAAAGTCGTGAACGACGCGCTCGGCGCATTGCGCCTGCAGCTCGGACGCGACCTGGGCCTCGTCGAGGAGGGCTGGCGCCCGCTCTGGGTCGTCGAGTTCCCGATGTTCGAATGGGACGCCGACGCGAAACGCTGGACGGCGATGCATCACCCGTTCACCTCGCCGGTCGATCCGGATCCCGCGGCGCTGGCGTCGGACCCGAAGAACGCGGCCGCCCGTGCCTACGACATGGTCCTGAATGGCTCGGAGATCGGCGGCGGCTCGATACGCATCCACCGCGAGGACATGCAGAGCGCGGTGTTCGACCTGCTCGGCATTTCGCGCGAGCAGGCGGCGGCGAAGTTCGGCTTCCTGCTGGAGGCGCTGCGATACGGCGCGCCGCCGCACGGTGGCATCGCCTTCGGGCTGGATCGCATCGCCATGCTCCTGTCGGGAGCCGACAGCATCCGCGACGTCATCGCTTTCCCGAAGACACAGTCCGCGTGGGACCCGCTGACCGACGCGCCGTCCGAGGCGGACGAAGCACAGCTCGCGGAGCTGCACATCCGCGTCAAGAAACCGCCGGCGCCGACAGGCTGAACGCCAGGCAAATACCGGTCGTCGTCGTCCACGGCCTGTGGTTCAACGGCCTGGAGACGTTCTTCCTGCGCGACAAGCTGCGTACCGCGGGCTTCGCGCCCGAGAGCTTTCACTACCTGTCCTTGCACGTGTCCTTGCGGGAGGCTGCGGACGCGCTCGCGGCACGGATTCGCCAGCTCGGCGATGTCGTGCATGTCGTAGCCCACAGCCTTGGCGGAGTCGTTGCGTGTGAAGCCTTTGCCTCACACGCGGACTTGCCGCCGGGCCGACTCGTGCTGATGGGATCCCCCGTGCGCGGCTCGCGCGCGGCCCGCGAGGTTGCGGCACGCTGGTATGGCCCGGCCATGCTGGGATCCCTGGCCGTCGCCGAGCTCGCGCGCGAGCGTGATTGCGTGTGGCAGTCTTCGCGGGAGGTCGGCGTCATCGCCGGTTCGTTGCCGGTCGGCCTCGGGCGGGTCTTTGCGGAGCTGCCACAGCCTAACGACGGCACGGTCTGCGTCGATGAAACAGAGCTGTCAGGCGCAACAGCCTGGCTCGTGCTCGACGTCACCCACACCGGCATGCTTCTGTCGCGACAGGTGGCTGATGCCGCGATTTGCTTCTTGCGCGACGGCCGGTTCCCTTACAAGGGAGCGTAAACCGGCATCCTCGGCGGCGGCTCCGACGGCGGCGTCCCGACGTCCGCCCATCGGAGGGTGATGGCGACCGGCGACGATTCAGCCGACGCGGACTCCACTCGGTAGTCACGCTCTCCTTCGAGTTCCAGTACTTCGCCGTCGACCATTGCGTGACCGTCGAACAGAGCGGAACCTTCCGTCGACACGCGATACCGCCCGGTGCAGGGCACCCGGATGACGGAATCCCGGCCTGGCTGGATCTTTCTGGCGGCACCTGCCAGGCGAATCGGGCCCCAATATGGAACGTAGCGCGACTCGAGCAGTGCACGATCTGTCGCGCGGAGCTCGCGAAACAACAAAGCGCCCGGCTTCAGTACCGAGTGATTGACGAGAAGCAGTGGCGCACAGTGCTGCCTGATGATCTCGGGCATGAAGTCCTCGCCCCGGCTCAGGTAGTGTTCCACGCCCCAGCCACTCATGAAGAAGTTTGCTTTCGGGAAGGACGCAATCATGCCGCTGTGATCGATGTATGGCACTGGCAGCGGGAACACTCGGTGCACAGCGGCGACGATCGCGCGTTCTCCGGACAGGCCGTCGAAGCGGAGGGTTGCGATTCCGTCCCAAGCGCCGTGCAGCACCGACAGGCAACCGACAGCGACGGTCGCAAGCGCCACCGGACGGGCGCGAGCATTGCTCACGCCGAGCAGCCAGTCCACCGCGATGGCAACGAGCACGGCGGCCGGAGCCATCATGACCGGAAAATAGTAGGGAAATGCGTTGCGGTAGAAAAGCATCGGCGCGAGACACAGGATCACAGCGGCTGCACTGAAGGAACGGCGCTGAAGTGCGACCATGAACCCTGCGAGCGCAGCGATCCAGTACAACGCGTCGTTGGCCAGGTATCCCACGAGAGTCTCAACGCGCGGAAGGAGAGGGGCGTCGAACGCTGACTGGAGCGTCCGCGACGCGAACCCGCCGGCCGGTTCCGCAGCCTCTTCCACCTGCATGCCATGCAACAGCAGCAGGGTCGCAGCAACTGCGGCCGCGACGGACACCATCAGCACGATGCGCCGCACTGCCAACTGTATGGAGTCTCCGCAAACTCTGTGTGATCCTGTATCCGGAAGTGCCGCCATGAGGACCAGTGCCGGCACGAGGAGTACTCCTTTGACGGTCACGGTGATGGCAAGCCCCAGGCACGCTCCCGCGATGGCCGCATCCCGGGCGAAGCGAGCACCTCGCCGCAGGGCAAAATAGAATGCCGCAAGCGTGAGTGGAAGCACGATCGAGTCGGCGCGGAACGAGGCGCCGTGCTTGAGCACTGGCCACGACGCCAGAAAGGCGAGCAGCGCGAGCCAGGCGGCCGTCCGTGAAGCATAGGTGCGTGCAAGAGCCCAGAGAAAGACGGCGGAGATCGCGAGCAGCACGCACATCACGACGCGCAGGCGGACAACTTGGTCCACTTCGTTGCCGCCGGTTGACGTGATCCAGAGGAACGCATGGGTATACGCACCCTGCATGAGCAGTTCGAGCTCGCCGCGCGCGAGTGCGTACACATGGTTCAAGAAGTAGAACTCGTCCCAGTTGACGTTGATGCGCGCAACCAAGACGAACTTCGCCGCGAGTATTGCGACGGACGCAGCGGCAGAGACAATTGAGATGAATGCGGCCGGCGACTGAAGACCCGACCGGATGCGTTTTTGCGCCACTCCCCCAAGATCGCTTCCTTCCACGGGTAGAGTGAAGCACAATCCGCCGCGGAAAGGACAGAGCAGGCAGGGTCATCACCCATGGCGCATTTGATCATCCAGGTCCCGGCGTACAACGAGGCGGAGACGATCGCCACGACGCTCGCCGCCCTGCCGCGCCAGGTGCCCGGATTCACGAAGGTCGAGTGGCTGCTGGTCGACGACGGCTCGCGCGACCGGACGGTCGAGGTTGCGCGTGCCGCCGGCGTCGATCACGTCGTATCGCTGTCACACAACCGCGGGCTGGCGTTCGCATTCATGGCCGGGATCGAGGCGAGCCTCAAGCTCGGCGCCGACGTCATCGTCAATACCGACGCCGACAACCAGTACGACGCCACCTGCATCCCGGACCTCGTACGGCCGATACTCGAGGGTCGGGCGGCCATGGTCGTCGGCGAACGCCCGATCGCGCAGATCAGCGACTTCTCGGCGATCAAGCGAATGCTGCAGAAACTCGGCAGCTCGATCGTCCGCTTCGTGAGCGCGACTGACGTCCCCGATGCGCCGAGCGGCTTCCGCGCCATTCACCGGGGCGCCGCCCTTCAGCTCTGCGTATTCAGCAACTACACGTACACGCTCGAGACGCTGATCCAGGCAGGGCGCAAGGGCCTCCCGGTCGCCTCGGTGCCGGTTCGCGTGAATCGCGTGACGCGGCCGTCGCGCCTCGTGCGTAGCGTCCCGAGTTACGTCGCGAAATCCCTCGTCACGATCTTCCGGATCTTCGTGCTGTACAAGCCGTTCCGGTTCTTTTTCGCCATAGGCACGGTTTTCCTGCTCCCGGGGCTGGCGATCGGCGTCAGGTTCCTGTTCGCCTACTTCCAGGGCGAGGGTCAGGGTCACGTGCAATCGCTGATCCTCGCCGCGATACTCGTGGTCATGGCGTTCGTCACCTACGCTGCTGGCCTGCTCGCGGATCTCGTTGCGGCGAACAGGCTCCTGCTGGAGGAAGTGCGCATGCGCCAACTGCGGCGCGAGGTGGAAGCGATCCGGAACTTGGGCGACTGATGCCGAAACCGCCGCAGGGCGAGGTGCTCTTCGTGACCTCGAGCTACCCGCGCTGGCGCGACGATGCGACGGCCCCGTTCATTCATCACCTTGCGCAGGACCTGCGCTCCATAGGCTGGAACGTGCGAGTGCTTGCGCCGCACGCGCCGGGCGCGGCGCGAGACGAGGTCCTGGACGGCGTCCCCGTGCGCCGGTTTCGGTACCTGTGGCCCGAATCGCTCGAGACCGTCTGCTACGACGGCGGTGCGCTCGTCAAATTGCGTGCCAATCGCTGGCTGCTGCTACGCGTGCCTTTCCTCGTCGTTGCCCAGTGGCTTGCGGTGACCCTCCAGTTGCTGCGGCATCGCGCGACGCTGGTGCATGCGCACTGGCTGCTGCCACAGGGCCTGACCGCCGGCCTCGCCGCGGCAATGTTCGGGTGCCGGTGCCTCGCCACCGTGCACGGGAGCGACATCTTCGCGTTGCGGGGCGCAGTCTCGCGCGTGTTCAAGCGCGTGGCCATCCGGCTTGCGGACGTGGTCACGGTGAACAGCGGCGCGACCCTGGCGGCCGTCGCCGCGCTTGCGCCTGGCGCTGGCGCGGTCGTGCGCATTCCGATGGGCGCAGCCAGCCCGCACGCAGCCGCGATGGACGCGACGCGCACACGGACCCGGGCGGGAGCCGGCCCCACGCTCATTTTCGTGGGCCGCCTCATCCCCGAGAAAGGCGTAGCAGACCTGATCGGGGCGGTGCAGGAACTTAGGCAAACTCTGCCGTCCGTCACGGCGCTCATAGTCGGCGATGGCCCATCGAGGGGCGAATTCGAGCAGCTGGCGCACGACCTCGGCGTCGCGGAAAGCATCCGCTTCCTGGGCTGGCTGCCGCAGCAAGACGTGCCGCGGATGCTCCGCGATGCCGACATCTTCGTCGCGCCTTCATGTCCCGGCGTGGACGGCACGCAAGAGGCGCAAGGTCTCGCGATTGCGGAGGCGATGCTGGCGGGTATTCCGGTCGTCGCGACTGTCGTCGGTGGGATTCCCGACGCGATCCGGCATGAGGAGACTGGCCTGCTGGTTGAGCCATCTAGCCCCGCGGAAGTGGCCGACGCCGTTCGCCGCCTTGCGACGGACAGGGCCCTCGGCGATCGGCTCGCAGGCGCGGCGCGGGCGCTTGCGGAATCGGAATTCACGCGCGAAGTCTGCGCCCGGCGGTTCTCCGAGCTTTACGGTCGACTCGTCAGCGCGAACCTTCAATCTTCCGCGCGGGAAAAGACATAAAAATCCGCGAACGACTGCTTGGGGTGGGCATTGTCGATCTTGTGCAGCAGCCGGAATTCGGGAAAGCCGGCTTCGACATCGCGTACGAACGCACGATGCCGCACATGCGCGGCGCTCGAGCGGTCGTCACGGTTCGAGGAGTAGATGATGACGTGACGCTTCGCCGCGCCAAAGAGGTCTTCGAGGTAGCGACGGTACACGTCGTCTTCCAGGAGGTGATAGATCACATCGAGCGAGAGCGCCAGGTCCCCCTTGGGAAGGACAAAGATATTCTCCCGCCCCGTGTCGTCCCGCCACAGGAATGTCTTCGTGGAATCCCCCGCGTAGCGCTTGCGACAGAGTTCGATGGCGGTGCGTGACACGTCGACCCCGACGTAATGCGGGTATTCGGCGAGTGCGAGTTGAAGACCGTCGCCGCAGCCGAGCTCGATCACCGAGTCGATGCGCTGCTCCCGCACGAAGTCGTTGATCACGCGCGCCTTGAATCTTGCGAGCTCGCCCAAAGATCCCGAGCCCGAGTTCATGCCGAGGCGATAGCGGCTCTCCCAGTAGTCCTGCGAATTGTGGCGCCACAGGGAGAGCCAGGCCTGGCCGACCAGGTGTCGCACGCGGTCCAGCAGCATCACGGAACCCTCGCCTCGATGAAGATGCGCGCCTCGAATAATTGGCCGACTCCCGGCAGGTGACGAAGCGGATCCACGAATCGCAACAGGTTGTAGTGGCGCACGAAACGCGCATTTGCGATCGTGAATCCCGACTCCCGGAGCAGGCGGATGTTTTCCCCCATGTCCCGGACGGCGACGTGCTCCGGCGACTGCTGCAGGATGAAATTGCGCCGCTTCATTCGCTCCAGCATGAAGTCCGCATTCGGCGTGTGCAAATAGAGCCGTCCGCCGGCCTTCAAGGAACTCCGGACGGCCGCAAGCAGCGGCAGCCATTCGTGGTCCGGCACATGCTCGGAGAAATCAAAGGCGGATCCGACGTCGAAGCGGTGCTGGTGCGAGGCGCAGAAATCCTCGATCGAGGCGCACTCGAAGCGCAAGTGCGTCGCACCCAGGTGCGCGGTTCGCGCCACCGCAAGGTCGATGAAGGGTTGTGAGAAGTCGACGCCGGTGTAGCTGCGGACGCGACCGTGTACCTCCAGCGCCAGCAGCCCGTTGCCACAGCCGAAATCCACCAGCTCATCGTCGGGTCCGAGCCGCATCAGCGGCAGGAGCTGTGCGAGGCGGCGTCGCCCGTGCATGCGATCGAACCGTTCCGCGTACTCGCGGCCGTGGAGGGCGCGCGCGTCGGTCGTCCCTGAAGGCAGGGGCGCGCTCATGGGTACGTCGACTGCCCCGGCAGGCGCGCGAAGATCGTGCCGTCGATGCCTAGCTTGCGTCGCGCGAGCAACGCGCAGCTCACCGACACGAGGCTGAGGCTCACGGCGCTCGATGTCGCCGCACCGGCCAGTCCGTAACGCGGGATCAGAGCGAGACCGCCGGCAACGTTCAGGACGGCACCGGCGGTGAAAACGCCCATGACGAGCTTTTCGTGCGCCGACATGATGAGCAGGTATCCGGAGGTCGCCATGGCCGAATGTACGAGATAGGCGCCCGACAGGATCAACGCAGGTATGTAGCCCGCCGTAAACGCAGGCCCGAAGGCTGCGAGGATCCACGGTCCACCAACCGTGACGGAGAGGGCAACCGCGCCGGCCGCGATGGTGATCGCACGAGCGGCGGCGCGGCTGCGATGGCGCAGTTCGTCCGTTCGCCCGGCTGCGTGCAGGCCTGAGATGACAGGCGCCATGGAAACGCTGATCGCCGTCAACGGCAATCCCACCAGCATCGCGAGTTGGGCGGCAACCTTGTAAGTCCCGGCCTCGGCAGGGCCCACGAGTCGCCCCACCAGCAAGGTGTCCACGTTCGTGAGCAGCGTCGTCATCATGACGAGGCCCATAAAGGCGAGACCAGCCTTCCACCACGCGCCGGTCCGGTATTGAGGTGGCGCCTGGAGAAGCTTGCCGGGCAGGCGACGCCGCAGGAATCCAGTCCCGAGCAGGAACGCCGCCGTCGCCGCGACCAATTGAAGACCGAGGGCCATTGCGGCGCCGGGCGCGATCGAAGGCGTGAGCGCCACGATTGCCGCCAGCAGGATGACGATCGCGGGTTGCAGCAGGAATTCGGGAGCGAGGCCGGCCGCGACGTAGCCGAGCCCCTGGAGCGTGGCCTGTCGAAGGCGCGCCAGCGCGAGGAGCGGCACCAGCGCGGAAGCGACGACGAGCGCATACATCGCATCCGTTCCCGTCGGCGCGAGCGCAAGTCGGCCGGCTACCCATGTTGCCGTTGCCGCGACGGCGGAAGCGCCGATCACGATGGCGAAACCACGGCGCAACAGTCCCCGCGCATGCGGCCAGTCACCGAGAGCCTGGAAGGCGGCGAGCTCGCGAACTACGAGACGATCGAAACCGATCGCGGCGGGCACCGCGAAGATCACGACCAGCGTCATTGCCAATGCATAGAAACCATAGGCCTGGGGGTCCAGGAGCCTTGCGAGGACAAGCAGGACCAGAAACTCCAGACCCACCGCGGCGACCCGGATCACGACGCTCGCCCGCGCATGCCCCGGCAGGCCGGTGAACAACTGCCCGACGAGACGTGCTGGCGACATACGGTCGCGAAATGCGTCCATCACGAAGCGGAAGAGGGCCGCGGCTTGCTGGGTCGTGCGTGCTGGCGCTCCAGCTTCGCGAGGTAGGATCGCGCACTCTCGATCACCACCAGCGGCACGCCGGCTTTCCGCGCGACCTGCAACCCGTAGCTGCGGCTCGCCGGCCCGGGCTTGACCGCGTGCAGGAACACGATGCCGTCGCCATGCTCGGTCGCGTCGAGGTGCGCGTTCTCGACGCCGGGGATCTCGTCCGCGAGCTCGGTCAGCTCGAAGTAGTGCGTCGCGAACAGCGTGAACGCGCGGATCTCCCGCGCGATGTGGCTCGCGCAGGCGAACGCGAGCGACAGCCCGTCGTAAGTGCTGGTGCCGCGGCCGATCTCGTCCATCAGCACGAGGCTCCGGTCGGTCGCCGAGTTCAGGATCACGGCGGCCTCGGTCATCTCGACCATGAAGGTGGAGCGGCCGCCCGCAAGGTCGTCCGAGGCGCCGATGCGGGTGAAGATGCGGTCGAACGGCCCGATCACCGCGCGCGTCGCGGGCACGAAGCTGCCGATCGAGGCGAGCACGAGGATGAGCGCGGCCTGGCGCATGTACGTCGACTTGCCGCCCATGTTCGGGCCCGTGATCACCAGCATGCGCTGGCCGTCCGCCAGTTCGAGGTCGTTCGGCACGAACGAGTCCGTGAGGACGCGCTCGACCACCGGGTGGCGGCCGCCCTCGATGCGCATGCCCGGCGCGTCCGACAGCTCCGGCCTGACGTAGCGCAGGCTCACCGCGCGCTCCGCGAAGTTGGCGAGGACGTCGGCGGCGGCGAGGGCCGAGGCCAGGCGCTTGAGCGGCGCGAGGTTCGCGATCAGCCGGTCGAGCAGCCCGTCGAACAGCTCGCGCTCGCGCGCGAGCGCCCGGTCCCGGCTGCCGAGCACCTTGTCCTCGAACTGCCTGAGCTCGGGCGTGATGAAGCGCTCCGCGTTTTTTACCGTCTGGCGCCGCTGGTAGTCGAGCGGTGCGTGTTCCGACTGGCTGCGCGGCAGCTCGATGTAGTAGCCGTGCACGCGGTTGTAGGCCACCTTGAGCTGCGCGATGCCGGTGCGCCGGCGCTCGCGTTCCTCGAGGTCGATCAGGTGCGTGTCCGCACCGGTCGCGATCGAGCGAAGCTCGTCGAGCGTGGCATCAAAGCCCGCGGCGATGATGCCGCCCTCGCGCAGGAGCGGCGGTGGCGTCGCCACGAGCGCCCTGCGCAGCAGATCCTGGAGTTCGGGCTGCGGTGCGAGATCCGCGGCCGCCTCTGCGAGCAGCGTCGCGTCGAGGCCGGCCAGCGCCGCCTGCAACTGCGGCAGTGTTGCGAGCGCCTCCCGCATTGCCGCCAGATCCCGGGGCCGTGCCGAACGCAGGGCCACCCGCGCGAGCACGCGCTCGACATCGCCGATCCCGCGCAGGACGTCGTGCAGGCTTCCGTAGCGGTCGAATTCGATCAACGCCGCGATGGCGTCATGGCGTGCGCCGAGCGTCGCGCGGTCGCGCAATGGGCGGAGGATCCAGCGACGGAGCTCGCGTGCGCCCATCGACGTCGCCGTGCGATCGATGACGCCGACGAGCGTCGCGTCCTCGCGTCCAGCCAGGCTCGTGTCGAGCTCGAGGTTGCGCCGCGTCGCGGCGTCCATCTCGAGCGCATCGTCACGTGACTCGAGCGCGATAGCGGTCAGGTGGGGCAGGGCGCCCTTCTGCGTGTCCCTGGCGTACTGGAGCAGCGCGCCCGCCGCGCCGATCGCGAGCGTGAGGTCCTCGCAGCCAAATCCCGAGAGGTCCTGCGTGCCGAACTGCGCGGTCAGCGCGCGGCGCGCCGTCTCGTGCACGAAGTGCCACGGCGCGCGCTCGACGAGCCGCGCCTGCGCCGCGAGCTTCACGCCTTCCGGCAGCAGGATCTCCGCCGGCCGCAGGCGCTCGAGCTCGGCCCCAAGCGATTCGCTTCCTTCACCCTCGAGCACGCTGAACCGCCCGGCCCCGAGGTCGAGCCAGGCGAGGCCGAAGCGCTCGCCGTCGACGGCCAATGCCGCGAGGAGGTTCTCGCGTCGCGCGTCGAGCAGCGCATCGTCCGTGACCGTCCCCGGCGTTACGACGCGCACGACTTCGCGCGTGACGGGGCCCTTGGCCTTTCCGACCTCGCCCGTCTGTTCGCAGATCGCGACCGGCTCGCCCTGCTTCACCAGCTTCGCGAGGTAGCTGTCGAGCTTCTCGACCGGGACGCCCGCCATCGGGATTGGCGCGCCGTTCGAGGCGCCGCGCTGGGTCAGGACGATGTCGAGGAGCCGCGAGCCGCGGCGCGCATCGTCGTAGAAGAGCTCGTAGAAGTCGCCCATGCGGTAGAAGAGCAGCACGTCCGGATGCTCGGACTTGATGCGCAGATACTGCTGCATCATGGGCGTGTGGGCTTCGAGACCCTCGAACAGCGGTACCGTACCCGGCCTCGTTTCCGGATTCCTCATTTGAGGCATTATGACGGCCCGGCACGAGGACGACACATGAGCATCGCTTACCAGTCGGATCAGGGCGTTGCGACGCTGACCTTCGACCGCCCCGCGAAGAAGAACGCGGTCACGGCCGAGATGTACGAGCAGTTCGTCGCGGGCCTGAAGCAGGCCGCGTCAGATGCCTCCGTGCGCTCCGTACTCGTCGCAGGCGCCGGCGGCACGTTCACCGCCGGCAACGACCTCAAGGACTTCTCCAACCCGAAGTTTGCGCAGGCGGACTCGCCGGTGATCAGTTTCATGCAGGGACTCGCAGACTTCGAGAAGCCGGTTGTCGCGGCCGTGCAGGGGATGGCCGTCGGCATCGGCGTTACGATGCTCCTGCACTGCGACCTCGTGTACGCCGCGGACGATGCCACGTTCTCGATGCCGTTCACGAGCCTCGGGCTGGTGCCGGAGTTCGCCTCGACCCTGCTGCTGCCGCAGATCGCGGGCCGCGCCCGCGCCGCCGAGAAACTGCTGCTCGGCAAGCCGTTCCCTGCGGCCGAGGCGGTGGTGATGGGCATCGCGAACGCCGTGCTGCCGTCGGCGGACGTCGTCGCCCATGCCCAGAAGGTGGCGCGGATGTTCAGCACACTGCCGCCGGGCGCCGTACGCGACACGAAGAAGCTCCTGCGCCAGCCGCAGGCCGCCGGGGTCAAGGAAGCGATCCTGCGCGAGGCCTCGTACTTCGGGCCGCGCCTGGCCGGCGACGAGGCCCGTGAGGCGATCTCGGCGATCCTCGGGAAGCGGGCGCCGGACTTCTCGAAGTTCACGTAGGCCGATGACGCTGCTCGAGCGCACGACGGAATCGCTGCCGAGCCGCTGGTACTACGACCCCGCACAGTACGCGCGCGAGCTTGAAGCGGTCTGGTACCGCGACTGGGTCTGCGTCGGGCGGAACGAGGATCTTGGCGGGCCTGGCGATTATTTCGTCGCAGTCGTCGGTGACGAAAGCATCGTCGTGACGCGGGACCGCGAAGGCCTGCCGCAGGCGTTTCACAACACCTGCCGCCATCGGGGCTCACGCCTGTGCACGGTGCCGCGCGGCCGTTTCGCGGGCGGGCGAATCGTCTGCCCATACCATGCCTGGAGCTACGCGCTGTCGGGCGAGCTCCTCGCCACGCCAAAGATGGATCTCCCGGACGGCTTTCGCCGCGAGGACTACTCGCTCTATGCGGTCAACGTCGACGTCTGGGGCGGATTCCTTTTCGTGAACCTCGACGAACGGCCGTCGACCTCGCTCGCGGGGTTCCTCGGCGAGGAAGCCGCGAACGTGAGGCGCTGGCCGCTCGCGGACCTCGTGTCCGTGCGGCGCGAGGTGAGCACGCTCGCCTGCAACTGGAAGCTGTTCTGGGAGAACTATTCCGAGTGCTATCACTGCCCGGGCGTGCATCCGGAGCTGTGCCGCGTCATGCCGCTCTACCGCGAAGGCCTGCTCAGCTACGCGGACAGCTCGACGCCGCGGGCCGCGCAGGATGCGAATGACACGAGGCCGCGCGTGGCGCCCGGCTTCGCCACCTGGACGTTCGACGGCCAGTCGACTCTGCCGCTCATCGAGGGGCCGGACGAGAACGATCGCGCGCTCGGCGTCGTCTTCGCCTCGTTCACGGCCAGCTTCTTCATCGTCGCGCACCCGGACTATGTGCGCAGCGTCCGCATCATGCCGAGAGGGCCGGAGCTCATCGAGCTGACCGTCGACTGGCTGCTGCAGCCGGGCGTTGCCGAGCTGCATGCGGACGAACTCGAGCGAACGTTTGCGCTCGGCCGTCTCGTCGTCGCCCAGGACGGGCGCGTGTGCGAGCTCAACCAGCAGGGACTGCGCTCGCGCCGCCATCGAGCGGGCGTGCTCATGCCGCAGGAGCACGCGCTCGCCGAGTTTCACGACTGGTTGCGGTCCCGGCTATCCGCCTGAACGTGCGATGATCCGGCACATGACGCCGACCGGCGATGAAGCGCTACGCAAGCTTACGATGCGGGTCGCACGGCGGTTGCGCGCGGCCGGCGAGGGCCTGGCCACGGCCGAGTCCTGCACCGGCGGGATGCTCGCAAAGTGCCTCACGGACATTTCCGGCAGCTCGGACTACTTCGACCGCGGCTGGGTCACCTATACGAACGCGGCCAAGCAGGAAGAACTGCGGGTTGAAGCCCGAATGCTCGCGCGCTATGGCGCCGTCAGCGAGGAGGTTGCGCTCGCGATGGTGCGCGGCGCCCTGAAGGAGTCCATGGCGCACCATGCCATTGCGATCAGCGGAATCGCGGGTCCGACAGGCGGCAGCGCCAGGAAGCCGGTCGGCACGGTCTGGATCGGCTGGGGCTATCGAAAGCAGGGACGCGTCACGATCCACGCGATACGCTTCCGCTTTCGGGGCGGCCGTGACGCGGTGCGGCGACAGGCGGTCCGGGCGGCCCTCGAGGGCCTCGCGGAGTCGTGAGCGCCCCGGCGGGACAGGGCAATCGCAGGCTGAGGCTTTTTTTCGCGCTGTGGCCGGGCGAGCGGCTACGGGCGGGGCTCGCCTCGGCGACCGCGGCCATTGTCGGGCAGATCGCGGGCCAGCCGGTTCCGCCAGGCAACCTGCACGTGACGCTCGCCTTTCTCGGGCCGGTGCCGGGCCAGGCGCTTGTGCCGCTGTTCGACGTCGGCGGACAAGGGTCCTGGCCGGCGGTCGATATCGGGTTCGAGCGTATCGAGTACTGGGCGAAGCCCAGGGTCCTGGTCGCGATGGCGTCCAAGGTCCCGTCGGCTGGCCTCACGATCGTCGAGCGGCTCTGGGCGGGACTCGAGCCGCTAGGCTACGTTCGCGAGGCGCGGCCGTGGCGGCCGCACCTGACGCTCGCGCGCCGGATCCGCCGGCCACCACCGGATAATCTCGTCTTCGGGCCGCTCGAGCCCTTCGGGGACGAACCGCCCTGGCGCCTGGCCCTCGTCGATTCGATTGCCCATGCCGAAGGGCCGCGCTACAAGCCGCTGGCGGACTGGCCGCTCGCCGGAGGGGACAGTCCCCTTTAGCCGGAACGGCTGAGGATCATGATTGTTGCGGCCGGCTAAAGGTGACAGTCCCCAGGGGACTGTCCCCTCCGGCGGGGTCTCCGCCTGAGCCACCGCTGCCCGCACACTGCCACCCATGAAGAACCGGTCCGATGACAATTTCAACGTTGTCGAAGTATTTGACGGCAGCGAAGCGGGCCGGTTGTGGAATAATCGGAACAAGCTCGGAGGAACAAACGGCATGGAAGACAGCAACCGCAAGAAGGCGCTGAGCGCCGCGCTCAGCCAGATCGAGAAACAGTTCGGCAAGGGCTCCGTGATGCGCCTCGGCGAGCACCCGGCCAACGCCGACATCGAAGTCGTTTCGACCGGATCGCTCGGCCTCGACATGGCGCTCGGCATCGGCGGCGTGCCGCGCGGCCGCGTGGTCGAGATCTACGGCCCGGAGGCCTCGGGCAAGACGACGCTGACGCTCTCGATCATCGCGCAGGCCCAGAAGCTGGGTGGCGTCGCCGCATTCGTGGACGCGGAGCATGCGCTCGATCCCGTCTACGCCGAGAAGCTCGGCGTCAACGTCAAGGAGCTCCTGATCTCCCAGCCGGACACCGGCGAGCAGGCGCTCGAGATCACCGACATGCTCGTGCGCTCCGGCGCGGTCGATATCGTCGTCATCGACTCGGTCGCGGCCCTCACGCCGAAGGCCGAGATCGAAGGCGAAATGGGCGAGCTGCAGGTCGGCCTGCACGCCCGCCTGATGTCGCAGGCGCTCAGGAAGCTCACCGGCAACATCAAGCGCTCGAACACCATCGTCGTCTTCATCAACCAGATCCGCATGAAGATCGGCGTGATGTTCGGCAATCCCGAGACGACGACCGGCGGCAACGCGCTCAAGTTCTACGCGTCGCTCCGGCTCGACATCCGCCGCATCGGCGCGCTGAAGAACGGCGAGGAAGTCGTCGGCAACCAGACCCGCGTAAAAGTGGTGAAGAACAAGGTCTCGCCGCCGTTTCGCGAAGCGGAATTCGAGATCCTCTACGGCAAGGGTATTTCGCGCGAAGGCGAGCTGATCGACATGGGTGCAATGCACGGTATCGTCGAGAAGTCCGGCTCCTGGTACTCGTACGAAGGCGAGCGCATTGGCCAGGGCAAGGACAACGCGCGCAACTACCTCATCGAGCATCCGGAGATCGCCGCGAAGATCGAGGCGGCGCTCCGGGCGCGCCTGCTGCCGGTGCGCCGCCCGGTGGTCGCGGTCGCCAATGAGGCGGCGGAAGCCTGACCCGGCTGCGCTCGCCGCCCCGGACGACCCGCGGGCGGCCCGGCTCGCGGCCCTGAAACTCCTGAACCGCCGTGACCACGGCGCCCGCGAGCTCGCGGAGCGCCTGGTCGCGCGCGGCTTCGGCCGCCCCGCCGCCGAGGAGGCCGTCGACGGGCTCCGCAAGGAGCGCCTGGTCGATGACGGCCGCTTTGCGCAGCATCTCGTCGCGTATCATGCGAACCGGGGCCGGGGACCGGTCGGCATCGCCTATCGCCTGCGCGAAGCGGGTGTGCCGGCGGATACCATCGCGGCGGCGGTGAACGCGCATGACCCGGACTGGCGCCGGCGCGCCGTCGAGGTCCGGCGCAGGCGATTCGGCGCGAAACTCCCCGCAACCTGGGCCGAAAAAGGCCGGCAGGCACGGTTCCTGACCCAGCGCGGCTTCAGCGCGGACCAGGTCCGCGCGGCGGTCGGCAACGCGCACGAGGACTGATGGCGATTGATACTGAAAAATACATGTCGTGCAGCGACCTCCGGGCGGCGTTCCTGGAGTTCTTCCGCGCGCGCGGACACGCGGTCGTGCCGTCCTCGCCGCTGGTACCGGGCAACGACCCGACGCTCCTGTTCACGAATGCCGGCATGGTCCAGTTCAAGGACGTGTTCCTCGGCAATGAAGAGCGCAGCTACAGGCGCGCGGTCAGCAGCCAGCGCTGCGTGCGCGCCGGCGGCAAGCACAACGACCTCGAGAACGTCGGCTACACGGCGCGCCACCACACCTTCTTCGAGATGCTCGGCAACTTCAGCTTCGGCGACTACTTCAAGGCCGAGGGGATCGAGTTCGCCTGGGACTTCGTCACCGGCACGCTGAAGATCCCGCCCGACAAACTCTGGATCACCGTCTTCAAGGAGGACGACGAGGCAGCCGACATCTGGCTAAAGCAAATCAAGATCGACCCAAAGCGCTTCACGCGCATGGACGAGAAGTCGAACTTCTGGGCGATGGGCGACACCGGCCCCTGCGGCCCGTGCTCCGAGATCTTCTACGACCACGGCCCGGAGGTCCCGGGCGGACCGCCCGGCTCGAAGGACGAGGACGGCGACCGCTACGTCGAGATCTGGAACCTCGTCTTCATGCAGTTCGAGCGCGCGGCCGACGGCACGATGTCGCCGCTGCCGAAGCCTTCGGTGGACACCGGCATGGGCCTCGAGCGCACGGCTGCCGTCATGCAGGGCGTGCATTCGAACTACGACATCGACTTGTTCCGGAACCTCATCGAGGCTGCGGTTCAGGCCACCCACGCGAAGGACGCGACGAGCCCGTCGCTGCGTGTCATCGCGGACCACATCCGTGCCTGCTCGTTCCTCATCGTGGACGGGGTGATTCCGGGCAACGACGGCCGGGGATACGTGCTCCGCCGCATCATTCGCCGCGCGATCCGGCACGGCTACAAGCTCGGCCAGGAAAAGCCGTTCTTCCACACGCTCGTCCCGGCTCTCGCAGCGGAGATGGGTACTGCTTACCCGGAGCTCGCCAAGGGCGAAGCCCACGTGATGCGCGTCCTGAAGCAGGAAGAGGAGCGTTTCGCGGAGACGCTCGAGAACGGCATGGCGCTGCTCGAGGACGCGATCGGGAAGATGAAGGGCAGGACGATCGCGGGCGAGACGGTGTTCAAGCTCTATGACACCTACGGCTTTCCGGTCGACCTCACGGCCGACATTGCGCGCGAGCGGGGCCTATCCATCGACCAGTCCGGCTTCGCGAAGGAGATGGACGCCCAGCGCGAGCGTGCGCGCGCGGCGAGCAAGTTCGGCGTCGACCTGCGCGCGCCCGAGGTGCTCGATGCCGAGAGCCGGTTCTGCGGCTACGAGCACCTCCAGGGCGAGGGCAAGGTGCTCGCGATCCTGAAGGGCGGGGCGGAGATCGATGCGGCCTCGGCGGGCGACGAAGTGCAGGTCGTCCTGGACTGCACGCCGTTCTACGCCGAGTCGGGCGGCCAGGTCGGCGACATCGGCACGCTCTCGAACGGCCGGGAGGCGCGCTTCAGCGTCCGCGACACGAAGAAGCTCGGCGAGGCCCACCTGCACGTCGGCAGGGTCGAGGCCGGTCGCCTGCGCAAGGGCGACATCGTCACGGCGCAGGTGGATGCGGCGACGCGCCAGGCGACGGTGCTCAACCACTCCGCGACGCACCTCCTGCACGCGGCGCTGCGCAAGGTCCTTGGCACGCACGTGATCCAGAAAGGGTCGCTGGTCGCGCCCGATCGCCTGCGCTTCGACTTCTCGCACACGCAGGCGGTCACGCCGCAGGAGCTCGAGGCTATCGAGCGCATGGTGAATGCCGAGATCCGCAGGAACACGGCGGGCCACATCCGCCAGATGTCCTACGACGACGCGATCAAGTCGGGCGCAATGGCGCTCTTCGGCGAAAAGTACGGCGACAAGGTGCGCATGCTGTCCTTCGGCGAGTTTTCGACCGAGCTCTGCGGCGGCACCCACGTTGGCCGCACCGGCGACATTGGCCTGTTCAAGATTACCGGCGAGGGCGGCATCGCCTCCGGCATCCGCCGCATCGAGGCGGTGACGGGCGAGGGCGCGCTCGAGGCCGTGCGCGCGTCCGAGGCAACGCTGAGGCGCGTGGCCGGGTCCTTGCGCGCGACACCGGCCGAGCTCGAAGGCAAGATGTCCCAGCTCCTCGAGCAGCAGAAGAAACTCGAGCGCGAGATCTCGGCGCTGCGCTCGAAGCTCGCGTCGGGCGGGGCCGGAACGGACCTCTCGGCGCAGGCCGTGAAGGTGAACGGCGTCAACGTGCTCGCGGCGCGGATCGAGGGCGCGGATGCCGGCACGCTGCGCGAGGCGGCGGACCAGTACAAGGGCAAGCTTGGCGAGTCGGTCGTCGTGCTCGGCGCGCAGGTTGCCGACGACAAGGTGTCGCTCGTATCGAGCGTGTCGTCCGTCACCTCGAAGAAAGTGAGCGCCGGGGCCCTGATCGCCGAGGTCGCGAAGCTGGTCGGCGGCCGCGGCGGCGGCCGGCCGGACTTTGCGCAGGCGGGCGGAAACGACCCTTCGAAGCTCGACGACGCGCTGCGGGCGGTGCCCAGGCTGGTCGCCGAGAAGCTCGGAGGAACCTAACCTGCCAGCCACAGTCGGAGGGTACGTGGGGATCCTGACGCTACCGCTACTGGTCTTGCTCGCCGGCGCCGAGCCGCTCCCTGATCCTTTGCCGAACATCTGGGTATTGCCGCCTGCGCCGCCGCTGCGCATCGACCCGGTGCCCCTCGATCTCGTCGTCGTCGCTGCCGAAGAGCCGCGCTACGTCGCGGCCACGCGTGTCGACAGAATCGGCCGGATCTGGGCTCCGGTCCAGATCAACGGTGAAGGCCCGTATCGTCTTGTGGTGGCGACCGGCGCGAGTCATACCGCCCTCTCTTCCCGCCTGGTGCAGGCGTTGGAACTCGAGGTCAATCCTGCTGAGACCGTCATTCTGCGCGGCGCGACGGGGTCCGCGGCCGTGCCCCTGGTGCCGGTCGAGACGTTGGAGGTCGGCGACATCCTGATGGAGCCAGGTCGGCTGGCGGTCATCCCCGACGCGCTCGGCGGCGCAGACGGGGTACTCGGCATCGACGGGCTCGCCGACAAGCGCATCCACATCGACTTTCGCCGCGACCGCATCACGATCGTGCGCTCGAAGAACCAGCGCGCGGCCAGTGGATACTCGACCATTCCCGTCGAACTTCTGCACGGGTTGCTCGTGGCGGATGCCGTCATGGGCGGCGTGCCGGTGAAGGCCGTGATCGACACCGGGGGCGAGGTGACGCTCGGGAACGTGGCGCTGCGCCTCGCGTTGGCCGAGCGCCGCCGAAAGGGCGTCCAGGAAGGCAAGCTCGACAAGGTTTTCGGGTCAACGCTCGACATGCAGGTCGGCACCCGCCTGGAAACGCCTGCGCTCGCCCTCGGAAATCTCCAGGTGCGAAGTCCCGCGATGACCTTCGCCGACTTCGAGATCTTCAAGCACTGGAAGCTGACGGAAGAGCCCGCGATGCTGATCGGCATGGACGTGCTCGGGCTGCTCGACACCCTGATCATCGACTATCGAAGGCGGGAGCTCCAGGTGCGGTTGCCGCGGCGTTAACGCCCGAGCAAAGCTGCGCCGGGAGTTGATTCAGGCTGCCTTGCGGGCTCCCAGCGTCACCGTGCGCGCCTCGGCAAGGCGCCGGCGGTTCGTGACCATCCGCTCGTGCAGCTCGCAGATCATGTCGCTGCCGGCCGTAGCGAAGGCGCCCGGGATGAGCGCGTGCACAAGGCAGACGATCCCGCCCCAGATCATGCGAAACCCGAATCCCGCGGCGGCCGCGAGGTGCTGTCCGTAGGACTCGTTTACGGTCGCCGGATGATCGGTGAACAGGCGGCTGAAGGCGCTCATAGGTATCATAATAGTCCCAATAACACCGAAATATCTCCCATTCTGTATGAACATACACGTCTAGATTGGGAAGATTTGCTAAAATGCAACCATGAATCGGCTCGACAAGATCGACCGCCAGATCCTGGGGCTCCTGCAGGAGGACGCGTCGGTACCGATCCAGCAGATCGCCGAGCAGGTCGGCCTCTCCGTGAATCCCTGCTGGCGGCGGATCCGGCAGATGGAGCAGGCGGGGGTCATCCAGGGGCGGGTCGCCCTCGTGAATCCGGAAAAGATCGGGCTTGGCCTCACCGTCTACGTGCGCGTCAAGACGCGCGAGCACAGCGCGGCCTGGGCGCGCACGCTCAACGAGGTCATCGCCGCGATGCCGGAGATCCTGGAGTGCCACCGCATCGGCGGTGACGTGGACTACCTGCTCAAGGTCGTGGTCGCGGACATGGCGGGCTACGACCGCACGTACAAGGAGCTGATCGGACGCCTGCCGAGCCTCGCCGACGTCTCGGCGCTGTTTTCCATGGAGCGCCTGAAGTCCGCGACCGCCCTGCCGATTCCTGCCGAAACCTGAAACAATCGCCCGCGCATGCTGATCGTCCAGAAGTACGGCGGCACCTCGGTCGGTTCCGTCGCGCGCATCCACGCCGTTGCCGCGCAGGTGCGCGCGCTCGCCGATAAGGGCCACCAGGTCGCGGTCGTGGTCTCGGCGATGGGCGATTCGACCGACCGGCTGATCGAGCTCGCGAACGAAGTCGGCCCGGAACCCGACCCCCGCGAGATGGACGCGCTGCTCGCGACCGGCGAGATGGTCTCGACCGCGCTGCTCGCGATGTCGCTCTGCCAGTCCGGCTGCCGCGCGCGCTCCTGGAATGCGCTGCAGCTTCCGATCGACACGACCGGGCCCGCCGGCCGCGCGCGCATCGAGCGCGTCGCCTGCGAGGGCCTGCAGCAGGACCTCGCGGCCGGCATCGTGCCCGTCGTCGCGGGATTCCAGGGCCGCGCAGCGAACGGCGACCTGACGACCATCGGCCGCGGCGGCTCGGACACGACCGCGGTAGCGCTCGCCGTCGCGCTCCGCGCCGACGAGTGCCAGATCCTGACCGACGTCGACGGCGTGTACACGACCGACCCGCGCATGGTGCCCGAGGCGCGCCGCTTGCCGGTCGTAAGCTTCGAGGAAATGCTCGAGCTCGCGGGGCAGGGCTCGCGGGTGCTACACCTGCGCGCGGTCGAGTTCGCAGCGCGCCACGGCATGAAGCTGCGCGTGCTGTCGAGCTTCGAGTCCGGCCCGGGCACGCTGATCTGCGAGGAGAACCCCAACGTGGAAGCCCCCGTCGTTTCCGGCATCGCCTTCAACCGCGATGAAGCCGCGATCGCCGTCAGCCAGGTGCCGCACGAGGCGGGCGTCGCGCACGCGCTGCTCGCATCCGTGGCTGAAGCCATGATCGAGGTGGACATGATCGTGCTCGCCGCGCCGCGGGAAGGGCGCGTCGACTTCAGCTTCACCGTGCACCGCGACGACTACGCCCGCGCGCTCGAGCTGACGCGCAGGGCGGCGGCGAAATACGCCGGCGCGATGGTCGCGGGCGACGATCGCGTCGCGAAACTGGCGGTGGTCGGCTCCGGCATGCGCTCGCACGCGGGCGTCGCGGCGAAGCTGTTCGAGACGCTCGGCGAGGAGGGCATCAACGTGCGGCTCGTCTCCACGTCGGAGATCAAGATCAGCGTGCTGGTCGCGGAAATGGATCTCGAGCGCGCGGTGCGCGCGCTCCATCAGACCTACGGGCTGGATGCGCAGGACCCGAGTAATTTGACATAATAAGGCACATTTAGATGCTGTGCTATCATTTTTGCGCGTTCACTAAGAAACGCCGGTGATGAGGGGGATGCCTGCATGCTGATCCTGACGCGACGCGTCGGCGAGGCGCTCATGATCGGGGACAACGTCACCGTGACGGTCCTCGGAATCAAGGGCAACCAAGTCCGCATCGGCGTCCTCGCGCCGAAAGAAGTCGGCGTTCACCGCGAAGAGATCTACGAGCGCATCCGACACGAGAAGCTCGAGCCTGCCGAGAACGGCAAGGACACCGCCGTCACGGCGATCGGCTGAGCCGCCCGGTCAATTGCTTTTGCCGGCCTCCCGGCCGGTGCGTATCATTTGCGCCCTCCGGAGAGATGGCCGAGTGGTCGAAGGCGCACCCCTGCTAAGGGTGTATGGGTCAAAAGCCCATCGAGGGTTCGAATCCCTCTCTCTC
>Ga0209486_10000050_pt1 | contig 57901 bp, 93 predicted proteins | sample NCCompost_FD_187518 | JGI IMG/M metagenome (GOLD analysis project Ga0209486, IMG submission 187518) | Agricultural soil microbial communities from Utah to study Nitrogen management - NC Compost (SPAdes) (version 2) | ecosystem: Environmental > Terrestrial > Soil > Agricultural land | place...
CGGTGGGTTCGCCAGCACCTCGTCGAACGTGCGCGGGCCGGCCTTGCTGCTGTGCAAGTGGATGCGCGGCCCGAGGTTCGGCGCCGACGGGTGGTTGTCCGGCCACGCGGACGGAGGCTGCGCAGCCCAGATGATCGACCATAGGCGCAGCGTGTCCGGCGGCCTACCGGTCATCGCCCACGCGCACGCGACGCAGAGCAGCGGCGAGGACGGCATGCTAGCCTGGTCCTGGTCGGTGAACGTGTCGGAGATGACCGCCGCTTGCGAGCAGCACGGGCCGGCGATCGTGTCGGCGCACCAGTAGCAGCGGCCCTCGCCATCGATGATCGGGCGGCGCGGATCGGGACGGCCGGCTGCGGCCCAGAGGATTGGCGGGGCTCTCATCTCCGCCCCGCCACCTCGTCGCGTAGAGCGGCGAGCTGCTGGCGCAGATCGTCGACGTCGGCACGTAGGCGAGCCACTTCGGCATCGGTCGTTCCTGCGACGGCCAGGAGTTCGTCGGGCCGAATGGAGAGCGCGGCGGCGACGGCACCGATGCGCTCGGCGCTGAGCGGCGGCCGCTCGCCTCGCTCAACGTCGCTCAGGTACGTGATCGAGACGCCGATTCGTTCTGCGACGGCGCGGAGCGTGAATCCGCGGCCGACGCGCGCTTTGCGGAGAGCCTCTCCGAAGCGGTTCGCGCTCACGGCACCCCCTCCGGCCGGTACGCCGCGGCGAGGTTGCGGGCGATGCTGGCCCCGCGAGCGGCGCGGATGATTAGGTAGGGCCGCTCCACGAGATCGTCGCCGGCCGCATGGTTGATGCGGCGCGCACAGGTCGCGCAGTACGGCATCCTGGTCTGCGTGTGGATCCACGCGGCGTCGTGTCGGATCTTGATCGAGCACGCTCGGCGAGAACAGGTCTGATCCGTGCTGCTCACGTCCCCTCCAGGGCGAACGCGGCACGCACCGCATCCACAAGCTTGCGCTGTTGTTCCGGATCGATGCGATCGCTGCGCATGTAGTCGCTCCATGCAGCGTTCGCCGAGTCGACCTCGCACCCCTCGCGGTCGCACCTGGGGCAGCGGCCGCTCATCGCTTTCTCCGCGGCAGGTGATCGCCCGCCTTGATTCCAGCGATCGCTTCGTCGATCTCATCCGCGGCGCCGCGCCAAAACTCGCTCCTCGTATCACTCTCTGCCCGTCTCGCGGCGCGAGCGCGACTGCGCAGGTACTGCAGCACCCGCCGCTCGTCGGGGCTGAGCTTGGTGAGACGCGGCATCAGGGCACCTCCGCTCGGCACGCCTCGATCAGCGCCGGCAGGATCAGGTCGCGCAGCACGACTGCCGAGCACGTCGGCGCCATACGGATCGACTCGTAGACGTCGCTGCCGAGGACGTCGGTGACGTAGTCCGGCATCTCGCTCAGCCAGACGTCGACGCTGTCGCTCAGGTAGTCGTCACCCGAGTCCTTGACCCAGTCGTAGGCGCGTCGAGCCTCTGTCTTCGACAGGCCGTCGCGGCGCTGGCGTCGGATCGTCTCGAGGCAGTGGCGGATGGTCCCGTCGACGTCGACTTGCTCGTCCTGCTTCGTCGTGAGTTTCCCGAACAGGTAGTGCACGCCGTCGCGGTCGCCGAGGAACTGCGTGAGCGTCTTTCCCCCGCCGAGGTGGTCGATGTTCCAGCGATGCGCCCAGCTGCCAGCGTCCGACTGAACGGACAGCTCCCCGGTGGCGTCGTTGACGGTGCAGATCGCCCACGAGCAGCGGTGGTCGTCGGAGCGAAAGCGGTAGGCCGTCGCCGTACTCTTGCTGGTGAGGCGCATCGCCATCACGCCCACCATCCCCGCGTCGCCGCCGCGACGACCGCGAACGGCAGCGCCACGACGGAGAGCAGCGCGAAGAGGACGCCGAAGATTCCGATCAGGACCATCACTGGTGCTGTTCCTCGTCGACCGCCCAGTAGCACTCTGCGGCGACCGAGAACTTCTTCCTCCACGCCTCGAAGATCTTGTCTAGCGACGACTGCAACTCGGCCTTGGCGCCAACCGAGATGCTGTCGATGAGGCTCTCGGTCGTCTCCTCGTCGTATTCGGCGGCGTTCGCAAAATCCTCGATCAGTCCGTCGACGTCTGGTGTGGGCAGGGTTACCTGCTCTTTGCGCAGCATCGCCGTCTTGAACGGCGCACCGGCGAAGCACTCGCGACCAGCTCTGATCGCCTCTCGCCTGGTGTCATACGCGGCATCGCACGAGCACCAGAAGTCGTAGTCTGAGAACGATGTGCTGTGAACGTACTTCCCGTCCCTCATCAGTTCCACGTCCTTTCCCGCAGCTGTTGCTGCGCCCACCACGCGCGAAACCCGGCCTTCTGCTGCTCGTCGAAGTCCGCCTCCAGCACCGCGAACGGCGCATCCATCCGCCTCGTCCAGCGCATTGGCGGCGCGTGCGGTCGTTGCAGCAGCACGGCGAACAGCCCGCCGCAGCGGACACACCGCGCCTGCCCGATCCAGTCGGCGCGGCGGCGGACGATCAGGTCGTGCCCGTGCCGCGAGCAGGTGAACAGGCGGCGCAGGGCGTGGCGGAGGCGGCGGATCATGGCTGCTCCTTCCCCGCCGCGAGCGCCTCGCGGATGTCGTCGCGCAACGCTTCGGCTGCGGGATCGTCGATGGCTCGCAGCGCCCTCGCGAGCAGCGCGCGCAGGCGGGTCACCTCGACGGTCTGGGCCCCGTCGTACAGTTCACGCTGCCGACCAGCCTCACCCCGCAGCCTCTCGACCTCCGCGGCGAGGTCGTCTCGCTCGGCGCGGGCCTTGATGGCCTCGGCGCGCCATTCGACGGCGTGCTGCGCGCAGTCGATGCACGCGGGGCAACGCTCAATCGGGTGGCACCCTTCGGAGCCATGGTCCCACGCATCGCATTCGGCGTCATCGCGGTCGCACTTCCAGCACCGCTCCTCCGCCGTCGTGGTGCGGCGGCTCATGGCTTGTCTCCGGCGCGAGCTGCTAGCACGGCCGCTTCTCTCGCCGGCAGACTCTCCACCCGAAGCCGCTGTTCGCCTTCGAGCTGGGCGAGCCGGCCCCGGAAGTAGTCGTCGCCGATGCCCGGCTTGTCGACGACCGAGCGCAGCGCCTGGATCCTGTCGCGCAGTGCCCAGCACGAGATGCAGACTCCGTCGTGCTTGCGTTGCTCCGGCAAGCCGCAGACGCACGGGGACTGCATCGCCGCTCCGACTAGGGCAGCGAACCGGTCGCGTGACATGCTGACTCGATCGCTCATCTCCACTCCCTCCTCACCGCATCCCACCGCTCCGCGGCTAGAACATCTCCAGCTGTCGATCGACGAATCCGCTCAGGAAGCGCTGCAGGTTCTCCTCGGACCAGAGCGGCAAGCACGAGTCGATCGAGTCGGCCCCGATGCGTCGTGCCCATCGCACGCGGTCCGGTGTACCGACGCGGCCGATGTGGCAGGGCATGCCGAGCGCATGCGCGGTCGTAACCCACGCGCCGCCGGTCGCGATCTTCCAGGGGAGTCCCCCGCCGACGAACAACCCGGCGAACCGATGCGCCACCGGCACGACGTCGCTCGCCACCATCCCGTCCTGGACCGCGAGGTAGTAGCGGAGGCCGGGGAACTCGGATCCATGCGAGTCGAGCCAGCGCAGGCTGAAGGCCAGCGAGTCGAGCCCAGTAGCTACTCGGTCGGGGCATACGCACCATGCCGGCTGGTCTGCCGAGGGCTGCGCCGCGGCCCAGGCGCACGCGGACAACCACTCCGCGGCGTCGAAGGCTCGACCGGCGTTCCAGTCGGAGAACGCGCCGTTGTCGAGAATCCACGGACGCCGGCGCGGCGGCCATTCGTTGCGTTGCGTGCACTCGCCGAATCCGAGCTCCGTGAGCCGGGCGATCAGCTTCCGGCTGCGCGTCTGTCCGATATAGACGCGCACTCACGGCGTGCTCCGCCACGCTTGCCCATCCCACCGCTCCACGACGCCGTCCCCGTCGCGCACCTCGACCGGATCGCCAGGGCTCCAGCCGGAGTGGAGGAGGGCGGCTGCTTCGGCCCACGACCGGTAGGACCAGCCGGGCGACGCGACCCACGCCATCTGTACGAGATATCCGATCGTGTCCCGCTCCTCGACGGGGATGTCCGGATAGCAGCCGTCGAGCGCGGCTTGCTGGCAGTACCGCACCGCCTCCTCGCGCTCCTCGTCGGTGTAGCGGGCGGTCATGAGTGCTCCCTTGGATCGAGAGGACCGTAGTTGCGCAGGGCCTCGATCGCGGTGTGGATGTCGACGAGCAGCCTGTGCCCCTCCCACGGGCGATCGAGGCTGTTGGCCACGCGACACAGCGCGATGAGCACGTGCCTAGATCGCGAGATCGCGTCGTCTACGAGTTCGACGTAGACGGAACGCCCCTGATCGTCACGGCACCAATGGCGGTAGCTGGCGAGGTTGGCCACCAGCGTGCTCAGTTCGCGACCAGCCTCGGCGCGCAGCGCCTCCAGCGCGGTCATGGCGTCACCGCCAGCGCCGCCCTGATGTCGTCGCCCAGCGCGGACCTGCCGCTCTCCGTCGTCGACGCGTCCCACCGATCGACCACGACGAGGGCGCGGGCGAGGAGGGTGCGGAGGGCGGCGATCTGGTCAACGCGGTCGCTCCGGTCGGCGGCCCTGACCGGAAGCGGCTCGCATGGGCCCCACATCGGATGGATGTGATCTCCGTCGTGGCCCTCGTAGTAGCCACACCGCACGCCGTTGAGGTAGGCGCCGCACTGCTTGCCGCTCACGCCGCCACCTCGCCGTCCGCGAGAGCCGCAGCCGGCACTTCCTCGACGGCCATCTTCGTCTTGCGCTCGCTGCCGCCCTCGTCGCGGATGAGCTTGTACACGCGCTCCTTGGCGTCCTTCAGCTTGTCGCCCGGCTGCAGGTACTTGCGCACGATCGCGTCGATCTGCTTCTTACTCGCCTCGCGCGTCACCGCCTCGTCGGCGGCATCGCGGCCGTAAAGCTTGTTCACGACCTGCCAGGCGACGTCGCCGTCGAGGGACTCGTTGCCGAGCTTGCTGACCTCGGCGAGCATCATGCCGTTGCGCAGCGGGATCGGCTTCTGCGACGCGCGCGCCATCAGCGCGGCCTTCATCCGCCCGAGCAGCGCGGTGTACTGCGCGATGCGCTCCCACGCCGTGGCCGCGTCCTCGTCGGACAGGAACGACAGCTTGGCGAGCGTCGCCTCGGCCGTGCCGTCGACGAGGTGGCGGACCAGCGCAACCTTGCTCGGGCACGCATGCGCCGCCGGGCAGTACTTGCAGTGGCGCCCCTCGGCGACGTCCGGCATCAGACCGGCGGCAACCTTGGCGCGCTCACGCTCGATGCGGCGCTCGACGGCGCGGACCTCCTCCAGTTCAGCGGCGAGCTCCAGCTCGTCGAAGTGGGCCTCGTCGAAGTACGGCAGGGCGTTCTCGCGAACGTACGCGATGATGACGGTCGCCTTGTCGCGGCCAAAGCGCTCGGCGGCCATAGCGGCGTACGACTTGGTCTGGCGGTTCGTCGCCGCGGCGTCGACTCGCTCGAAGCCCTTGAAGTCCACGACCAGGACCCGGTCGAACAGCACTGCCACGACGTCGGCGTGACCGGACAGCACGACGCGCCCCTCGTTCTCGTAGGACAGCGCGACCTCGGCCCCGGCTCCATCGGGGACGCGCTCCAGGATCGCGATCGCCGCCTCGTAGTACTCGGCCGGGACCTTCGACGCGTCTCGACTGGTCACGAGCGCAGCGAGCCACGCGTGGCGATCAGTGCCGCCCTCAGACCACGCCGACGACGTATTCGCCTGCGGCAGGGCGGCGCTACCAGGACAGGCAGCGAGCCTAGGCAGACTGGACGAGCGCATCATCACGCCACGACCTCGACGTCGTCGTCCTTCGCGGCCTGCGCGAGCAGATCCTGGTGCGCCTTGTACGCGGCGTGGACCTTGGCGCGCTCGGCCGTGCCCTTCGCGAAGCCGTTGCAGCGCGGCGCGAGCTTCTTCAGCGCGTCGAGCGACTGCGCCGCCTCGATGTCCACGACGAGGCGATCGACCTCCTTGGACATGTCGATCGGCTCGGCCTTCGCCGGGGTCGCCGACTCGACCGCGCGGCGCTCGCGAACGACATCGACGTCGATGACGTTGTCGGCCTGGCCCATCTCCTCCGGCGTGTACGCGCCAGCCAGCTCGGCAGGGAACGCCTTGCGCAGCGCCAGCGACTCGGCGCACTTCGCCAGCATCGTGTCCGGCAGGCGCTTCCACATGTTGTTCGGGGCGCCGTCCTTCGTCGTCTGGACGTAGCTCTCGTACGTGGCGACGCCGGTGAACGGGCGGCTCGCGCCCTTGCGGTAGACCATCACCTTGGCCGCAGCGGGCGGCTGCTCGTGGAGCCACACGTCGACCCAGACGCCGTCGGCGCCGCACCAGTACGGGCCGTCTTGTCCGTCGATCTCGCCGGTGCGGGCGGCGACGAGCCGGAACCCGTCGATGCTCACCTGGATGGACATCACTTCGCGGTTCGCCTTCGAGTCCCACCGCTTGACGGCGAAGATTTGACGCGCAAACGGATCGAGACCCATCCGGTTGGCGGTCGCGACGAACATGGCGAGCTCGTCGTCGGTGGTGCCCTTCGCGATCGTGCGCTTGAGCAGGTCGATCTGCTCGCCGGCGAGGTGGTTCTGGACGGGCGCGATCGTGCGGGACTGGATCGCGAGTGCGTGACCGTTGCTTCCGTTGCTCATGCTGATCTCCTCGTTGAAAGTCGTTTCGATTCGCTACTCGCTACTCGTCGAACTCGTTCTCGCGCGCCTCGGCCCCCTCGCAGCGCACCGCGGTCGCGATCTGCCGCTGCTCCGTGCGCGCCGCGATCCGCGCCTTGACCGCCCGCGTGAACAGCTGCTGCGCGCGGGCGTAATCGACGGCACCGACCTGCGCGCGGAACGCCGGGATGGACTCGGCGACCTGCGCCGCCTCGTAGCGACGGAGCAGCTGCTTGTCGGCGGCGAGAAGGCGCACCAGCTCTTTGCACGTCGACTCGACTGCTGCTGCTGCGACCTGATCGAGCGTGCGTTGCGTCGACTCCGCTGCGGCTGCGGCGTAGCGGGCCGAGTCGTCCGGCGCGGCGGGCTGGGCCGGGGAGCGGATGACGTTGCAGACCGCGCTCCGCTTCTTCCGATCGTTGACATCCCGAATGTAGCCGGACTGGATGACGCGATCCGAGCAGGAGCCCACGACCTCGAACACCTGCCCTTCCCATTCCGTCCCGTACGCGAACCGATCGCCCGGCTTCAGATCACGCCGGTACAGCTGCACCGGGGCGGACGGCTCGGGCGGGGTGGAGACGATGACGAGTTCGCCCGCCTCGATCTCACTAAGCAGTTCGCCAGCGTCGCGCCGGTGCGTTGCACCAATCTCGGCGATGGCCCCCTTAGCCTTCGAGACGAGAGTTAGCTTCACCTCGTGCGATCCAGGCGTCAGATCAACCGCCCACTCGTAGTGACCGGTTTCGTAGTAGTTCTCCGTCCCGAACCGCACCACCATCCCATCCCGCAACTCCACCTTGCTCGTCGCCATAGCAGTCCTCCTCGGTGCAAAACGAAACGCCACACTCGGTAGTGGCCGACCGTCCAGTGCGTACGTCGCCTAGCGAGCCGGGTCGGAACGGCTCGGCTGGGGAGCGGTGGCGACGTCCGGCGAACCGGACCGGGACAACTGGTTGTCGTGCTCGCGCCACTCCTCCGGGCGCCGCGAGACGAGGTCGCTCATCGTGACGGCCGGCAGCTCCAGCGTCGGCGCGGGCAGTCGGATGCGGCCAGACGAGAACTCGGCGCGTTCGAACCGGGCGCGGTGATCGGCGCGGTCGTGCGCGCGGGACGCCTCGTCGAGGTACAGCAGCCAAAGTCCGGTAGTGTCAGAGACGCTCAGCGTGTCAGCGACTGCCCGCAGCCGCTTCGCGATGGCCCGCCACGCCTTGGACGGCAGCTTGCGACCGCCGCCCGCATCGAGGTCGGTCATCGCGTTGTAGCGACGGGACGCTGCGGCACTGGACAGGTAGCGCGGGGAGTACTTCACGGCTGCACCTCCTTCGCCATCCGGTGCGCCCGCATATAGCTGGCCCGGTAGACCCACCACAGCTGCTCGTCCAGGTGCTGCCGCCGCGACACGAACACCTCGCGCGGATCAGGTCGGCGCTGCGCATCGCGGATGCCGTCGCGCGCGCCGCAGAACGAAGCGTGACGGACGCGGGTGAGGCTCACGAGCGCACCGCCATCCACTCCGCCATCAGCGCCGGCGTCCAGGTCGGCTTGATCGGCCGGCGGGTCACCACGACACCTCCATGATCGCGTCGAGCCGGTCGCACAGCCCGCGCTCCTCGCCGCTCAGCTGGCAGACCGAGCAGGGCACGAGGTCAGCGCTGTGCCGACGCTGCACCTCGACGAAGCCATCGCCGCAGCACTCGGCGCAGTCCAGCTCGCCGACGCCACACGCCGGGCAGTCGCCGTGCAGATGAACCGCGCCGTCCACCTTCGCTCCGCAGTCGACGCAGGCCAAGGCGTAGCGCACGACCCGGATCGCGCGGTCGACCGGCCGTGGCGGAACGATCAGCGCCGGCAGGACCTCGACGTAGCCGTACGCCACGAGCTGCGCGCACAGCGTGTCCAGGTCGTCCTGCGACGGCATGGTCCACTGACCAGACGTGGCGCCGTGGGCCCAGCGGACCGTGAGGCCCAGGACCGCGAAGTGGCGCGGGGCGGGCGATTCCGTTGCGGTGTTGCTTGCCATCGAGTTCCATCATGCGGAACCCTGCGGGCGAAGTCAACTGCGAAGTTCCGTGACTAGGAACTTTCGTCTAAGACCGCGAAGAGACGTCGAACCGTTCCCTGCTCGCCTCCTCCGCCAGTACGGCGTGCGACTCCACCACAAGGCGAACCCGAGCGATCAACGCGTCCCAGTCCGCCTGCTTGCTAGTGATGAGCAAAGCCCCGAGCCCCAGCCAAGTTCTCCACCTTCTCTCCATGGCGGCCCGTAGGAGCACGGCCCGTGCCGTACTCCCGGAGCCCGCGGCGCCTCAAGTAGTGTCCGGTATTACGGACAATGGAGCCCGGACAGTGGCTACTGTGGTGGTCGCCTGCTCTGGTCAGTTGACCGATCGTCGAAGATCTTTGCGAGGTCGCCGTCGAGTTGTTCGGCGCGGCGCTTTGCATCGTCGGCACTGCTCAGCGTCGCAGCGAGCGCGCTCACCGCCGCAACGGACTTCTGGAAGCGCGCCGCGTCCGCCGCGCGCAGAGCCCGCCCGGCGCGGATCCATTCCGCCTCCTCCGCGTCCCTGACCGGGGCAAACGGCTCAGGAAGCTCCCGCTCGGCCCGGTCGCCGAGCATGGCGATCACCTGATGCCGCATTGTCGCGAGCGCCTCGTAGGAGGTGCCCTCGTCTGCACCGTCGTCGTCGAACATGTGACGCACCCGACTACGGGTGGCCTTTCCTAGGTGCTCTCGCTCATCGATCTGCGCAAGCAGCCCCGACTTGATCGCTTCGTCCCAGAGCGCGACGAGTCGGCTGTGCCATTCGCGGTCCGGCTCGAGGATGAGCCGCTTGCCGGATTTCCTCACCGCCGGTTTCCGCTTTCGTGTCGCCATCTTGATTGGTCGACGGTACCGCCGCGTAGGGTTCCGCACTGAGGTACCTCTTGACAAAGGGTTCCGGGTGGCGGAACCTGTGCAGCGATGAAGCACAAGCCCGGCAAGCGCGTCCGCGAACTCCGCCGGGCGCGAGAGATGACCCTCGCTGACCTGGCAAAGCGCGCCAGGATGCACAAGTCCTCGATGTCTCGCATCGAGAACGGGAAACAGGGAATCCGCGGCGACGAGCTGATCCGCCTCGCGCGGGCTCTCGACTGCTCAGCCGATGACATCCTCGGGATCGAGGGGGCGGCGGCGTGACATCACCGCTCCTCGGAGCAGTCCGTGATCGGGGTGTGGCCATGGACCGCTATGTCGCGCGCAGCGAGGCACTGCGCGGCGCTTGCGCGGCAGCTATCGTATTCGCCGTCGGGCCCGTCTACCCGGTAGCAGAATGCGCTCCGACTCGCCTCGCACTCCGAGAAGGTGATCCCCCCGCCGGCTGCATCGGTGAGCGCGAGGCGGATCGACTGGCAGTCGGGCTTGGTGCGCTCGCACGCTCCGATTCCCGGCGCCGAGGACACGATGCAGAACCACGGTGCGGGCTTCCTCCGCTTCTTCTTGCACTCGATCAGCGCCGAGTTGCTCGGCTTAGTCATCGCGTAGACGTTCTTGCCGATGACGCTGTAGCTGGTGCTCGTCGAGGAGTTGCCATCGAGCAGCACGTAGCCGCTCGGGCACAGTTCCATGGCGCGGCGGTGCAGGTACTCGAGCGCGGTCCCGGCGCTGGTGTACGCGTTGACCGAGACCTCGATGAAGTGCACCCCGGGCGCCATCCTGCTGTCCCGGTAGCCGCCGGAGAGCCCCATCGGCTGGTACGGCGTGCTGCACGCGGCAGCAACGAGCAGGGCGGCACCGGCAGCAAGGCTACGCATCCCGCGATCCTCTCCCCGTCCGGCGCGGGGCGCAAGCTGAGCGTTCACCGCGCTGCTCTGGTCTGTGCCGACACCCGTAACGTTGCGCACTTCCTCACAGTAAATCCACAGGACGCAACGGTCCACTGCATCGTCCGTGTTGCTTCTTCACGGTCATTCACGGCGGTGCAGGTGTGAGGCAACAGTCGCTCTTCGGGCCGTCCGGTCAGTCGGACGACGTCCACGCGGCGCTGCGGCAGATCGTCGACGTGATCGGCCTGAAGGAAGCCGCGTTCGTCTGCAACGCGCAGCCGTCGGCGCTGAGCGACGCGCTCCGTGGCGAGGGGCAGAAGTACGTTCGCGTGGCGTGGCTGATCGCTCTGATGACCAAGGCGCCGCCAGCGCTCGGCCTTGAGCTGCGCCGGCTGATCTGCGGCCAAGGCTACGGCGTCGTCGAGATCGCCCCGCTGAAGCCCGAAGAGGAGTTGCGGCTGCTGCGCGACCGCGTCCGCAACGAGTTCGGTGCGGCCGGTGAGCGGCTCATTGCGGAGGTGCGGAGATGACCAAGCCCGACTATCTGCGCAGTCTGCGCGCAAAAGCGAAGGCCGAAGGTCGCTGCTCGACGTGTCGGGCGCGACCGGCAAAGCCTGGGTGTCTGACCTGCCAGCACTGCCTCGATCTGTCTCGCGAGTACGCGAACGCCCATCGCGCGACGGCCGAGGGTCGCGGCATGTGCAGCGACTGCACCCGCCCTGCCTGCGACGGGCTACGTCACTGCGCCGTGTGCCGGGAGCGTATGTCGGCGAAGGCTCGCGCGAGAACGGCTGCGCGCGACGCTGCTGGTCTGTGCCGCCAGTGCGGCGCCCCTGAGCGAGAGACGCTCACGCTCTGCGCATCGTGCGCTGCTGCGCTGCGCTCGCGGGCACGCGCTCGCTACGCCGCTAGGAGAGCAGCATGAAGCCGCCCCGCCCACTCAACCGCCAAGGCGTGCCGATCCTCGATCCGCCGAGGAACGGTCGTGGCCTCGTAGGGCCTACGCCGATCGCGAAGTGCCCGCCACATCGGTACGTCATCGAGAAGGACATCTTTCGCGACGACGTCGAGCTGTGCGTCCGCTGCGGCAAGCGCCGAGGGATGAACTCGTGGTGACCAGCAGCGTCGATACCGGCACGCGTTGCACCGCTGTTGCAGCGCGGCGTTTTCACGTCTGAGACGTGCAGATTTTTCTCACTCCGACTGATTCGCAAAGGGGGATGAGTCATGGCGAAACGGAAAGTTGATCCCGTCGCGGCCAAGGTGATGCGCGACGCGGGTATGACGTGGCGGGAGATCGGGGAGCGGTTCGGGGTGACGCCCGAAGCGACTCGTGTGGCGGTACGAAAGGAGACCGATCAGGACTACGCGGAGACTCGCCGACTTCAGGTGAAGCTGGCCGCGCGGCGCTACTACGGCTCGACGCGAGTGAACCGGTGCGGCGAGTGCGACCTGCCGGGGCACAACAGCCAGACCTGCGCGCGCGTCACGGCGCTGCGTGAGGCGCGGAATGCCGATTCGTTGAATGTAAGGGGCGGGGTGTAGAGATGCGGGCATGGAAGACCAGCGCTCGCCGCTCCCACGAGGAGCACACCGTCACGCCAGAGCCGGACGTCGTCGGTCTGGATGGCCACGGAAGCGGAGCGTACAAGAAGCCCTGTCGCGGCTACAAGCGCGGCGACCACTTCGCGCCGTCGATCTGGATTCCGGACAAGCTCTGCGACGCCTGCCTCGCCCAGAAGCAGTCCGACGAGGGAATCACGGTCCTGTCGGCCTACTCCGACGCGTACACCCGCGAGGACGACGTCGCCGAGGAACTGGCCACGCTGTCGGCGATCCGCATCGCGGCGAGGTCGCTGTGAAGCGCGAACGGTGCTGCGGCTGCGGGAAGCCAGTGGCGTCGCTCGAGGACGAGGAGCGCTGGCGTCGAGAAGTCAGCTTCGACTCGTGGATGAACGGAGCATCCGCGCCGCAGTGGTCGACGGAACTGTGCTGGCAGGACTCGCCGCGGGCCTGTGCGGTTCGCTCGAGTGCGGTGGAGGCGGTTGCTCCATGATCCGCTGGCAGTACGAGCCATGGGTGAAGCTCTACATCAGAGAGCAGGGCAGCTTCGCGGCGCTGCCGCTGTTCACACGCGCGCTTGGTGCCGAACTGCTCAAGATTTGCGACCAGGAAGGCCGCATCTCTCTCCACGGGCGCAGCGCGGTGGACGCCATCGCCTTCCAGCTGGGGGCGACGCGCGGCGATCGGCGCCAGCTCGCCCGCGCACTGCCCGAGCTTGTCGCCGACGGCTACCTGATCGAGGAGACTGACGCGCTCCGCATCCGCAACTTTCAGCACGCGCAGCGCAGGAAGAAAGCCGGTCGCGACGACACCGGAAGCGGCCGAGACGGAGCCTCGAACGAGCGTCCTAACGTCCTCGAAGCGTCAGCGAACGAGCCGCGAACGGACCATGAAGCCGCCACCAATCGTGCGCGATCGAGCCGCGATGGTGTCACGTCCGAGCCATTGCCGAGCACTGAAGCTGCCACTCAAACTCAATCAAGTATCGGCAACGACACAACTTGTTTGCGTAGTGCCGAAACGAGACGAAACGAGACGATCCCCCCTCTGAGTCTCCCCGAGCGAGCGGGGGGAAATCCGTCAGAGCAACTCGAAGCGAAAAACCGTCAACGGCGGACGACCATGGCTGTGGTCATCGCCGATCACCGCGCCTTGTTGGATCAGCTCGCCTCGGAAGGCATCGGCTCCGGCGGGAAGTCGCTTCAGGACATGGGGGTGTACTCGTCGTCGCTGATGGAGCTTCTGCGTCGGCTCGAGGGGCGTTCTCCGGACGAGCAGCTCGCCTATTGCCGGCACGTCCTCGAGATCCGCGGCGCCGAGGCGAGGAGCTCGAAGCCTCGCTCGGCGAAGTACTGCGCTGCAGAGGTCTGGTCGTACGAGCAAAAGGCGTCGATCCGCACGCTGGCCGAGTTTCCGCCGGAGCATCGCTCGCCGTTCCCGTGGTCGTCGACGTCGAGCTCTACCGCGGTCACCCCGGATAGACCCGAACGCTGGCCAGGTGAGCGCGACGGATGGAACGATCCTCGCGACCACGTCCTGTTGCTTGGCAAGCCGTACCAGACACATCGGGACGGTGGGCAGACGCGGCCGCTTGCCGAATCTGTGGTGTCGCCGTGAACTCTCCGCAGTTCTACCGGATGCACGACGGACCCGACTCGAGCAAGGCGGCGATCGCCTGCACGCGAGACGAGGCGAAGCTCTGGAACACTCCAGAGCGCGGCTGGGGCGTGTTCTTCACCGTCAACCAGTTCAATGGCCCGCGCCGCAAGGAGCATCTGGCGCGGATCAACGCCTGGGCGGTCGACATGGACGAGGGCGACAAGCTCAAGCAGCACGCCATCATCTCGCGCTCCCCGCTTGTGCCGTCGATGATCGTCGAGACGAAGCGCGGATTCCAGGTCTACTGGGAGGCGCAGGACGGCGCGAAGCCCGAACACTGGAACGCGATCGTGCTCGAGCGACTCGTGCCGTTCTTCGGGGCGGACAAGAACGCTCGCGACCTTTGCCGCATCCTGCGCGTGCCGGGCTCGCTGCACCTCAAGGACCCGTCCGCTCCGTTCAAGTGCCAGCTACGCTGGAAGCACACGGTCCAGTACAGCGAGCGGCAGATGGCCGATGCGTTCCGCTGGGTGCCGAGCAAGACGGTGGTCGCCGAGATGCGGGCCGAGTCGCGAAAGTCGACCGGGTTCGACAGCGGTGAGTCGTTCTGGGAAGCCGTCGGGAACCTGAACTGCGAGGAGGGGCTGAGCCGCCTATCCGGGCACTGGGCGGTGTCGGGCGAGCAGTACACGTTCCGCCGCAATGCGAACGGCAAGACGAACCTGTTCGTCGACGGGAAGGGCACGAGCGTCTTCATCGACGAGGCCGGCAAGATCGGCTCCTTGAGCGGCGGCGGCCCCACGCTGGCGCAGTGGCTGCTCTGGTTCAAGCACGACTACAAGGTCGTCATCGCGGTGCTGAAGGAGCTCTATCCGCAGCTCGAAGAGATCGACCGCGCGGGCAGGGCGAAGTGGGCGGCCGAGCAAGCGGAGATTCGCAGGAGGGCGGCATGAGTCACGCTGCACAGGCTGGCATCCCGACGCTGTACAACGGCGTGAGGTTCCGTTCTCGCGTCGAGGCGAAGTGGGCGGCGATGTTCGAACTGCTCTCGTGGCCGGCCGTCTACGAGCCGCTCGACCTGCACTACTACATCCCCGACTTCGTGCTCGGCTTCTACGCGCCGATCGCCGTCGAGGTAAAGTACATCTTCGAGCAGGACGACTTCGACGCGCTCGAGGCGGAGCGCGCCAAGGCGGAGCGCTCCGGTTGGCCGCACGAGATCCTGTTCGTCGGCGCGAAGGTGGAGCGCGACCGAATCGGCTGGCTGCGCGACGCATACGGCGTCTGGGACGTCGCGTTCCCGTTCCGCTGCATCGACTGCGGCCACGTCTCGTTCGCGCACCAGAGCGGATCGTGGCGCTGCCGCGTGACGGGCTGCTACCTCGGCAAGCGGCACATCGACCAGGCCTGGAACATCGAGAACGACTTCCGCGCGGCGAGCAACCGCGTTCAGTGGAGGGCCGCATGAGCGAGGCGCCGAAGGATCCTCTCGCGTTCGACTTCGGGCTCGGGTTCGAGGACGCGTCGTCTCGTGTGCTCGGCGAGGAGGAGGAGCGCACGGCGGACGTCGAGCGGTCGCTGCGGTTCGGTATCAAGTTCCTCGACGACGTGCTTCGGGCGATCCTGCCGAAGTCGATCATCCTGCTCGGCGCCGAGACGGGTGCTGGTAAGACGCAAACGGCGGTCAAGATCGCGATGAACGTCGCGAACAAGGGGCACCACGTTCACTACCTAGCGCTGGAAGCAGAGCACCGCGAGATCGAGCGTCGCATCAAGTTCGGCATCCTCGGTGAACTGGACCGCGCCGCAGTCTCGCCAGTGCGGATGAACTACGCCGACTGGTACCTCGGCAAGTACGACGACATCATCAAACGTCGGTATCGGGAGAGTCTCGACAGGGAACTCGCCAGCACCCTGCGCAACCTCAAGACGTACTACCGAGGTCGCAGCTTTCAGGCGAGCGATATCGAGCGCCTGTTCCAGGCTATCCAGACAGAGACGTCGCTTATCGTTCTGGACCACCTGCACTACGTTGATATCGACGATGACGAGAACGAGAACCGTGGTTACAAGAAGCTGATGAAGACGATCCGCGACGTGGGTCTCGGCATCGGCAAGCCGATCCTGCTCGTCGCGCACATCAAGAAGAAGGATTACCGATCTCGCGACCTGGTGCCGAGCATGGACATGTTCCACGGCTCTAGCGACATCGGAAAGATCGCGACGCACGCGATCATGATGGCGCCGGCGCGTTGCGTCCCGTCGACGGAGCCACACATCGCGCACACGTTCGTGCAGGTCCCGAAGGATCGGATTAGCGGCGCGACGGGTTACACGGCGCTGCTGAAGTACGACCGCGAGCTCGGCTCGTTCCTGCCTCGCTACACGCTTGGCCGTCAGGTCGGCGACGAGTGGAAGCCGCTCGGTGAGTTGAAGGAGCGTTTACCGCACTGGGCCGCGCAGGGGAGTGAGTCGCTGTGACGGCAACGCAGTGGCTCGCCATCGAAGAGACGGACCGGCACCGCGTGTACCGCTGCTGGTCGTGCAAGCGACTCGCGGTGACGGCGCAATGGCAGATCCCGCCGACGGAGTGCGTCTGTCGGCACACCACGACGAAGAGGGGGAAGTGATGAGCAAGGCGAAGAAGGCGAAGCGGCCGCGGATCTCGAAGCGGGTGCGTGACGAGGCGGAGATGATCTGCGCGATCGCGGCGAGTAACGTTGACCTGAGCAACTGGTACGAGGTGATCGTCCGTGACGGGTTGAACGTTGATGAGACCTCGTATCTGTTAGCTCTTCGAGCCTGGGGGGAATGCACCTATGCGTCACTCAGAGTCATTGACGCTCACGCCGCCGCCCTGCTCGCCGAGGGCTGGTGTCCCGGCGATCCGGTCGAGGTGCTGCCGTGAGCGTGGCGAAGATCGTCTGGTTCGCTCGCGGCGGCGGCATCGCTCGGTGCGGTCCCTACCCGACGCAGGTTGCGGCGGTGGATGCGATGCGCCTCGCCGACAAGACACGCGGCGAGTTCCCGCCGGACGTCTTCGTGTGGCCCGAGCCGGTACCAGTCGCCAAGCCGCGGAGGAAGCGATGAGCGTCACCATCCTGATCATCATCGTCTCGATCTACGCCGTCATCCGCGCGATGCGGTGGCTCTACCCGCGGCGCTTCGTCACGCCGTCGTCGCAGCGGTTCGAGATCGCCGAGGCGCTGCGCAAGGCTCGGAAGCGCGAGGCGTACGAGCGGATGGAAGCGCGGCTGGAGCAGGAGGAGCGGAACGAACTCGCCAAGCGAGTCGACCAGCTCAGGAAGTCGCACGCCGGTGCGGTGTCGTGCCCGTGGTGCGGCGGCGGCAACGACGATGCGCACGTCTGCGAGTGGCCGCGAGGTGCGGCGTGAGCGTCCTCGTCACGCTGAGCGAAGTCATCTTCCTCTCCTTGCTGGCGCTTGCCGTGCTGTTCGGTGCCGTCGTGCTGCCGATCGTGTGGCTGCACGAGCGGTGGGCGCTGTGGCGGCAGGCGAAGCGACGTGCGGCGGTGAAGCGATGAGCGCCGCCCTCGAAGCGCTGGGCATCGTCACGGGCGCACTGGCGCTCGCCGTTGGCATCGTGGTCATCGGCGACACGGTCGCGCTGTACCTCGCGGAGCGGCGAGCGAAGCGGAGGAAGCCATGAACCACGGCCGCATCATCCTCACCGTAGCGCACCTGCTCGTGGCGCTCGTGATCGCGGCGTGCGCGACGCGGTTGCAGACGCGCGAGATCGAGCGGCGGGAGACGCCCTGGTGTGTCGGCATGACGGACAAGTGGGGCCACTACGGCTACCTCTGCGTGCAGTCGAGAGAACGCTGCGACCGCCTCGTCGCCGCTGCGCAGCGCTACGGCTCGCTCGCCGGGCTCGTGCAGATCGACGAGTGCGTCTACGAGGAGGTGCAGAGATGAGCGGAACATCCGACACGTGGCAGACCCCGCCGTGGATCATCGAGCGGGTCACGCGAATCGAACCGATCGCGCTCGATCCGTGCGCGGCGAAGAAGGTGGCGCAGCACTTCGGGGAGTGCAACATCGATGAGGTCGCCGACGGGTTGTCCGTCTCATGGCATCCACTCGTCGCACCGGGCGCGCTCGTCTACGTCAACCCGCCGTACAGCCGCGGCAACCTGCCAGCGTGGACGAAGAAGTGCGCCGACGAGGCTGAGCGCGGCCTCCAGGTCGTTACGCTAATCCCGTCGCGGACCGGGGAGAGGTGGTTCGCTGAGCAGGTGTGGGACCGCGCACAGGCCGCATGCTTCCTGCTCGGCCGCATCGCGTTCATCGACCCTGAGACCGGCGAGGAAGCGAGCGGAACAGGCCGGTTCTCGTCGGTGGTCGTCTACTACGGCGCGCACCGCGATCGGTTCCTCGACGCGTTCGAGGGCGCCGGGATGCTCTGCCGGCTCAACGCGGAGCGGAATGTGAGGGCGGCGTGACCTTATCGCTCGTCCCCGTCACGCTGCGAGCGGCGCGCTCGTTCGTCGCGCAGCACCACCGCCATCACCGGCCGCCGCAAGGGGGGCTGTTCGCCGTGGGCGCCGCAGACGGATCCGAGGTCGTCGGCGTCGCGATCGTCGGCGTCCCCGTAGCGCGCATGCTGGCCGACGGATGGACCGCGGAGGTCACGCGGCTGTGCACACTCGGCGGCCGCAACGTCTGCTCGCTGCTCTACGGCGCGGCGTGGCGCGCATGCCGGGCGCTCGGCTACCGCCGCCTCGTGACGTACACGCTGCCCGAGGAGGGTGGTGCGTCGCTGCGCGGTGCTGGCTGGCGATGCGTCGGTGAGGCCGGCGGTGGATCGTGGTCACGTGCCGAGCGGCCGCGCGTCGACGAGCACCCGCTCCAGAAAAAAATCAGATGGGAGAGGTCGGGGGCGGCGTGAGGCGCGTCATCATTGAGTCGCCGTACGCCGGCGACGTCGAGCGGAACCTTCGCTACCTCCGCGCGTGCATGGCGGACTGCTTGCGTCGCGGCGAGGCACCGTTCGCATCGCACGGGCTCTACACGCAAGAGGGCGTGCTGGACGACCGGAACCCGTCGGAGCGAGCGCATGGCATCGCTGCCGGCTTCGCGTGGCGGACCGTTGCCGACGCCACGGTGATCTATCTCGACCTCGGCTGGTCGCTCGGCATGTTTCAGGGCGAAGCCGACAGCCATGCACGCAGCGTCCCGGTGGAGCACCGCTGGCTGGGCGGGGAATGGCCATGAGGCGCTTCAAGGCACGCCGCGATCCGTGCGAGGCGCCGATCGTCGAGGCGTTGCGCAAGGTCGGCGCGTCGGTGGCGTTCCTCGACGGCAAGGGACTGCCCGATCTGCTCGTCGGCTTCCGCGGCGAGTTGTACCTGCTGGAGTGCAAGCAGCCGCTCGGCGTGAAGGGCGGCAAGAGCAAGGACGGGCAGCATCTCACGCCTGACCAGGAGGCGTGGCACGCGCAGTGGAAGGGCAGGCCGCCCGCGATCGTGCGCACCGTCGAGGAGGCGTTGCGAGCGATAGGGGCCGTCCCGTGAGCGCGCGCCGAGCCGCAGAGCGTCGCGCCGCCGATGCCCGCACGCGCCTCGACTGGGCGCTGATCTACACGCTGATGGCGCGGCAGGACGAGCCGGACCTGGAAGAAGCGTTGCTCGTCGAGCGCGCGCGACATGACGACACGATCCCGCTCGGCCGGCTGCTGCGCGAGTGGGAGGTCAGCGACCGGAAGTACCGGGCACATGACCACGAGGCGTTCGAGGGCTGGCCGGAGCTGTCGCCGGTGAGCGGCGAGATGGAGGCGAGATGAAGCGAGCACAAGAGCAGGTCGAGGAGTTCCACCGCGCAATGGACTCGCCGAATGGGGATCGCGCAGCACCGGGGTTCTCGCGGGTAGAACTGCGCATGAAGCTCATCCGCGACGAGGTCAAGGAGCTGTTCGACGCGATCGCGTTGAACGACTTCGTGGAGGCCGTAGACGCACTGGCGGACATCAGCTACGTCGTGATCGGGACGGCTGCGGAGTGGGGCGTTGACCTCGCGCCGATCTGGGACGAGGTGCATCGCTCGAACATGGCCAAGAAGGGCGGAGAGAAGCGAGCCGACGGGAAGATCCTGAAGCCGCCGGGCTGGACACCGCCGGACATTGCTGGGGTGCTCGCGCGGCAGATGCGCTCTGCCGAGATCGTCGAGGAGATCGTCGACGAGGACGATGGAGCATGAGCGACCCAATCTTCCAAACCGCTTCTGGCCACCTGGTAGTGGCTCGTGGCGCCATGCACAGAGTGCGCGGGCAATGGAGAGTTCTCTGTTATCGCGTCGAACCTCCAGGTGGCTGCTACGGCGAGCTCGTCGTGTCGGCGCTCAAGGCGAAGAACCACCTGGCGCGCGATCTGAAGCGTGAGGCAAAGCGCCGTACTGCGGAGGATAGACAGTGAAGAGCAACGCCCGCTTTCGCCCGCCCAACGCCGCATCCGTGCCGGTGCTAGGCGCGCCGCCAACCGGACCGGTCATGCGCATGCGGCGCATCGTGCCAGAGACGGCACATGACGCTGTGGAGCGCGCCAGAGCCATGCCGTGGTGGCCGCGGGTGAAACGCGAGCAGCCGTACTCGTGCGCGGCGTGGTGGGTCTGGACGGTGCGGGCGTGACCGCCCCGCTCGTCCTCGAGCTCCAGGGCACCGCACCGACCACGGCCGCCGCGCTCCCCTGCGACTACTGCGGCGAGGGCAGGGGCGCTCCGGTCTACCCGCTGCTCAAGAACGGCCCCAGTGCGTGCGAGGCGTGCATGGCGCTGCCGGTCAAGCAGCGCGTCGACGTGTACTGCGACAGGCTGATGCGGATCGCCGGGAAGCCGAACAGCGACGCTCCGTAGCCGCCCCACCACGCCCGCTCTTGCACTCCGGTCGTGGCGGCTGGGCTCCTCGGCCCGCACCGGATCTCAGCGAGGGTGCCAACGCTGCCAGTGCCGCGAGTCGTCCGACTGCTCGTGCGTCGCCGCGTCGTGCTCGATCAACCTCACCTCGGCAGGGTGTAGCGCGTCCTCACCAGTGGTGCGCGCGTCCGCTCGTCGGGCAGCTCGGTCGCGTGCGAGACGAGCTGCACCGTTGTGGCCGCACACGCCGCAGCCGCGACCATGGTGCGGGCAGTGACGGCGGTGTTCTCGAGAGCGGGACATGATTGGGAGTGCTCCTCGGGCAGGGGAGTGATCTCAGACGCGCGCACGCGTGAGACTCAGTGAGTCAGGTGTGAACGCGGCGGTCAAGGAATCTCACGCTATGAGCGACCGGCGCAGTGTAATCGTACCGTGTGGTTGCAATCGCGATGCACCTGCATCCAGGTAGCAGGCCGGGATCATCTAGAAACGGGGCGAAAACTCCAAATAACCTGTTGCGCATATGGTCACGTATGGCAACGTATGGTCATTCCGATGGCGAAGTGCCCGAAATGCGGCGGTGAAGGCGAGACGGTCATTGGCCAGTACGTAGCCTGTGCTCGCTGCGACGGGACGGGTGCGCCCGAGGGGAGTGCTGCGCCTGCGACGGGGAGGGCGAAGCCATGAGCGCCCCCCGCCGCCTCATTGTCACATCACAGCCCGCCGCGCCCGCGAAGAACAAGGGCGGCCGTCCGAAGGGCAGCGACAACTCGACGGGCCGGCTCACCCGTGCCGCAGTGGCGCGCGAAGCGAACGGCTGGCTGCCGCTGCTCAAGGCGATGCGCCTCGGTGTGCGGGACAAGCTCGCGCACCTCGCGCACGAAGCAGAGGAGTACGGCGAGGGGTTCTTGCCGCCGCGCGAGCTCCTCGAGGCGGTGCGCGTCGCCACGGCCGGAGTCGAGCGGATGGGGGCACTGGTCAAGGCGTTCGAGGCCAAGACGCTCGAGCAGCTCGGCCAGATGAGCGACGCGGACCTCCAGCAGGCGCTGCGGGACGCGGTCGCCTCGCTGCCGCTCGACGAGCTCGAGGCGCTGGTAGCTGAGCGGCGCACGGCGGAGAGCGAGACGGCACTGGACGAGGCGCTCGGGCCGGAAGCGGAGGCGCAGTGATGGAGCGAGACTGGGAATCGAGGACCGTCTACCAGGCTCTCGAGGTGACGCCGGAGCAGATCGAGGCGTCTCGCGGCGACCAAGCGTTCGTTGACGTCACGGACGACGCAGCGGCGGTAGCTGAACTGCGACGGGTTCGGGGCCTGCCGCTGATCGACACGGACGCGGAGATGCGAGCGGCATATCCGAACGTCGCGTTGACGGCACTCGCCATCCCCATCGAGCGCGGCGGGATCGACGGCATCAAGATGCGGCAGGACGGCTCGGTCGTCGCCGCCGATGACGTTGTGGTCGGAACGATCGAGCGGCTCTGTCACCGCCCCCGCATCATCGTCTCGGGCGGCCAGTCCGGCGCCGACCGCGCAGGCTGGGACGCGGCGATCGCAGTCGGCATCGACCACGACGGGTTCGTTCCGAAGGGTCGCATCTGCGAGGACGGCGTCATCCCGTGGCGCTACGAGTGCCGCCAGACAGGCACGAGCAACTACGGCGAGCGTACGGCGCTGAACGTCAAGCACAGCGACGCGACGCTGCTGTTCCACTTCGGCGTGTGCAGTGGTGGCTCGCTGCTCACGTTCAAACTGGCGCGCAAGTTCGCCAAGCCGTGCATGGTCGTCAAGCTCGACCGCTTCAGCGACGAGCACGTCGCCGGCATCCGCGCCTGGGTCGACAAGTACAAGCCGGAGATCCTGAACGTCGCGGGCCAGCGAGAGAGCAAGGCGCCGGGCATCAGCGAGATCGTCAAGAACATCCTCGTCGCGGTGTTCGAGGGCGGGGCGTGAACACAGCGGCCACATCCTCCGCTGCGCTCGCCGTTACGCCTCCGGTGCGCATCCGTCCGGCGACGGCAGACGATGTCGCGTTCATCCTCAGCGCGTGGCTCCGCTCGTTCCGCGACGCGTGGCCGAACTGCGCGATGCCGCCGCGGGTCTACTACGACCACTATCACCCGCTCGCGACGGAGATCCTGCAACGCGACACCGTGCGCGGGATGGTCGCGTGCCGTCCCGATCAGCCATCGCGGCTCTACGGCTACGTCGTCGGTGAGCACGCCGGGGACATCCCCGTGCTGCACTACATCGGTGTGAAACGGGCGTATCGCGGCGTCGGTATCGCGACGCTGCTGGCCCGCGCGATCGGCATCGTCGATGACGCGTTCGTCTACACCTTCTCGGGGCCGTACGCGAAGCAACTCACGCGTCGTCGGCCCGCTGCGACCCACGTCGAGATCCAGGAGTTCCTGAAGCCATGAAGATCAACCGCATCAACTTCGCTCGGAGCTTCTCGCTCAACGGGCGGACCGTGACGAACTTTATCCCGGCGGAGACGCTGTGGAAGGGCTGGAACGCCGAGGTCCGTGGCGCGTCGGTATACCTCGTGCCACCTCCGCGCGTCGAGGGTCGCCGCATCGCCGTCGAGGTGCCGCGCGTGAGCTGCGAGGTGTTCTACGAGCTCGCCGCCGACGAGGCGTTCGAGTGGCAGCTGAGCAAGGCGCCGGAGCCCGCCAAGGTGCCGGAGGCAGCGGCTCAGACGAAGGGCGAGCAGAAGGGCGGTGCGAAATGAGCGCCGCCGTGAACCTGCCGATCGTCGAGGAGCGATGGAGCGTCAAAGGGATGGACCTGGAATATGCGCTCTGCGTGGACGTTCCAGAAGGCGGCCTTATCCCCAGCGGGCAATCCTGGTTTGTCACCTATACGGCGGCGGGGGCGAGTGACGCCACGCGGCAGGCAATACGAGAGTTCGCGCTCGCCGGGGTGAAACGACAGTACGAGGCTGGGCCGGGAGTCGGGCCGGTCGGCGCCGACTGGTACATCACCAAGGTCGACTACGACGATGGCATCTGGAGCTTGCGCCGCGACTCCGGCGAGACGCTACAGGTTGCGCGCAAGGACATCGCGCGCCTCGAACAGATCCTGGGAGCGATCGCCTGACGTGTGTCTCCGCGCCGCCCCATACCGCTCCAGCTGCTGCTCGCCGAGGCCGCTCGCCGAGGCAATCGCGGCGTGGACGCAAACGCCAAGGCGGTACGCATCGCGCAGCAACGCGAGCGGTTCCGGCGCGCGATCGACTGGCTGCTCGGCGACGAGCACCCGAAGCAACAGGCGTTCACAAGCAGCAAGGCTCAGCTGGTCGCCGGATTCTGCACGCGGCGCGCGGGCAAGACGCGAGGTGGGGTGCGCCGCGTGCTCGCCGACGCGATTCGCAACGTGTGGTGGCAGGTCTACGTCAACGAGACGCGCGCCGAGGCCGTCAAGCTGGTGTGGAGCGGCCCGCCCAAGCAGCGCGACGGCCTCATGCCGCTGCTCCACGACTGCGGTCTCAAAGAGGGCCTCGACTACCGCACAAACAAGACCGAACTGCGCGTCACCATCGTCCATCTCGGGGTCGACCGCGACGAGGAGAGCTACATTGACCTTGTCGGAGCCGACGACGAGGACCAGTGCAACAAGCTGCGCGGCCCCTCGTACAACCGCGCGTGGCTGGACGAGGCGCAGAAGCTCCGCCACATCGAGCCGCTCATCCGCGGTGCGCTCATGCCCGCCATGATGGACTTCGGCGGACAGATCTGGCTGACCGGCACACCGAGCGTCGAGTGCGCCGGCTTGTTCTACGACGTCACGAATCTCGAGCAGCCTGAACAGGGCTGGGAGGTTCATCGCTGGTCCGTGCGTGACAATCCGTTCTTCGGCGCGACACCCGATGAGCGGTGGGCGCGAACCGGAGCGGTCTACCTGCAACAGAACAACATCACCGCAGACGATCCGGACTTCCGCCGAGAGTGGGGTCCGGAATGGGTCAAGGAAGGCGCGCGGTACGTCTACGCGATTCACAGCGTCGAGGCGCACCGCCGCACGTTCGCTCCGCAGCGACTGCTCGCGGATGGGTTCTACGATCATGAGCGCGCCATTGCGGATCTCCCCCGTCGCCCGAACGGCCGCGCCTACCAGTGGATGTTCGGCATCGGCGGAGATCTCGGCTACGACCCCGACCCGTTCGCGCTCGCGATCGGGGCCTTCACGCCGGAGCTTCGCGACATCTACGAGATGTGGAGTTGGAAGCAGACGAAGCTGATCCCAGACGAGCAGATGGCGGTGATTCGTCGCCTGATGCGCGTTGTCCCGTTCGTCGTGATGCCGTTCGACCCAGCCGGCGCGAACGTCAAAGGCATGCTGAAGGGATGGCAGGAGCGATACGACGTGCCGGTCGAAGAGGCCGACAAGGCGCACAAGGCGACCTGGCGCGAGATGCTGAACGGCGACATCCGAGCAGGCCGCGTTCACTTCCGCGAGGGCTCACCGCTGCTCGACGAGATGGTGCACCTGCAATGGCGTCGACAAACGAGTGGCAACGCCAAGCCTGTCGAGTGGGCGGACCGTGTGGTGTCGAGCAAGAGCAAGCGAGTCCCTGGCAATCACTGCTGTGACGGATGGCTCTATCAGTACCGCCACATGACTCACTACCTATATCAGGACAAGCCGCCACCTCCAAAGGTGGGCACGCCCGAATGGGCACAGCGCGAGGCAGAGCAGATGGAACAGGCCGTCGACGAGTACGTGCACGCCAAGGCGCACGAGGAGGACTTCTATGGCTACGAATGACAGGCGGCGACCGGCGAGGGCCTTGCCGCCCGCAGACGTTGTGCAGCCGGTGCTCTTGGGTGCCGAGGGGCGTATCGCGTCCCTGCTCACCTGGGCGCGCGCGAACGGCTACAGCGTCGGCGCGCTCACGGTCGGCGACGTCTCGATCGCGCTCACCGACATGCAGGGCGGCGGCAAGGGGCGTCCGGCCGAGGGCCCGAAGGATGCGGCCGAGGGCGAAGCGGACGAGGACATCTACGAGCAATACGGGCGGGGCGATCCGGAATGGGACGCGCTCCAGGCACGCAAGAAGGGGTGAACCATGGCGCCGACAAAGACGAGCAACGCGTACTGGTGGAAAACGGAGTGCGGCGATGGCGCCAACGTCCACGACTCGATCGTCGCGCACGCCGAGGCGCTGTGGGCGATGCACACGCCGATGCGCGCCCGCGATCGGATCCACGCCCGCATCTACCGCGCAACGCCGATGCTCGCCGGCGGGAAGTACGCCGAGGCGCTCGTGCACCTGGACCAGCGTGGCTACGGGCAGGCGAGGCTGAACGTCACGAAAAGCATCGTCGACACCGCGGTCGCCAAGCTCGGCAAGGAGCGGCCGATGCCGTCGGTGGTGACCGACGACTCTGACTGGAGCATCAAGCGCAAGGCCCGGAAGTTCACGCGGTTCATGAAGGGCAAGATGCAGGAGACCGACTTCGATCGGATCGCCCCGCTCGTGCTCCGCGACGCGTGCCTGTTCGGAACAGGCGTGATCAAAATCGGCGCGGCGTTCGGCGAGATCTGCCCGGAGCGCACGTTCAAGGAGGAGATTCTCGTCGACCCGCGCGAAGCTCGAAAGGGCAAGCCGCGGCAGCTCGGCCAGGTCAAGCAGTACAACCGCGAAGTCCTGTGCGAGATGGTCGAGGGGTGGGGCCTCGGCGAGAAGGCCACCAAGCGGATGCTGCTCGCCATCGAGCGGGCCACCGCGTCGACGCAGTACCGGGGCGAGGCGGACGACGACATCCCGTCATCGGCCGGCACCGACGACGATCAGATCGACGTCTACGAGTGGTGGCACCTGCCGAGCTCGCCGGACGCCAAGGACGGCAAGCACGCGATCGTGATCAAGGGATGCACGCTGCTCTACGAGGAGTACGAGCGGCCACGCTTCCCGTTCGCGTTCGTGCACTGGACTGCACCGGTCAAGGGCTTCTGGGGCACCGGCGTCGTCGAGGAGCTCGCGCATCTCCAGAACCGCATCAACCAGATCATCCGCGACGTGCAGATGAACCTCGACGTCGCCGGCAAGCTGATCGCGTTCAGCAAGCGCGGCTCGGGCGTCATGGCGCGACAGCTGGTCGGCCGCTTCCCGACGTTCGTCGAGTACGACGGGATCAAGCCGGACTTCGTCGTGCCGCAGGCCGTCTCGCCTCAGCAGATCCAGCTGCTCGACAAGTTCATCCAGTGGGCCTACGACCTGACCGGCGTCTCGCAGATGAGCGCGCAGAGCAAGAACACGCTCGGCGCCGGAGCGAGCGGCGTAGCGCTGGATTCGTTCTACGACATCCAGAGCGAGCGGTTCGCTCACGTGCAAGCCGGCTACGCCAACTTCCGCCTGGACTGCGGCGAGCTGTACATCGACGCGGCCTATGACATCGCCGAGTGTCGCGAGGAGATGGACGACGGCGAGGACGAGAACGGCGAGAAGCGGACGAAGCGCAAGCCGTACACAGCGGCGCACGTCGACAAGCAGGCCGTGGAGCGCCTCGACTGGGACGGCGTGTCGCTCGAGCGCGACCAGTTCACGCTGCGACTCGAGGCGGTCAACTTCCTACCCGACACCCGCGCGGGGAAGCTCGCCGCGGTGAACGAGCTGTCGCTCGCCGGCGTCATCGAGAAGACCTACGCCTCGTCGCTGTTCGACGAGCCGGATCTCGAGCGCGTCAACCGGATCCAGAACGCCGCGTACAACAACCTCGAGCGCTGCATGGAGCAGATCGCCGACGAAGATCGGGACATGCCGGTCGTGCACCCCTATCTCGATCTGAAGCTCGCAAAGAAGATGGCCATGGCCTACTACAACCGCGCCGAGGCCGAGGGTGCGCCCGACGAGGTGCTGGGGCGCTACCGAGCGTTCATCGATCTGCTCAAGGCGCAGGAGCCCCCGCCCCCGCCGCCACCCGCCTCGCCACCTGGCATGCCACCGGGTGCGCCGCCAATGCCACCGCCGGGCGGTATGCCGATGCCCGAAGCCCCGATCGACCCCGCGGCGATGGCGCCACCGATGCCCGCGATGCCGCCCGCCTGAGGCGAGAGGAGACCCATGGCCGAGATCGACACCCCCAAGACCCAGCCCGACTTCGCGCGCCCTGTTGCGGCGCAGGTCGAACCCGAGCCTCGCGTGCAACTGCACGGCGACGAGGCCGCCAAGCTCGCGCTGCTGGCCAAGTACAGCGGCGCCAAGGAAGACGCGAAACCGCGCGCCCCGGATGGCAAGTTCGCCGCGAAGAGCGAACCGGAGGCGGCGGTAGAGGCCGAGCCGGTAGCCGAGGAAGCTGACGAGACGCCGGCCGAGGAGGACGCGAACGCCGCCCCGGAGTCCGATGGAGACGTGGCGGCCGATGAGGGCACACCGGCCAAGCCCGCCGCTGACCTGACCGAAGCCGAGAAGCGCTTCGCCGCTGCACTGCACAAGCTCGACGACCGAGCCGACGAACTGAAGCGCCGGCAGGAGGAGTACGAGACGCGGTATGCGCCTCGGGTGAAGCAGATCGAGGCGGCGGCCGACAAGGTGGCAGCGGACCCGATCGGCGCCTATGTCGAGTTCCTGGCCGGCAGTCTCGGCATCACCGCTGAGGAGGCCGAGGCCGAGCGAGATCGGGTGTTCGAAGATTGGGCTAGCCAACAGCTCGGCGTTGTGCAAGGCTCGAAGCACAATAAGGCGTCAAGCCAGAGCGCGACCTCTCGAAAGCTCCGACAGGATCTTGAGAGACACAAGCAAGAGACGCGCAACGCCGCCGAGAGACAGAAAGCCGAAGCCGCGGACCGCGAGTTCCAGGCTGAGGTGAACAAGGGGATCGAGGCCGTCGCCTCTCTCCTCGACGAGAAGGCCACTCCATACCTTCACGCGCTGACGGACAAGACGCCAGCCGAGACGGTGTGGGAGCTGATCGTCGAGGCGAAGAAGCAAGGCCAGGATCTCTCGCCTGAAAAGGCGGCAATTCTCGCGAACAACTACTACCAAAAGAGAGCCGAACGGCTCTCGCACCTGCTCGGAACAGGCAGTGCGCCCGAATCCAAGGGGCCCGCACCATCGCCGCCGACAGGTGAGGCACCAAAAAAGCAAGCAGCCACGGCACCAAGCAAGAAGCCAAAGACCCTCACCGATCAGCAAGCGAACGCGAAACCCGCGCTCACCACTCAGGAAGCGAAGCCGAAGTATCGATCTGTCGATGACGAACGCCTCGCGCTCCTGATGAAGCACTCGAAGTAGGCCGCACTGCGCTGTTGACGAGCGGGAACCCCGAGGAGGGTCCCGTGAGCTACACCGCAACTGATCACGACGCAGTACTCAAGGACTGGTACACCGACGAGCGCATCCAGGATCTCTCCGCTTACCACAACCCGTTCTTCGGGATGGTCAAGAAGGAGATGCAGGGCGGGCGCAAGTACGTCCAGCCCATCGACATCCAGCTCCCAGGCGGCGGGTCGGCCTCGTACGCCAAGTCGCGCACGAACCAGACCAAGTCGCTGTGGGAGGCGTTCGAGCTGACCCGCGTCACCCAGTACCAGCTGGCGACGGTCGGCAACCACGTCATCCGCGCGACGCAGAACGATCGCGCGGCGTTCCTCCCCGCGTTCAAGGAGTTCGACCGCGCGTTCCGTGCGTGCGGTGACAAGATCGCGCGGCAGATGTTCCGCACGACCGGCGGCAGCATCGGCCGCATCTCGACGTCGACCACGCTGGCCGGCGCCGACATCGTCCTGACCGATCCGGCCGACGCGTTCAACTTCTACGTCGGCCAGCTGCTCACCTCGGACACCGTCGATGGCGGCGGCACCGAGACGGACTCGGGCGACACGCTGGCGGTCACCGCCGTCGACGTCGAGAACGGCATCATCACGGTCGCCGAGAACATCGACACCGTCTCGGGTATCGCTCACGGCGACTACCTGTTCACCGACGGTGACTACGGCGCGTGCATGGCGGGCCTCGCCTCGTGGCTGCCGGTCGACCGCTCGGTGCTGAGCACCCCGTTCTACGGCGTCACCCGCTCGACGCACGAGGACAAGCTCGGCGGCATCTACCTCGACGCGAGCGCGATGCAGATCGACGAGGCGATCATCAAGCTCGTCGCGAAGGTCCACAAGCACGGTGGCATGGTCGACCGAGTGCTCGGCAACCCCGAGACGCTCAGCGACCTCCAGCTGCTCTGGAACGGCAAGCGCCAGATGACCGACGTCGAGGCGCGGGTCTCGCCGGTGGTCGGCTACCCGGGCTTCAAGGTCAACGTCCCGGGCGGCGGCGCGGTCGAGTTCTACTCGGACCGCAACTGCCCGAGCAATCGCCTCTACGCGCTCCAGATGGACACGTGGACGCTCTACCACGCCGGCGAGTGCCCTGGCTTCCTGCTCAAGGGCCTCGGCTCGGCGTACAGCGGCATCCTGCTGCCCGTCGCGGACGCCGACGACTGGGAGTCCCGCATCGGCGGGTACTTCAACCTCGGCTGTTCGGCGCCCGGCTTCAACGGCGTCGCGAAGCTGGCCTGAGCCGCGCTGGAGGTGGGGAGTGGCGCATAGCGCTACTCCCTCCTCCGCCGCACCCCAAGAGGTGAATATGGGCAACCGAACCAGAAACCCCGTCGAGGCGACCGCGGACCCGCAGCCGATTCTCGTCTGGGGACACTTCACGACCAACGGGTCGTCGGCGGTCTCGACGTCGACGATCAAGGGCTGTCTCGCGACGGTCACCCGCACCGCGATCGGAACCTACAGCCTCACGTTCCAGGAGGCGTTCCCAAAGCTACTCGCGGTCGGCGACTGCATCGTCGTCGGCTCGAACGGTCGCAAGGCGTACGTCACCGCAGTCGACGTGACGGCGAAGACGGCCACGATCCAGATCCGCGGCGCGGGCGCTGTGCCAGCGTGGAGTGCGGCTCTCACGGTGACCTCGCACGTCGTGACGCTCGCTGCCGCAGGGCGCGTCGTCGCGGTCGACGCGGTGACCGCGAGTGCGACGGGGCCGAAGTCGCAGATCTACACCGGCACACCCGGCGATGGCCAGGTGCAGGTGACGTACAGCGCTGGCGGCATCGCCACGCTGACCTTCGACACCAGCGACGCGGTGACCGCGGCCCGCATCCTCGTTGACGACGGCGGGACGATCCAGGAGTCCACCTCCGAGGTCGTCTACGTCTCGGCGCTGGTGAGCGGCTCTTCGCTCGCGAAGACCCCGCGTTGAAGGAGGCCTAGGCGATGGCGCGCACGTTCACACTGGCTCAGCTACGCACCGCGTTCCGTCGGAGGGGGGAGTACGACAACTCCGCCACGATGACGGACGCGATCGTCGCCGAGCTGCTGAACAGCGCCATCGCCGAAGTCCACAACATGCTCGTCTCGAAGGGCGAGGACTACCACCTTACCGACACGACGGTCGCGACGGTGGCGGGGACGGACTACGTCGCTGCACCGTCGGACTTCTTCAAGCTCGCGGGGCTGGACCTCGAGGTGAGCTCGACGGACAAGTCGATGCTCTGGTCGATGTCGCTCGACGACCGCCTCCGCGGCATCTCGCAGCGCGGCCGCCCCGAGCGGTATCGCCTGCGCGGCGTCGGATCCTCGGCGCGCATCGTGCTCGCGCCGATCCCTGACGCGGTCTACACGCTGCGGATCCACTACTACCCGGTCGCGACGGTGCTCGCCGCCGATGGAGACATCTACGACGGGATCAACGGATTCGAGGAGGCCGTGTTGCAGCTCGCGCTGTACCGTGCCGACGAGCGCGAGGGGCGCCCCTCGGCGAACGGGCGGCTTGGCGAGGCGCAGCGCCTGCTCGCGATGTTCAGCCAGGCGGCCGACTCGCGCATCCTCGCCGAGCCGCAGTACCTCAATCCGCCAGGCGGATGGGTGGACTACTGATGGCCCGCCGCGTACCCAGGCGCCCAGTCGCCGCACCGCGCATCTCCGTGCCGGGGGCGCATGAGGTAAGCGTCCGTGCCGGGACGACCAAGAGCGGTGGTGCTGCTCCGCTGGCCACGACCGACTCGACGGCCACCGAGCGTTCGCTGATCCAGCTCGAGGACGCGGTCAACCTGCTCGGCGAAGGGCTGAGCGTCCTCGTACACGACCTAGTCGTCGGGCTCAACCGCGTTCCGAACCCGCGTGGGCGCACAGCGCGCGCCGTGCTCCTCTGCCCGACCGTCGCCGATGCGTCGTTCGGCTTCGGCTACGACCCGGACGGCGACGGCAACCCGCATCCGCAGCGCGAGATCTGGCTGACCCTGGTCGGGGTCGATCAGCCGCGCGCGCGACTGGTGGTGCTCTAGTGGCAACGGCGAACATGCTGCTCGAGCAGCCCACGGGCGGTGGCGACACCGGGACGTGGGACGACAAGCTCAACGCCAACAACCTGCTGATCGACGCGCACGATCACTCGACGGGCAAGGGCACCAAGGTCACCGCTGCCGGCCTGAACATCACCACCGACCTGTCGCTCGGCGCGGCATCGGCGACCGCGGCCGGCTCGGTGGACTTCACGGCGAAGGCGTCGAGCTACGTCGCATCCCGCGTCCGCTCGCTCTACGTCGACAGCGGCGACAACGAACTGTACTGGGTCACGAGCGGCGGCACGCGCGTCAAGCTCACGCTGGCCAACTCGATCAACACCGCGCTGGTCGGCGGCATCACCGGCGACTACGCGTCCACCGACGCGGACGTCAACTACGAGGACGCCAACAAGCGGTTCCGCTTCTACAACGACGACAGCCCGCAGCAGTGGGCCTCGCTCTACGCCGGCAACGTGGCGCTGCACGAGGCGGCGACCTCTTCGATCTCGAACCGCGTGCTGCTCAAGAGCCCAGCGGCGCTCGCGGCCAGCTACGACGTCACGTTTCCCGCCGCGGTGCCGGCCTCGAGCAACTCGTGCGTGCAGATGTCGACGACGGGCGTGCTATCCGCTTCGCCGACGCCGACGCTCACCTCTCTCACGACGACCAGCACTGTCACCGCGGGCGGCCTCATCACCGCCTCCGCTGGACTCACCGGCGCGAGCGGACAGCACGTCACCGTCGCCGGATCCGGTCGCCACAAGCACGGCACGATGGAGTTCGACCTTGCCGCCTGCGACTTCGTGCAGCGTGCGGGTTCGTTCGGCGACGGCATCCTCGGCGATGGTGTCTGGACGTTTGCTGCCACGACCGAACTGGAAGGGGCGGTCCGCCTCCCCGTCGGAGCGCGCGTCATCTCGTTCACGGCGCACTCGGATCGCAACGGCGCCGGGACGCTCACGTACCGGCTCAAGAAGCGGACGCTCAGCACGGTCACGACCGTGGCGACGCTCTCGCAGTCGTCCGGCACGGGATGGACCACGTCGGCATCGGCCGCCATCAACTACACGATGGAGGCCGCATACCAGGTCTGGATCAGCGTCGTCTCCGATTCGACGTCGCACAGCTTCGGACACATCGTCCTGTCCTACGACTTCCCATGACGCTCGCAGAGGCACAGATTCGCCTCTCGTTCGCGGGGGGCATCGAGACGAAGGCGGACGCCAAGTCCGTTCCGACGGCGAAGCTGCTCGTCCTGGAGAACGCCGTGTTCACCAAGGCCGTTTCGCTGGTGAAGCGCAACGGGTATCAGGCCTACTCGACGCTGATCCTCGGCGAGGACGGCAGCTACAGCGGCGCGCGCGCGATCGGCAAGCGCGGCTCGGAACTGGTGCTCTTCACCGACGAGGCGGCGTACAGCTACAGCCGAGCTGCGTCTCGCTGGTCGGAGATCGGCGCGTTCCAGTCGGTGCTCGTCGCGGACAGCGTCGTCTCGAAGACGAACAGCGAGCAGACGATGGCCGACCTCGCGACGCTCGCGAGCGTCACCGTCGTTGCCTGGGAGGACAGCCGTGGCGGCGTCTACTGCTCGCTCGTCGACGAGTCGGGTCGCATGCTGGTGCAGCCGCGCCAGCTGTCCGCGACGGGTGTCCGTCCGCGCGTCGTCGTATCCGGGACGCGGCTGCACGTCTACTACGTCGAGGCGGCGAGCGGGCGGATCATGGTGCTCGTCGTCAACCCGGCGACGATCGAGGCTGCCGCAACGGACCTGCCCGAGATCCTTATCGACGACCTGGACCCGGCGCTGCCGTACTACGACGCCGAGGGGGCGAGCGACGCGGCGACGATGGCGTGGTACGCGACGACCGGCAAGATCCGCGTCGCTTACATCGCGCCGGCCGGGATGATCGGAACGCCGGGCAGCGGGTTCTCTTCGCCGCTCACGCACACGCCTGCCGCCGCACCGATGCGCTGCATCGCCGTGACGCGCAACCCGAACGGGCTGCGCCAGATCGCCGTGGTCTACGCGGGCCTGTCGAGCGTGCGCTCCTTTGCCGTCTCGTCGGCGCTGGTCGCCGGCTCCGAGGTCTCGATCGGCGGCATCGTGATGGCCCACCGCGTGACCGCCGCGTTCCTGCGCGACGAGACCGGCGGCGAAGTCCAGTACGTCGCGTTCTGGGAAGCGACCGCCGCTGCGCCGCGTGACCACATCGTGCGCTGGGCGACCGTCAACGCGACGACGAGCATCACGGCCTCCTCGGCCACGACGCAGCGTGGTTGCGGTCTCGCTTCGCGCGCGTTCGCCGACGGGGCGTACGTCTACGTCCACACGGTCCACGAGACGACCTACTTCTCGACGTACTTCCTCCAGCGGCACAGCGATGGGCAGGTCGTCGCGCGCATCCTCCCGGGTCTCGCTGGTGGGGTCACGTCGTCCGCGATGCTGCCCGGCGTGCATGTCACGTCGACGGCGCGCGAGTACGAGTGGGCGTCGATCTACAACGTGCAGCTGGAGAGCCAGAGCGGCGACCAGTTCACCGAGTCCGGGATCCGGCGCCAGAGCCTCGCGTTCGACAGCGAGCAGTCGCACCAGTCCGCGCCGCTCGGTGCGTGTCTCTACGTCGGCGGCGGGCACCTGTGGTTGTACGACGGGGCGAACCTCGTCGAGGCACAGCCGCACTACGCCCCCGACGGCGAGATCGCGCAGAGCTTCGGCAGTTTCGGCTCGGGCGGCATGACGGCCGGGGTGCGCAGCTACCTGTTCGTTCCCGAGGGAGTCACGGCGACCGGCGAGCGTATCCGCGGTCCGGTGTCGATCCCGTACGAGGTTGAGGTCGAGGCGAGCGAGTATGTAGAGTTTTCGATCCCGACGATCCGGCACACCGCGTGGCGCGCGCCGGGCTCGCGGCTGAGCATCGGCGTGTACCGCACCGTCGACGGAGACGCGTCCATCTACTACCGGTGCTCGTCGCTCGACCCGACGACCGAGGGCGACCCGAACGGCTACGTCACCAACGATCCGACCGCGGACACCGTGACGTTCCTCGACAACCTGTCCGACGACGACTTGCAAGAGCGCGAGCCGTTCTACGGGACGGGCGGCGTCGTCGAGAACGACCCGTGTCCGCCGCCGTCGATCCTGGTGCAGGGCAAGGAGCGTCTGTTCTTCACCGACGCGAGCGACCCGTACGTCGTGCGCTACACGAAGCAGCGCGCTGACGGGTACACGGCCGAGCCGTCGCCGCACCTCGCGCTCGCGGTCGACCAGAACGGTGGGCGCATCACCGGACTCGCTGTCATGGACGATGCGCTGGTGATCTTCAAGGAGTCGGCGATCTACGTCGTCTCGGGCGAAGGGCCGCTCGCCGCGCCGGACCTCGGCGGCGGATTCTCGGCGCCGGCGCTCATCACCACCGACGTCGGGTGCAGCAACGCCGACTCGATCGCGACGACGCCGCTCGGCCTCGTGTTCCAGTCAGCAAAGGGCATCTATCTCCTGGATCGCGGCAGATCGACGACGTACATCGGAGCGCCGGTCGAGGCGTACAACGCGCAGCGGGTCACGCGCGCCACGCTGGTCGAGGGCAAGACGCAGGTCCGCTTCCTCACCGACAGCGGCGTGACGCTGCTCTATGACTACCTGTTTGGCCAGTGGTCGACGTTCACGAACCACGAGGGGCTCGACGCGCTCGTGCTCGACGGGACGTACCACTACCTCCGCACCGATGGCCGCGTCTTCGCCGAGACGGATGGCGTCTATCGCGACGACAACTCGCAGATCCGCATGCGGATCGAGACGGCGTGGATCCGGTTCCGCGACGCGCTCCAGGGCTGGCAGCGCATCTGGCACGCGCTGATCCTCGGCGAGTACAAGAGCCCGCACGTCCTCGCCGTGTCGTGGGCGAAGGACTACTCGCCGCAGTTCACGCCGCCGCTCGAGATCGACACCGGCGCGCTCTACGCAGCGCAGACCGGCTATGGCGATGGCGCGTATGGCGCGGGCCCGTACGGCGGCACCGGCATGGAGTCGGTGGGGGACGCGTACCAGCACAAGATTCACATCGGCGTCCACGGGCAGGCGCTGCGCTTCCGCTTCGAGGATCGCGAGGACTCCGACGACTACGGCGCCTCGTTCGAACTGACCGAACTCTTGCTGACGGGTGGAGTGCTGCGCGGTCACGCAGCGGTGTCCCCGTCGAGGATGGCGTAGCGATGGGCACCATGAGCAGCATGGGAGCGGGGGCCGGTTCGGCGGACTGGGCAGCGCTCACCGAGGCCGCCCGCAAGAAGCGCGAAGCCGAGGCCGCTGCTGCCGCCGCCGCTGCCGCCGCAGCGCAGAGGCAGACCGACACGTACAAGGGCGCGGCGATGGCTGGCATGCAGGGCGCGCAGAACCGCGACGCTCCGCAGGCTGCTCGCACCGTCGTCGGCCCGGTCGCACAGGCCGGCTACACGACGCTCGACGGGGCGGCGCAGAACCAATCGCGCCAGTTCCAGATGGACCTCGCGAACCGGCTACAAGGCATCGCGAGCGGGCAGCAAAAGGGCGCCGGCGAGCTCGCCACGGAGCGGCAGGTGCGGCAAGGCATCGCGGCGCAGATGGCCGCTGCCGCCTCGCAGCGCGGTGGCAACGCAGCGCTCGCAGCGCGCGGTGCTGCTCGCAACGCCGGTGCACTGAGCACGAGCGGCGTCGGGCAGGCGCAACAGGCGGCGCTCCAGGATCAGTCGGCGGCGAACCAGGCGCTCGCCGGTGTCGCGCAGGGCATGCGTGGCCAGGACATCGATCTCGCGTCGCAGAACGCGCAGCTGACGCAGCAGACGAACCTCGCGAACATGTCCGCCGAGAACCAGCGGATCTTTCAGCAGGCAGGCCTGGACCAGTCGACGTCGCTCGCGAACATGCAGGCGAAGTTGACCCAGATGGGCATGAACGATCAGGCGGCGCTCAGCTACCTGTCGCTGCTCTTCGGGCGTGACGCGGCGGAGCTGAACGCGCAGCTTCAGCGAGAGGGGCTCGACGCGGCGACGCAGCAGAACGGCCTCGGATGGGGAGATGTCCTCTCGGTCGGCGGAACACTTGGTGCCGCGGCGCTGATGTCCGATCGCCGCCTGAAGAAGAACATCCGATCTGCCCGCCGCGACATCGACGAGATGCTCGACGGACTCAAGCCGTACGACTACTCGTACAAAGACGAGAAGCACGGCAAGGGTCCGCGCGCCGGGATTATGGCGCAGGACATGGAGCGCTCGAAGCTGGGCGCCTCAATCGTTCGGCAGTTGCCCGAGGGGAAAGCGCTGGACGTCAACAAGGCGATCAGTGCTGGCCTCGCCGCCGCAGCTCGCCTGAACGAGCGACTCAACAAGCTGGAGGGCAAGGGGAAGCGCTGATGCCGCCCGTCGTCCTCAGCGAGACCGCGACCGAGACCACCGTTCAGACCGAGGACGGTCGGATCCTCACGCTGCCCAAGCAGTTCGCGGCGCAGTACGGGCTCGGCGCGCCGACGCTCGGCGGATTGCAGCAAGGGCTCGGCAACGCGCTCGCACCGCAACAGCCGAGCATGCCGCAGTCGCCCGAACCGGAGTGGGTAAGCAACCCGCCAGCCGGTCCACAGCTGCCGGTGAATCCTGGCCCGCCCGACGCGATCACGGGCACCGCTCCGTCGCCGATCGCCCCGCAACCAGCGCAGCAGACGGTCCAGGCCGCGCCGCGTCCGCCTGTGATGCGCGGCGCTGGTCCCGCCGCATACGCCTCGCCTCAGACGAACCCGGCGCCCGCGCAAGCACAGGCCGCGCCGGTCGATCCATTCCGCGCCGCGCAGGGGCTCGCCGGCCAGGGCTTCGCGCTCCAGGAGGACGCGATCGCGCGGCAGTCTGAAGCGGAGGCACGCGGCGCGGCGGATGTCGCGACCGCGATGGAGCAGCGCAACGCGAAGCTCGCCGAGATCGAGGCAGGGCGCGCGAAGCAGGCCGAACAGGACCTCGCCGAGAAGCACCGGATCGAGCGCGAGTACGGCGACGCAGTAAAGGCGTACGGCGAGCACAAGATCGACGAACGCGGCGGACAGCCGAAGCTCAACTCGGCGAAGGGCGTCGGTCTGCTCGTGTTCCAAGCACTCGCTGGCATCGGCGAAGCGATGGAGGGGCGCAACGGCAATCCCGCGATGGACCTCGTCCAGCAGATGGTCGCGCGCAACGTTCAGTTGCAGATGGCTGAGCGCGAAAAGCTCGGTCAGCAGGTCGGAATGGTCGGCCAGAAGGCAGACCGCTTCTCGCGACTCGCCGGTGACCGCGCCGCGGAGTTCAACCTGCGCATGGCGGGCGAACTAGAGAAGGTCGGCCGGCACATCGAAGGCATCCAGGCGCGCACGAACAGCGAGACGGTGGCGACGCGCGCGGACCAGCTGCTGGCGCAGAACCGGATTGCGCAGGCCGGTTATCTGGAGCAGGCGGCGAACGGTGAATGGAACCGGACGGTTCAGCTGCGCCAGCTGCAAGAACAGGCTGCTGCTCGGGCGCAGGCGGCTGCCGCGCAGCGTGAGGACATGGCCTATCGCCGCGAGCAGGACCAGCTGAATCGCGATGAACGCCAGAGCAACCGCGCCGAAGACCTCGCGCTGCGACGTGACGAGCTCGGACTCGACGTCGCCAAGGTCAACGCCGCAGCTGGACAGAAGGCCAACGAGACGTTGCGCAAAGAAGGCCTGTTCTTCAGAGGGCAACAGATCAACAAGAAGGACGGCTCACCGCTGCTTACTGGGAACGAGACGATTACGAAGGAACTGCGCACGAAGATCGGCCAGGCCGAACGCATGGCCCAAATCGCCGACGAGCTTGATCGTATCTACACGAAGGAGGGGTGGACCTCAGACGTGTTGAACAGCGACGCCAACGCCCAGGCGCGCGCTCTCGAAGGTGAACTTGTTCTGATCGCGAAGGAGCAGGCGAAGCTCGGCGCGCTGTCGGGCGCCGACTTCGACATCATGTACAAGAAGATCGGTACTCGCGACGTGACCGGATACAAGGACCCTCGCGCCGGGCTCGCGAAGTTCAGAGAGGGTGTGGTTCGCGGTCTCAACGCTGAGTTGCGAGCGAATGGGTACGACGGCGATCCCATTGAGATGCCGCGATTCACCACCTCTGCGCTCGCGCCGGCGACGGAGTCGACGGAGGCAAGGCTGTTTCGCGACATCCAGGCAGGTCCGGTGAAGGCGCCAGCGCTAGGGAACACCAGACGGTATGCCGCGCAGTTGGCAGGAGACCAATCGGGCGCTAGTGCCGAGGAGCTATCCGCTGCTTTTGCATCCGGAGAAGCCCCTGTCGTAGGCACAGCGAGAGCTGCATTCGATGCTCTCGCGGTGTTGGCATCCAAGCCTGGCGGCGAGGGTGCGCTCAAGACGCTAGCGACCGTATATCTCAGCGACAAGAGACCTCGCTATCGCGAGATGGCGGCCGGGATCCTTCTCCAGAACAACATCGATTTCAACGATGAAAAAGCGCTGAAAGCGCTGGCGGAGGGTCGGTAGTGCCATCTGCGGCGGACATCCTCGCGCAGTACGACCAGGAGCAGGCCTTCGCGCCGGCGGAGACGGTCAACGTCCGCACGCCCGAAGGTGACACTCTCGCGATCCCGGCGAGTGCGGTCGACTACGCGCGAGAGCAAGGATTCACCGTCGAGGACTCCGCGATGGAGGCCGAGCGCATCGCCCGCGAGGTCCGCGAGGAGCGCTACAGCGGCGCAGGCAACACGATCACCGCTGGCATGCTCGGCCTCGCCCGCGGTGCCACGCTGGGTCTTAGCGATGTCGTGCTCACCGCCGGCGACGACGCAATGGCCGAGGAGCTACGTGGTCTCAAGGAGGCCAACCCCACGCTATCGACCGTCACCGAGGTCGCCGGCGCCGTACTGCCAGCGTTCGCGTCGGGGGGCGCGTCCACGGCATCGCGGATCCTCGGCGCTACGCCGGCCGGCATGGCGGCTCGAGCGGAGCGCGCCCTCACCGGAGCAGGCGCTGCGTCCGGGTTCGTCGGCAAGACCGCCTATGCCGCGGCGGGCGGTGCGGTCGAGGGCGCGCTCGCAGGTGCGGGCAGCTACCTCTCCAGCGTCGCGCTCGACAACGCCGACCTGTCCGCTGAGGCCTTCATGGGCGCGATGGGCAAGGGCGCGATGTGGGGCGGCGGAATCGGTGCGGGGACGGCAGCCGCGGAGCGTGGATTCGTTGCGGCACGCCGGCTCTTCCCGTCGAGCGAGGTGACGCGCGAGAGCGTCGTTGCTGCCGAGGAGGGCGTCAACCAGGCCGTCGGTGAGGCGCTGTCGGGCGGCGACGAACTGCTCGCGGCGGCACGACGCCAGCTCGACGAGCATCGCATGCGGATCGCTGCGGCCGGCGCTGCGGCGAAGGAGTCGGACCTCGCCGCGAAGCAGGAGATCAACCGGCTGCGCGTCGAGCGCGAACAGCTGCGTAACGATCGGCTGAAGGCGAAGACCGGTGAGGCCCCGATCGCCTCCGCTCCGACGACAGACCTGCCGAAGGGCTGGCAGCGCGGGCCGCACGTCGCTGCGGACGCTCCGGTCTACAGCGGCGCGCCGAAGTACGACGCGATCGACGAGGACGCGCTCTACGTCGTCAAGCCCGAGGAGCTCTCTGGCGCGACCGGACTGCCGGGCTTCGATCAGGGCCGCGCCGATGTCGTCGCCGATGCGATGGCACGCGGTCGCACCGTCGAGCCGATCCAGATCGCGGTGTCGCCGACCGGAAGGCTCGACATCGTCGATGGTCGGCACCGGATCGCCAATGCGCAGAAGTCCGGCGAACCGCTGGTGGTGCGCTACTCGCGGGGCGCCGAGATCGGAGAGAACGCGGACAAGGCGATCGACGACATCGCCGCAACCGCCGACGAGGGAGCCGACACGCTGCTGACCGCTGCGCGCAAGTACGAGGCGGCGAGCGAGAAGGCTGCGCAGTTCATGGGGCGCGAGGGCGTCCAGGACTGGCTCGCCAAGTACAAGCGCAGCGGCCGCTCCATCGAAGACTCGTTCGGTGGCACGTCGAAGGGCATCTCGCCGCGCGCAACGGATCGCGTCGAGCGGTTCGGGGACGATGTCGCCGACGAGGTTGCCGACAACGGGCGCAGCGTGGTGCGTGAGCTCGACAGTTCAGGACGCGTACTAACGAGCTATGACGAGGCTACCGGCGAGGTGCTCAAAGAGCGTATCCGCACCGGATCGACTGCGAGCGGCGGAGACATCTTCACCGACGTCAAGGGCTCCGGATCCGGATACGGCGAGCGGCTCGCCCGGAAGATTCTTGACGGCGGCACTCCGTCTCCGGCGCGCGCCGGAGCTGACGACGTCGCGCGGGCAGATGACGCGGCGGTAGCGGCGGCGAGCACGCGAAAGGCCGCGAAGGGCTCCAAGGCGAAGCGCAGCGTCGCGAGCGAGATCCTTGACTCGGCGGGCGGCGACGATCTGGAGCAGCGCCTGCTCGCGATGAAGCGTGGGATCGACGAAGGCGCATCGCTCGCCGACCTTGCCGCTATCCGCAACGGCCGACTCGTCGACGACACGAACGAAGCGATCCAGGCGCTCGGCGACCTGGACCGGGCGACGCACGACCTCACGATCGCGCTCGGCCCCGCGGCGCCGCCGTCCGCTCAGAAGGCAGCAGCCGAGTACGCCGAGGCGATCGCGCAGCAGAACGAGAGCCTCGCCGCGCAGACCGCACGCGCTCTCGACGACACGCACGCCGCCGAGCAGGCTGCGCAGCTCGGCGTGAAGACCCGCACCGTCAAGGATCAACTCGACGAGGTCCGCGTCCAGAAGGCCCGCGACGACGCCGCGACCAAGGCCGAACTGAACCGCCTGAAGGTCCAGGAGGCGCGTGCCAAGGCTGCCGCTCGCGAGTCGAAGGCTAGCAGCGCCGCGGAAGAGGCAGCCGACGAAACGCCGAAGTCCCGCACCGGGCGCCTGGTTGGACGTGCCGCCGACGCTGCCGCCGCCCTCGAGGTGCTCCAGACCGTCGGCATTCCGGGCGTGCCGGACCTCGACAAGCTGCCCGTCGTCGGCCCGCTGCTCGGCGCCTACCTGAAGTTCCGCGCCGGCAAGGCCGTCTGGTCGCGGCTCGGCGGCAAGGTCCCGGCCAGCACTGAGGCGCGAGTAGCGAGCAAGGCGGCCGAGATGCGCGACCGCGCGGCGAAGGCGATCGACAAGGCTCTCGAGGTCGGCGCGCGTGGAGCTCGCGGCGCCGCCAGAGTCTCCATCCCCGCTGCCATCACGGTGCTCAACTCGTCGCTGTTCGACGACGGCGAGCGCAAGCCGCGCGCTCCGAAGCAGAACGGCCCGGTCAAGCCGACGATCCGCGAGGTCATCGCCCGCCGCGGCGACGAACTGATCCGCGCGGCGACGAACGAGGACATCGTGCGGCGAACGGTCCGCCGCCAGGTGCCGCTCAGCAACGCGAAGGTGGCCGAGGCGCTGGAGAAGGCGGTGCTCCGCAAGGTCCAGTTCCTCTACGACAAGCTGCCGAAGGACCCGCGCGAGCCCAACCCGTTCCGCAAGGCCGACGACTGGACGCCCGATCCCGTCGAGGTGGATCGCTTCGCGCGCTACGTCCACGCCGCCGAGGATCCGGGCGCCGTACTCGACCGCATCGCCACTGGGCAGATCCTCCCCGAGGAGGCCGAGACGCTCAAAGCGGTCTATCCCGAGCTGTTCGCCGAGGTGCAGAAGCGCCTGATGGTGCGCGCCTCGGAGACCGGCACCGCATCGGATCTGCCGTTCGAGCGCCGCGTCGTGCTCTCGCAGCTGTTCGAGGTGCCCGTCGACGACTCGATGCGCCCCGAGTATCTCGCGTACTTGCAGAGCACGTACGAGCCGACCGCGTCCGACCCGGCCACGGCTGGCGCTCCGCCCGGTGCCGCTCCGCCAACTCCGACGATCTCCGCGAGCGTCGCGAAGCTCTCGACCGACACGATGACCGCCCTCGATCGCAGGGCAGCGAGGTAGCCATGTCCAACCGCACGCGACAGATCGATCTCTTCCCGGCCAGCGCCGGATCCGACGGCGGCGTCACGTCGACGGGGACGTTCTACTCCACGCCCATCTCGCTGCCGGAACAGGCCGTCGTCGGCATCCACCTGGAGTGGGACGCGGTGACCGACACCGATACGTTCTGGGCGAGCGACAAGCCGAAGCCGGACGAGACCGACGATGCCGACTGGGTGCAGGTCACCACGATCGTCGTCACGAGCCCGACCGGCTCGGAAAGCAAGCACCGCTACGACCTCGACCGCGTCGGCGCGCGCTGGCTGCGGATCAAGGTCGTTCACGGCTCGGGCACCGGCAAGCGTCGCGGCTGGGCGACGATCAAGGAGGGGTGATCGTGACGATCGTCCAGGGCATCCGTGGCAGCACGGCGCCGGAGTCCAACTACTTCCAGCTGCGCATCAACAGCCTTGGAGCGGCGGCGGTTCCGAGTGCGACGAGTGGCACGTCGATCACGCCGGGGAGTAACGCGTACGGCAACTACGCGTCGCTGATCCCCGGCATCGATCCTGGTGGCGGCGCGCCATACGTCAGCCACGACGTCTACGGACTCTGGATCTACGCCGTCGCGGGTAGCGTCTCGACGGAGGCGCGCGACCTGCTGCTCACGATCGGCGTCGACCCGGCTGGCGCGACGACGTTCGTCGACAAGATCTCGCACCTCATCTGTCCACAGGCGTCGCCGTACCTCGGCGCGTCGCTGGCCGGAGGACACGCCTACTACTTCCCGCTGCTCATCCCGGCAGGGACGAGCATCGGCGCGAAGGCGAGCGTCAACCACGGCACGGTCCGCACGGTTCGCGCGTTCGTGATCCTCGACTGCCGCCCCACCCGCCCCGATCTGCTGCGCGTCGGACGCACCGTGACGACGTTCGGCGCCGTCACGGCCAGTTCGCGAGGCACTGCCGTCACGCCCGGCACCGTCGCCGAGGGCGACTACGTGCAACTCGGGTCGGCACTGACCACGTCCATCTTCCACTGGAATCTCGGCATCGGCTGCAACAGCGGCGCGATGGAGAACACCGTCGTTCACGGCGATCTCGCGCTCGAGACGGGCAGCACGAAGCGACTCGTGGTGTCGAACCGGCAGCTGTTCACGACCTCCGGTGAGATCTCCGGATCGAAGGATGCCGGCTCGTACGCCGACGGAGTGATCGGGGACAAGGTCTACGCGCGGCTCCAGCAGGCGGGGACGCTCGATGTCTACAGCTGCGCCGCATACGGGGTCGGGCCGTAACAATGGCCGCGCCCCCGCCCACGTCAACGTCGAGGCGCACCGCCGTGAGGGGCGGGCGCTTCAATGTGCGAGGAGCGAAGTGGCGCGTTGAGGAGGCGGGTGCGCGCATCTCGCGGCGGACGTTCTGGGGAGAGGGCGGCCAGCACGCGGCGGTGCTGTTCGGAGCAGGCGCCGACGACTGCGTGATCGAGGACTGCGACTTCGTGGACTGCTTCCACGGGATCGAGATCGACGGCGCAAGGAACCTGCGGCTGATCAACTGCACCGTGCGCTTCACCGAGGCGATCACTTCGTCATTCGGCTTCTACGCGCTCGACGGGCAGGGCCTCAAGTACCACGGGTGCGAAGTCGAAGGCGCCAACCTCGACTCGTACAAGTCGGCGTTTGACTGCCGCGATGTCACGTACCTCGACTGCACGTCTAGAAACAGCGGCAACGGAGCGCCTGAGGGCGGAGGCTGGGACCTCGCGTACGGCGGCGACACGATCAAGCTGATCGGGTGCAAGGCGTTCGACTCCAACGGCGTCGACGTCACGGTCAAGACGCACCAGGACTTCCCGAGCACGGTCGGCGATGTCGAGGTGATCGGGTTCCACAGCGAGAACGCGGTGTACGGCTTCACCGTCGAGGCCGTCGATTCGCTCGACTTCCCGAATCCGCCGTCGAATCCCGGGACGCGTCCGGAAGCGAAGCGCGTCAACTTCGTCGGCGGCATCGTCAAGAACGCCACGATTGGTGCGTTCCTGAACAGCCAGCACATCAACGTGATCGGCACGCAGTTTCACGGCTGCGAGCAAGAGGGCGTCATCCTCTACCGCAACGCGCGGGATGTTGGCCTCTCAAACGTCAACATCGTGGCGTGCGCCTCCGCATTCGGCGGCTCCAAGCCGGGGATGACGATCCGCGGCGCCCAGCGAGTGACGATCGACAAGGGCCTGATCGACGGCAGCGACGGGACGACCACGACGCACCGGGCGGCGATCGAGATCTTCGACAAGGACGTCAACAACCTCGCCAACGACATCACGATCGACAAGACCCGGATGCGGAACGTCACCGCGACCGGATCGCCGATCATCGCCTGCTTCTCGGCGACGGCGCAGGTCGTTGTCGACGTGTGGGGGACGGGCGCTCCGACGGGGAGCCCCGGCATGCATGGCGGCCCGGGCAGCACGTATCGCCGCCTCGACACCGGCGACATCTACAAGAAGACCGACGCGGCGAACAGCAAAGCAGGGTGGGTCGCGCTGTGAGCGGCGACGACAAGCCCGCCCGCCGCGGCTGGTCCGACGAGAAGCGCGCCACGTTCGGCCGCAGCCGTCGCGACACGGCGCGTCTCGAGCCGCCGCTGCCGCCGATCCGCGCGCCGCGACCGAGCACGGCAGACGACGGCGACGTTCCCGAGCTGTCCGCGCTGGCCGCCGAGGTACGCAGCCACGCGATGCGCCTCGTGGCGCTATCGGGCGAGCACGGGACGAACGGCAAGGTGGGCGACCTGCGCGCGACTGTGGCGCAGTGGCGCACGACGGTGATCGGCGTGGCGCTGGCGGTGCTCGGCGGACTGGCCGGGGTCGCCTGGAAGATCCACGACGGCGCGGTGGCGTCCGGTGAGCGGCGTGGCCGTCTGGAACTGCGCGTGGAGATGCTGGAGCGCGACCTCGGCGAGCTGCGGGCAGACCGTCGCGCAAGCCGCCGGGATCACATCGACCCGGGCACAAGTTTCAAGCCGACGCAAGGATTGTCGGCGCAAGGAGGTACTCCGTGACCATGGCGAAGCTCTCGATTCTGATCCTGTCTGCTGCACTCGTCGGCGCCGTCGCTGGCGACGCTCTCTACTCGGTCGGCTACGCGAGCGGCTACAGCGGGGTGCGCCCCGAGCAGCCCGACGCGGTGAGTGGCGCCGACGCTCCGGTGCTCGTCGCGCAGCTGAGCGTCGACGCCGGCGCCGCGCACGTCGGGCTGGTGCCGACCTCGAGCGCAGATGCGCCGAGCGGTATCGCGACCTCGCCGGCCGTTGCGCCCGTCGTGCTGCCGAGCGATCCGGGCGGACTCGCGTGGCTGCTCGTGACGGCCGCGAAGGATGGTAACTGGCGCATCGCCGCCGCTGCGGTGCTGTCGCTGCTGATGCTCGGCCTCAGCTACACGCCGGTGCGCAGCAAGCTGTTCAAGGGCGACCGAGGCGGAGCGATCCTCGTGCTGCTGCTCGCGGTGGCCGGTGGCGTCGTGACGGCGCTGGTCGCCTCGGTGCCGATCAGTGGCGCGTTGCTGCTCGGCTCGATCGGCGTCGCGTTCACGGCGGCTGGTGGCTACCAGATCATCAAGCGGATCATCTGGCCGGCGACCGAGGCGGCGAAGTGATGGACTTTCCTGTCGGCGATCTGCCGGCCTGCACGTGCGGACCGTACTGGAGCGTCGTCCCTCCGCCGCCGTGCCCGCACCACTCGTCAGCACAGGTCGGCTACTACCTGCCCCTCGCCACCATCAGCCCCAACGGCTGGCGCTGCCCCGGCTGCACCACCGTCTGGGCGCCGAGCGTGGCGAAGTGCGACCGCTGCGGGCCGCGGAGCGACTTCCTGGACCGCGTCGATCCGCCGGAAGGATGGCCGTCGCGATGAGCGTCTCCAACTGGTTCGGCGACGAGCACGCCACCGCTCTCGGCGATGCCCTGCGCGAGGCGAAGCGCGACGGCAGGGGTGTCACGCTGCACGACGACGCGTGCAAGGTCGACCGCCGCGAGCGGGGCTGCACCTGCACGCCGATGACGCTCGTGCCGGGGGCGGAGGCGTAGATGGCACCCTCGCTGCGCATCCGCATCAAGCCGCGCCTGCCGACCAAATACCGGCGGGACTGCATGTGCTGCTCGGCGAACAACTACGTCCGCGACGCGAAGCGGATTGCGATGCGCGGTGCGTTCGCCGAGGCCGCGATCCCCGAGGGCGTCGAGCATCACCGCGAGTTGATCGCGCACACAGCCGCCGGCGAGTCGTTCATCTGCTGGTACGGCGACGAGTACGACTTCGCGTATTTCGATTGCGGCGACGACTGCGCGATGTGCACAGGAGATAGCGAGCACTGGACGAACCGCCTGCCCGACGGCGTCACGTTCACCCCCGCCGAGGCTCGCCATGGACGGTGACCTCCTCGCCGGCCTCGTTGGTGCAGGCCTCGGCGCCCTGTCCGTCGGCGGCATCTCGCTGCTGCTCTACTTCGAATCGCGCGGCCGTCGCACCGCCGAGGTCGCCGTGGTCACCGCCGAGTCGTCGCGCGCGAAGTTCGCCGAGGCGTCCGAGCGGTTCGAAGCTGGCCAGCGCACCGCCGAGGCCCGCGTCGTCGCGACCGATGCGCACGTCAAGGAGCTGGAGGACGAGATCGATGCGCTCTACAACGACCTGCCTGCGTGTGACGATCCTCGCGTCGCTCGCGATCGCCTCCGCCGCGTGCTGGAGAGGTCGCGCGCCCGCGCCGGTCTGCCCCGACCTGCCGCCGGAGCCGCAACCGTGCGTCCTGCGGGCGCCGCCGACAGCACCGGCGCTGGAGGTGCCTGAGTGTCCCGCCGAGGGAGAGTGCCCGCCGCTCGCTCCCGAGGCCGAGGCGCGGCTAGCGGAGTACCTGGACCGTCTGGAGATGTGGTCGGCGAGGGCGTGGGACTTGTGCGGATCGGCGATTCCGCTCCCGGCGACGTCGTCGAAGCCTACCGGGACGGGCGAACCGTGAGTGGCTACGTTGTCCACCTCGCCTCGATGGTCGCCGTGCAGCCGCTGCGCGACGGCAAGCGCCTCGGGCTCACCGGCGATGCGCTGTGGCTCGAGCCGGACGCGCTCGTGCGGGTCGTGACGACGGCGGAACAGTTGCGGGCCGGGAAGCTCGAGCGTGGATCGGGCGGCGAGGTCGACCCGCTGCAAGGAGCTGCGTGATGCGCCTGATCGATCTCAACCCCGAGTTCGTCGGCCACGGCGGCGAAGGAGTCTATCGCTCCGATACGGGCGAGCCCGTACCGCGGACGGAGCGCGCCGGCATCATCTTCGACTGCCCGTGCGGAAACACGGATGAGGATCATCGGCTGTTCGTGCCGTTCGCGAACCCGATCGGCCCAGGCCCGCTGATCTCGCAACAGGGATGGCAGCGCCGCGGCGACGACGTCGAGACGTTGACCCTCACGCCGAGCATCCTGCGCCACACCGACTGCGCGTGGCACGGCTTCATCACCGACGGAGAGGTGCGGACAGTATGAGCGGACTCGATCTCGTCCGCCTGTCGGACGAACTCATCGCCGACCGCCGCTGGACGTCGTGCTACGGCGACGGCACCATCCCGTCGCGGATGCGTTGGCTGCGCGCCGAGTGCGCAGCGTCTTTGCCGCCCGACCTCGTGTTCAGCGACCTCTTCCGCTCGCCGGCGAGCTCGCTCGAGGCCGTCGCGCGCGGACGTGGCGCGCTTCCGCCTGGGTATAGCTGCCACAACTTCGGAGGCGCCGTCGACCTCGACGTTGACGCCACGATGCGGCGCCTCGGCTACACCAAGAAGCGCCTCGATGAGTACATGGCCGCCGCCGGCTGGTACTGCCACCGCAGCGACCACAAGCGTGGGAGCGAGGACTGGCATTGGAATTACCTCCCGTCGCCCCCGAGCGGGCGCCTCTCCTCCGACGAGGCAGAGCGCCACCTCGTCGATCTGTACGAGGCGCAGTGGTCGGCGCTCCGCAGCGATCTCCACGCCGAGCAGACCGCGCTCGCGGCCCTCGGGCTCTACCGCGGCGCGATCGACGGCATCGTCGGCAAGCAGACGCGGTCCGCGCGGGCGGCGTTCTCGTCGGCGTGGCTCACCCGCCCGACCGCCGACTACTACCGCGTGTTGTGGCTAGCCGCGCAGGCGAAGCGCTACGAGGAGTAGCCATTCGTCGCCGCGCGATCGTCCAGAGCGAGTCGCCGCGCCAGTACGCGACGAGCTCCTCCGGGTCGATCCAGTAGATGCCCGCGACACCCTGTCGCTGCTCAAGCGTTGCGACCGGGGCGCGCTGCACCGGCACGCCCTCGCGGAGCAGGCGATCGAGTAGGTGGTACGTGGACCGCTCAGTGAGGCCTACGATCTTCTGCAGCCGACGCGCGGTCATCGGGCGGTCGTACAGCGCGCGTATCGCGGCGAGGTTGCTGTCGCGGCGGACGACGCGGCGGCGCTTCACGGATCGAGCCCCAGACGGCGCCGGATCCACTGGGTGAGCAGCAGGCCGGGGCTCTCGAGGTCGCGCGCCGCCTCCAACTGGGCGCGCTCGGCGTCGGTGCAGCGAAACGTGATCCGCTGGCCGGCCACGTCGATCATGCGGCGCGGACGGCCGAGCTTGCGGGGCGGGGCGGTCACTCGTCCTCGTCGGAGCAGGCCTCGGCGAGTAGGTAGACGTCAGAGTGGCGCGATTTGTAGACTTGCCCGTCTACGTCACGCCAGCGAGTACCGTCGCCGGTACCGTCGCACGGCACGATCGTGTGCCCGCAGCCGGTGCGCGCGACCAACTCTCGAATGGTTCGCGACGGCTCGGACACCAAGGGTCCGCGACGAGGGTGAGACTGGACGAGGACGTAGCTAACTCGGGTGAGGTTGCGCTCGGTCATGGCATCTCCGGTTGGGTTCAGGTTGTGAGCTTGCCCGCTCGGCCCCGCGTGGCATCGCGGAGCCTGGCGAGTCGGCTCGGATCAGCCCTGGCCGGCGGCGATCGCGCGGGCGCAGGCGGCCCAGGCAGCCTCCTCGGTCATCGCGGCGAGCCGCGTGCGCTGCTCCTCCGTGAGGTCGTCGTAGTCGTGCTCCACGTCGCCGACGTCCTCGCCTAGGGCAATCCTACACAGGACGAACTGCGCGGTGTCGTCGTGCTCGCGGGCCTCCTGGAGGAGAGCGTGGATCTGCGCCTCGGTGACGAGCGGGATGGGATAGGTCTCGGTGGTCATGGTCGGTCTCCCCTGTGCTGCGGTTGCGGCCAGCTCCGTCGCCGACCGTGAAACCAGTATGTCTATTCGTCGGACGAAAGTCAACGGGTAGATTTCGGGTCCGTGTCGATTTCGGCGGCGTCGATCGCGTCCTCGAGTTCGCGCCGCGCCGAGTCAGCGCGACGCGACGCGACATCGTAGTCGAGCGCCAGCGGGCAGCGGCCGCCCACGGTGCGGATGCCGTCGCCGCACTCCCGGCAGCTACACGCATCGGCACGCTCCGCGGCGTGGCTGACGGACTCAGCGGCGGCGCGGACCGCATCGCACAGGGCGACGAGGCCATGCAGGCCACGGCTGGCGGCCTGCTCACGGACTGAGGCGATCTGGTGCTGGGCGAGGTACATGGTCTCTCCTGTGTGTGCGCTGGTGTGCGCTGGTGAGGTTGCCCGGTCGAGGTCGCGAGCGGCGTGCTCGCGGCCCCGGCCAGGTCGCCTCAGGCCTGGATGACCGCCTCGCAGCAGGTGCAGACCCAGTATGTCGGCATCGTGATGCGGCGCTCGTGGGCACAGGCGGCCTGGCGCTGGCGGAGGGTGAGCTTCTTCGCGGCGGGCTTCTTGTTCGTCGTCGTCATGTACCCAATCTAGAGTTTCGTCGGGCGAAAGTCAACTGGGGATCGACAGGGGATGTCGATTCTCGCAACCCATCGACACTACTCGGCTCTGCCCGTCGGCCGGAACCGCTCCGGCGCGATGTGGACGTCGTCGGCGCGCCCCGGGATCCACACCACGAGCTCAGCGCCGGTGTCTCTGATGACCTCCGCGGCGCAACCGGCGATCTCGTCCCAGATGTCGCGTTGCCCCGTCTCGCTGTTGTACGCGGGCCGGATCTCGCCGCGCTGGCCGACTCGGCTGATGCTCACGGCGCGACCTCCCAGTCCGTGGCGAGGTAGTCGTCGCGGTCGAAGACGCTATCGCCGGCGTGGCTGTGGAGGTTGTCGAGGCCCTCGCCGTAGTCCGTTTTCCATGACGCCGACTCGTCGCGGAGCAGGAACCATGTGCCGCTACACGGTCGCTTCGGATCTGGCTTGCGCCGCATCGGCTTGCCCGTCGCGAGGGCTTCGAGGAAGGTCATAGCGTCACGCCTCGCTCCGCCGCCCACTCGGCGAGCGGTACCGGCTCTGGACCAGGTGCACCGTCCGCCCAGCGCCACCAGACGCCTAGGCGCTTGCCGAGCGCGACGATCGCGACGGCCTCGGCGTGGCCGTCCGCTCCGTCGTCGCCAGCGACTCGCCAGATCTCCATGTCGAGGTCGACTAGCCAGCCAGCGCAGTAGACACCCTCGCTCCAGTCGGACATGCGCTCGCGCAGGTCGTCGATCTGCCGCTCGCGCTCCGCCTTCCTGCTCGCCCGCACCTCGGCGATCAGGCGGCGGACGGTGTCGAGGCAGGCGAGGCGGCCATATTCGGCGGCATCGTCGGCGTAGGAGACGAACGGCCCGCGTTGCGGCGGACCAGAACGGTTTCTCTCTTGCCGGTCCGCCGCCCGCTCCAGCTCCGCCAGTTCCTCGTCGGTGAGCGGGGTCATGGCTTGGTCACTCAAGGTCGGAAGCCCTCTCTGGGTGCGCGATCAGCTCGCCGATCGACGCCCACGCCTCCAGCCACAGACAGTAGCGGCAGGCGTAGATGCGCATGGGTTGCTCTCCGGACTGGCGTGGCTCGCCGCAGCAGTGGCACACGCAACAGCGCTCGGCCTGCGCGAGGCTCGACCATTCCGGCGAGCCCATGTCGCTCCGAACGCAAAAGCACGACCCGCACGCGTGCGCTCTGACCACGCCGCTCGGGTCGGTGAGGGGCATGGGGTTCATAGCTCGTCCTCTCCCATCAGCTGGGCACGGGTCAGCATCCGCTCGGTGGCGCCGAAAACCGGTGCCATCCTGATCGTGACGATGTAGAAGGTCTGGCGATCGCGGCTCACGAGTAGGCCTTGCGGGTCGCTCTGAAATCGCCGGTACAGCGCGAGCGATGCGACCAACGCGGCGCTCTGGAACCCATCGGCCTGCACAACAGCGTCCGGGTGCTCGATGTCCGCCTCGTTCATCTGCCGCTCCTCGTCGAGCCACACTTCCCACTGCTCGGTCATGGCAGATCCTCCTGCTCCAGGTCGCGCAGGTCGTCCTCAGTGATGCCGCTTTGGCGCGGTGCCTCCAGCGCTGCGATCCGCCGCTCGCACTCGGCGAGGCGGGCGAACAGGCCGGGGCCGAGCGAGGCGGAGTTATCCAGCGTGGCGAGTACAGGCAGCGGCACCGCGCCGCTCGTCCGCTCGCAGTTGCACGCCGCGTCCTCGGTGGCCAGCGAGTCGCAGTCCGCGTCATGGCGAACGAGGCGCGCGTACAGCACCTCGTCGTCGACGCTGAACACCCGCGACGGGTCACGGTGAGGCGTCGCGTTCACGACGATCTGACCGAGGCGCAGGTCCGGGCAGTCCATCCAGTAGGCGCGCAGGCGGGCCAGGATGCGGTCGATGCGGGCGGGGTCTCTCATGGGTCCGTCCATGACTGCTCTGGCTTGCAGGTCGGACAGAGGCACGCCCCTGCGAAGGGGCACTCCTTAACCGGTCCCATGCGCGCCCATGTCTGGCACTCGCACTCGCCGACAACCCGGCCCGGTCCATTGTCGCAGTTCACGTGATGGTCGCGGATCGCTTTTGCGATCTCAGATGCACGACGCGCCACCTCGTCACGTTCCTGTTGCTCCATTTGTTACTCCAGCTGCGGTTTATCCACACTCAGCGCGGCTCGCTCCGGAACGCCAAGCTGTTGCGATCGTTGGCCAACCCCTGAACATTCATGCGGCTGGCATAGGTCTGCAAAACCACCATTCGTCAGTTCAATCCTGACCGGCACCTCTCCGACGGAGAATCGCCCCTCCGACCGTGGTCACGAACCGGCCGCCGCGCACCTGAAAAACTCCATTATTGCTCCGACTGATCAGGGTTCTTCTCGACGAGCAATCGCATGGCCTTGGACGCCTCGGCTTTCTCGTCGCGCCCGATCAGGCTGTAGTGGGCTGTCATCGCCGAGGTCGCGTGCCCGGTGATCGCCCGCAGCACTTCGCCGGTCGTGACCTGGCGCGCGAGGTTGTTGAACGTCCGGCGAAGCCCGTGGGTCGTGACGCGCGGGACGCCGGCGGCCTTGCACGCCTTGTCCAGCACGGCGCGCAGCGGCGTTCCACGGTGCGCGGTTCCGCGGCGCGTGGGAAACACCAGACCACTCGCACGGGGCCGGAGCAGGGCAAGGACGGGCGGCGGCAGCGGGACGGTGCGCCAGCTCTTGCGCGTCTTCGGCGTCACCTCGGCGCCTCGCCAGTTGCCGCGCCGGACGCTGATCTCCATCGTTCGCGTGTTGAAGTCCTCCCAAAAGAGTCCGCTCGCCTCGCCCCAGCGCAGCCCCGTGTAGCCGATGAGCATCACGATCGCGCGCCACTGCTTCGGGATCGCCGCTAGCAAGTCGCGCAGCTGCTCGGCGTTGAGCAGGTTCGGGTTCGCCTCGGTGTAGCCGACCGGCGTCGGGGCCGTGACGCGCTCGCAGAAGTCCCGATCTGTCAGGCCGTCCGCCTTCGCATCCTTCGCGATCACACGCAGCAGGCGCAGCATGTTCAGCACCGTGTTGTCCGCGAGGCCGGACGCGATGCGCTCGGCGATGAACCGGCGCACGTCGCTTGGCTGGATCGCGTCGACGAAGTGATCACCGAGAGCGGGCAGGATGTGCTGGTCGAGGTTGTTGGCGTACTTGTACACGACGCTTGGCTTGAGGCGGCTTTCCCGCTCGGCGATCCAGCCACTCACGTATCGTCTCAGTCGGACGCGGGCCTTCTTCGGACCGACGTCGCGCAACTCGGCGTGGAGCTCGGCGCGCCGCGCCTCCGCCGCCGCCTTCGTCCCCGTCACCGTCTCCATCGCTCCGATCTTCGCCCCGGTCTTCGGGTCCCGCGCCTGGACGCGGATCCTCCACTTGCTCGGACCGAGCTTCTCCAGACCGCGCACGAACGCCATGCCGTTTCTCCAGTCGGGCGCGCACGAACGCATCAAGCGTCGCGCGCAGGAACACGTAGGACCCTCGCGGGCCGACACCGTCGGGGACCAGCTCGCCGCGGTAGACGCAGTGCCGGATCGCGCCGGGCGTGTGAAAGCCGAGGTAGGTCATTGCCTCGGCGGTGTTGAGGTACGGCCGTTCGCTCATCTCCGCCCCTCAATCGCCGCCATCTCGGCGCGGTAGTATCGGCGCTCCCATTCGGCGCGACCGTGTCCTCGCCCACGCTTCCCGCCGAGCGTCGACACCCGCAGGTCGTTGCGGTCAAGCCGCCCCTCCATCGTGCAGGCGTACGCGGGATGAACGGGCAGGTCGTTCCCGGCGAGGTACGCGAAGACGTGCTCGGTCTTCCACCACCCGATCGGCCGGCACGTGTTACGCGAGACGAGGCTGTTCACCCGCATCGTCATCCGTCGCGTCGAACTCTCCTCGGCGCGGACACCCGACGCGTAGCGGTGGCCGAACTCGCGGGACGCTTCCTCGAAGGCCTCCTGCGCTCCGTCGTGACCGAGATGCCGATTCCAGTCGTCGTCGGGCAGCACGGCAGGTCGCTCGGCGTATGCGCACGGGTAGCGCGCGAGGAACGCGTCGCGCACCAGCGCGCAGTCGGGGTTCTCGATCGAGCCGGCCGGGAACCACACCACTGGCAGATCCGCTCCGATCATCTCGGTGGCGAGGTGCGCCACGACGACGCTGTCCTTGCCCCACGACACGCTCACGTAGCCCGCACCGCCAGCAAAGAACTCGTCGAGCGCGCGGCGCGCATCGTCGATCAGCCGGCGCATCGCTGCCGTCGCGTAGATCTGCCGATCGAACCCCTCCAGCATCGACCAGTGCCGGAGATCCCCCGGCGTGTGCCGTCGCGACGCGATCAGCACTACGGCTCCACGCACGCCGCGAGCCGCGACGCGTGGTAGTAGGGCGGCCGCAGCCCGCCGTACCCCGGTGCGCCGTCGACGGCACCGAGCGGAATACGTCGCCGCAGTCGCCCCTCCTCGTCGACCACGGAGCGGTCCACGTCGCACTGCTCGACGCGCCACTCGCGCACCGTCCCCGATCCGATGTTGCGCTTCTTCCCGATCGCCGGCACGTGCGCCGTGAGCAGCGCCTGGATCGCGTCCGGATCGCCGTGCGCGTACCAGACCACCTCACGCGCCAGCACCGTCGGGATCGACAGGTCGTAGGCCTTCGTCGCGCCCGCGCCGGTGTTGAGCGTCTTGTCCTTGGCGTACCGCACCATCTTCGCCGCCTCCGGCTTCTTCCGCACCTCGAGCACGCCTCGTGCTGCCCAGACGGAATCGTCCGCCGCCGACGCGCACCAGCCCCAAAGCTGCGGGTGCGTCCCGTCGCGCTGGCCCGGCGCCGCACCGTCCCGATCGCGGCGTGCCTTTCGCAGCAACCTCTCATCGCTCACCTCGCCGACGCGATCGCACCACCACGTGGAGAGCGGCATGCGCAGATCGGTCGGCCACTCTGCCGTCTCGATCGGCGGGATGGTCAGCCGCGTGCGCATGTCCAGGTCGTGGAACGCCGCGTAGGCGATCGGCCCGTCGATGTGCAGCAGGTCGCCGAGGTACGCGATCGGCTCGTCCATCACCGCGATGATGCGCATCGGGACGTAGGCGCCGCGCGATCGCATCGTCCAGGTCACGCCACCGCCTCGCGGATTGCGGCGAGGATCTCCGACTTGCGCTCGCGCAGGTGCGCCACGTACTTCGCGCCACGGTCGCCGCCGACGCCGGACACCGCGAGCGCCTCGGTCGGCTCGTACTGCGGCGTCGTGACCCGCAGCGCACTGCGCAGCTCGACGGCGATCGCCCCGTAGCCGACGCTGTTCTTCGCGCCGATGTGCGTTGTCAGCTCGCCGTCGCGCTGCCCGCCAGCGGAGTAGTGGAACGCGCTGGCCAGCGCCGCCATCTCCAGATCGGTGATGTCGCCGAACCAGACCGTGCCCCAGAGCTTCGCCCCGGCCGCGATGCACTGGTAGTCGTAGATCATCTGCGCGCTGTCACCGCGATCGCTCGGCGTCGACTCGGCGAGCGCCTTCTTCTTCTTGCCCTCGACCTTCGCGGTCGCCTCGCCGGACAGCAGGCGCACCCCGACGGCCTTGCTCGCCATGTCGTGCCGCGTCCCGAAGTCCTCGACGCGCAGCGCACCGGCCCGCAACTGGAGATGCGGCGAGTCACGCAGATCGTCGGGTAAGCGCCAGCTGTTCTCCTTGCAGATCAGGTGCAGATGCGAGACGCGGAGCTTACTCTCCGTCATCGCGTTGCCTGCCGAGTATCCGCACAGCGAGAGCGCCGGAAACAGCTGCTCGAGTTGCCTCGCCGCGCCGAGATCGATCGCCGCGCCGCTCTTGCTCAGATGCCCGCCGCTGAACAGCAGGTCGACCTCAGCCTTGCTCAGCGATCCGTCCTCGACGCCGAGCGCGTCTAGCGCGTAGCTCACCGCCGACGCGCGCAGCTTGTGCTTGACGCTGTTCCCCGAGATGAACGGAACGCGCCCGACGCTGCCGTCATCCAGCACCACCGGTTGCATCCTCAGCAGCTGGGTGTTCCCGCTCGTCCCCGCGCCATGGAGGATCGGCTCCAACGCCGTCGCCCTGATCTCGATCTTGCCCGTGGTTCTCATGGTTCTTCCTTTTCAGTTCCAGGTGGTGCTCGCAGAGCGTGTTCGTCGCGACGCGCGGGTTGTTGCATCTCCGGCACAGGCCGGCGCTCCATCGCTTCCGTTGGTACTTCTTCACCGTCGCTGTTCGCTGCGCGATGCACTCTTCGCAGCGTCGGCGCCCCGGCTTCGGCGGCTGGTCACACGACAGGTTGCCGATACATCCGCCGGCATCCGCCTTGACGCGCTTCGCCGCGGCGTATCGCGCGTTACCTGCCGCGACCAGGTGCTTCTTCCGCCGCTTCACCCGCGCGCCTCGTACTCGGCGCGCTGCTCGGCGCGGCGTCCTTGCGCTATCGCGACGACGTAGAGCGCCTGCGTCTCGCAGAGGTGACGGAACCGCTCGAAGTCACCGCTCGCCGTCAACGTCTCGGCCAGCGAAGAGATCTCCTTGCTGGTGCTCTCCGCTGTCGCGTCGATCTGGAGCTTGCGCCCCATCACCGCGACGAGCTGGGCGAACGAGTCCGCCGTCGCTGCCGCGGTTTCGAGCGCGCTTCGGGCCCGCGTCCACCAGTCGATCGGGCGGATCTTGTCCGTCGACGCCGACCGCATCATCGCCAGCACGAGCTGGATCCCGAGCTCCATCCTGCTCTCGTCCGTCTCTTCCCCCATCGGTCACCTCCGTCTCGGTCTTGCGCGCCAGGAACAGCGCGAGGTTGAACAGCGGGCTGCCTCGGTCGCGGCGCAGTGCCGCGTCGCCGGTCCGCCACACGTCGAGTCCGATCTTGATCAGCCGCCCAGGGTTCGGCCCGTCTACGATGTCCTGCTTGCTGAACCCGGCGTCCATCAGCGTGCCGATCGCTCCTCGCACGCGCCGGTACTCCCCCGGCGTCGCGCGAACCGTCGTGCGCTCGTGCCGCACCGACCACACCGCGCTGCCGAGGTTGACCTCCGCAAACGGCAGAGTGTGGATCTGCCCGCCCTCGGCGATCGACATAAGCCACCGTCCGCTCGGTGGGTTCGCCAGCACCTCGTCGAACGTGCGCGGGCCGGCCTTGCTGCTGTGCAAGTGGATGCGCGGCCCGAGGTTCGGCGCCGACGGGTGGTTGTCCGGCCACGCGGACGGAGGCTGCGCAGCC
>Ga0209486_10000051_pt1 | contig 57775 bp, 47 predicted proteins | sample NCCompost_FD_187518 | JGI IMG/M metagenome (GOLD analysis project Ga0209486, IMG submission 187518) | Agricultural soil microbial communities from Utah to study Nitrogen management - NC Compost (SPAdes) (version 2) | ecosystem: Environmental > Terrestrial > Soil > Agricultural land | place...
ACGGTTACGAAGTCTGCAGATACGTCAAAACAAACGAGAAGCTGAAACACATCCCGGTGATGCTGCTCGTTGGCTCGTTTGAGCCGTTCGACGAAGCGGAGGCGCGCAGAGTTGGCGCGGATGACATCTTGACGAAACCATTTTCATCCATTCGACGACTGATCGACAGAGTGGGAGCTCTTGTGGGTAGCCCGCCTGCCGATAGAGCCCTTGCGAAGGAAGGCCCAACGGCTGAACTTCCCACCAGGGAAGAACCGGCTGAGGAGCCGCGGCTGAGCCCTGCGGAGCTCGAAGTAACAACGGCGGACACGATGCCGCTGCCCGACGACATGGTGATCGATACTCTGCCTAGAGTTGGAGAGCCGGTCAGTAGATCGTCCGTGAGCGTTACGCCGTCAGCGCGTCTCGAAGCGCTGCTTGATCAAGAACAGTCGTCAACAAGCGAGGGAACGTCAGAACACGAGGGCAGAATGGAACCTGGAATCATTGAAACGAAGAGTGAAACTGAATCCGCGGATGTACTCCTGGACCTTGGCGATATCGAACCTGCACACGCGTCAGACTCAGACGAATTTGTATTGGATCTGGAAGAGGCAGCTGTAGATGAAGCACCGGCCTATGCAGCTCCTTCATACGAAGCTCCGATGCGTGCCTTTGTCGAACCACAAGTAACGGAAGCGCCGGCGTCGGCTTTCGAATCGACGTACCAACCCAGCGTCCATTCTTCATTTGCAGACACTCAGGACGTGTTGTATGCGCCTCGCGGGATCGAACCGTATGAAGCGGCGGCAGTGCCGCCCGAACTAACCCCGGATCCGGTTCCGGTCTTCGGCGAATCTGAATTCCCGACCACTGATGCGCATCAAACCGCCACTTCAATGAGTGTGGATCAGTTCTCGCCGGAAATGATCGACGCCATCGCCCGCCGCGCGGTCGAATTGATGTCAGACAAAGTAATCCGCGAAATCGCCTGGGAAGTCGTCCCCGACCTTGCGGAGCTGCTCATCAAACGTCAACTGGAAGAGAAGCAGGCGAACTGACGATCACTAAAACTCACTTTCAAAGCAGGTGACTCCTGGAGGGTCACCTGCTTTGTTTTTGAGTTCGCAATTGTGACCTCAAGTTCGAGCAGCAGTCGTCCTCCTTAGTTAGTTGAACTCCGGGAGCGTGTGACTCAGAGTTTTGAACTTTGCCGGTTGTCTGGCGTAGACTCTACCCTTTACTTTTCACTCTAGAAAGAAGCATAAGGACAACACGACGTAAGCAGCATGGAGATTCCGAAACAGTACGATCCGAAGCAAGCGGAGCAGCATCACTACGAGCGGTGGGAGAAAAATGGGTACTTTGCGCCGGAAATCAATCAAGATCCACAGGCGCCGGTGTTTTCGATCGTCATTCCGCCGCCTAACGTCACCGGATCGCTGCACATGGGCCATGCGTTGCAGCATACGCTCATGGATGTGATGACCCGGCATAAGCGGATGAGCGGCCATCGTACGTTGTGGTTGCCGGGGATGGACCACGCCGGAATCTCGACACAGCTAATGGTTTCGCGTGCGCTGAAGAAGGAAGGGAAGTCGCGACATGACCTCGGACGCGAACGCTTCGTGGAACGAGTTTGGCAATGGAAGAAAGAGTCAGGCGGACAGATTACGATCCAAATGCGTCGCGAAGGCGCGTCGGTCGACTGGTCGCGGGAGAAGTTCACAATGGACGAAGATCTTTCGCGCGCCGTCCGCGAAGTTTTTGTCCAACTTTACGAACAGGGAATGATCTATCGCGGTAACCGGATCGTTAACTGGTGCCCACAGGACCAAACCGTACTGTCCGATCTCGAAGTCGAAAAACTCCCGCAAGCCGGCAAACTCTATTTCCTCCAGTATCCGATCAAGGGCAGCGATCGGCGCATCACGGTTGCCACGACGCGCCCTGAGACTATGCTCGGCGATACGGCCGTCGCCATTAACCCAAACGACGAGCGTTATCGCGATCTCGCCGGCGCAAAGGTCTTGTTGCCACTCACGAATCGCGAGATTTCGATCATCGCCGACGAGTATGTTGATCCCGAGTTCGGCACCGGCGCCGTGAAGGTAACGCCGGCGCACGATCCAAACGACTACGACATGGGGCAGCGTCACAACTTGCCGGAAGTCGTTGTGATCGACACCTTTGCGAAGATGACTCCGGACGCGGGCGAACGTTTCGCGGGCCTCGATCGCTACACGGCGCGAGAAAAGGTCGTACAAGAATTCGAAGCTCTCGGACTACTCGATAAGGTGATCGACTACGACTTCTCGATCTCAAAATGTGAACGCTGCAAAACAGTGATCGAGCCGCTGATCTCGACGCAGTGGTTCATGAAGATGGACCATCTCCGAGATCTGGCCCTCGATCTGATGTCGCGCGAGCGAAAGCCGCGCTTCGTCCCTGTGACGCCGTACGAGAAGATCTACACTAACTGGCTCGAAAACCTCCGCGATTGGACCATCTCGCGTCAACTCTGGTGGGGACATCAGATTCCCGCCTGGTACACGCGCACCGGCGAGGTCATAGTCGCGCGGTCGAAGGAAGAAGCGCGCGAGATGGCCGGCACCAGCGAGATCACACAGGACCAGGACGTGCTCGATACTTGGTTCTCATCAGCGCTCTGGCCCTTCTCAACGCTGGGTTGGCCCAACGAAACCGAGGATCTAAGAACGTTTTATCCGACCTCTGTGCTGGTAACGGCGCGCGACATCATCTTTCTCTGGGTCTCACGCATGGTGATGACAGGGCTCAAGTTCATCGGTAAAGAACCGTTCGCGGACGTGTTCGTTACCGGCACGATCCTCGATAGTCAGGGTCAACGCATGTCGAAGACGAAGATGAACGGAGTTGACCCGCTCGACGTCTTCGACAAGTTCGGCGTAGACGCCACGCGTCTGACGCTGGCCCAGGTCGGCACTACCGACACGCGCTGGAATGAAAAACAGGTCGAATCGTATAGAAACTTTGCCAACAAGATCTGGAACGCCGCCCGTTTCTGTTTGCTTTACTCAGAGGGCGCCGAAGTAAAGCCCGAACTGCTGCAAGCCAACCCGAGTCTCGCGCTGCACGATCGATGGATCATTTCGCGGCTCAACAAAACCGCGCGCGAAATGAACGCCGCCCTCGACAGTTACGAATTTCACGGTGCGGTGCAAACTCTTTATCACTTTTTCTGGGACGACTTCTGCGACTGGTATATCGAATTAACAAAGTCAGACGTAACTTCAAATACCGCCAGTTCAGAAAGAACCGAAGCACGTTCGCGATTACTCACCGTGCTCGAACAGGCGCTGCGGCTACTGCATCCATTCATGCCGTACATCACGGAAGAGTTGTGGCAACGTCTCCCCGGCGAGAAGCTGCATCATCCGGCTTACTCCAATGCTGAACCAACCGTAATGCTGACCGCTTATCCACAGGGGGGCCACGTCGACGAGACGGCAGAGACAGAAATGCAAACGCTCATTAACCTGATCTCCGGCGTGAGAAACATCAGGGCCGAGTACAATCTCAAGCCGTCAGACAAGATAACGGTGCTCATCGGTATTACGAGTCCAAACCTGCGCAAGGTCTTTGAAGAGAACACAGGTCAGATCAAGCGACTTACTGGCGCCTCCACGATTGATATCACAGCAAACCTGAGTGCTCCTAAGGCGTCCGCTAAATTTTTACTAACGAGCACGGATGAGGTCGCCATCCCGTTGGAAGGCCTCGTGGATTTTGCTGAAGAGACGAAGCGACTACAGCGAAAGAAAGAGAAACTCCAGAGCGAAGAGAAAAAACTTCAGGCGCAATTGGCCAACCCCGATTTCGCGTCACGCGCTCCCGCGGAAAAAGTTCAGCAAGCCGAGAATCGCATCAGAGAGATCGAACTGCAGCTGAAGGCCCTGGACCAGGCAATCGAGAACCTGCAATGAACTGGATCGACGAAGGCGCGCTCTATTCTCAAATTGGTCTGTTCCTGCGCGAGGATATGGGGCGCGGCGACATCACCACGCAATCGATAATCGCCCGTAACACGCGCGCGCGGGCACGCTTCGTCGCCGGCGAGAACATGACCGTCGCCGGTCTTGAAGCGGCGGAAGAAGTGTTTCTGACACTCGATTCGCAACAGCAGCTCGAAGCGTTCGTGTCGGATGGCGAACGAATTGAATCGGGTAAGGTGATCGCGCGCATGATTGGTTTCGCCGACGTGCTGATCTCAGCAGAACGCGTCGCACTCAATTTGCTGCAACGACTTTCCGGGATTGCGACACTAACGAACCAATTTGTCACCGCGGTTGAAGGTACTGGCGCGCAAATCGTCGACACGCGCGCGACTACTCCGGGCTTGCGTTTGCTCGAACGTTACGCCGTTGAACTCGGCGGCGGTTCCAATGGCCGCTTTGGGTTGGACGACGGCGTCGTCGTGACGTCAAATCACGTCGCTATACTCGGCGGCGTCGCGGCGGCGGTTAAAAGTGCGAAAGAGAAACTGGGTTACTTGCACAAAGTGGGAGTCGAGATCGCGAACGAAAACGAGTTGCGTGAGGCGATCGGTGCCAGCGCGGATGTTGTGGTCCTCGAAGATCTCAATGTAGACGAATTCCGGCGACTCGCGGGCATCGCGAAAGAATTGAATCAATTAGTAGTGATCGAGTACTCGGGAAAAACTAGTCCGGCAAGTGTTCGCGAGTACGCAGAGGCGGGTGCGCAATTGATCTGTGTCGAATCGTTGACCAGCGCGCCGGCGGCGAACATCAGTTTTCAAGTCCAACCTTTCTGAGCCACAAAAGGCACAAACAGAGTCACAAAAGGCACCAAAGCTAAATGACCTGGCGTGAATCAACTCGCCGAAAACTCGCCCAGCGCGCGCTGGAACGGCAACTCGCTTATCAACAACATAAAGCCCGGCAACTTCGCGGTCATGAAGAAGAAGTGATTGCCGCGATGACGAAGTCGTCTCGGCGCGTGCGCGATCTGCTGGAGCAGTTTCAGCCGATCCCGAAAGACGCGCGCGTGATCGAGGTCGGCAGCGGCGCCCATGGCCTAATCTTCTGTTTTGAGAGCGACCCCCGTGTCGGGGTAGATCCGTTAGCCGTCGATTATCGTGCGTTGTTTCCAGTTTGGCAGCGGCTTGTGCAGACGGTAGCCGCGGTCGGCGAGTCGCTCCCGTTTCGCGATCAAAGCTTCGACGTAGTCATTTGCGACAACGTAGTAGATCATGCGGAGTCGCCGCCCCAGATAGTGCGAGAGTTGGTGCGGATCCTCGCACCTCGCGGCCTGGTGTATTTCACCGTCAATATTCATCATTCGCTTTACAGTATTGCGGCTGGAATGCATTCGAGCTGGAGGGCAGTTGGCTTCCCATATGAGATCGCACCTTTCGCCGATCACACGACGCATCTCACGCTCACCTCCGCGACCGGGTTGTTTCGAGGCCTGCCGGTTGAGATCCTCAGCGAAAGGAGCAACATTGACGAGGCGCGCGCCCGGGCGCGGAAGCAGCCCGCGAGGCATTTGGGCGACCGGCTCAAGCGCTTGTTCTTCAAGAACGCGCTGTACGAAGTTGTTGCCAGAAGACCGGAGGAACCCCATTAAAACGGTTTTTGGAACCCGATCCGCAACCCGACGTTAATATCAAGCATCTGCCTATAACTTGATGACATCTCGGTAGCGGGGGTATCTTTAGGCAGATAAAGAAGGAGTTTGCCCACATGCCTGTCCGGATTCGCAATTACGTAAAATTCTTTGTTGCAGCTTTCCTGCTTGTTAGCTGCTGCCTGGTAGAGGCTGACGCGCAGACGAGAAAGAAACGCACGCGGCGCACGACCGCGAAGGCGCCGGCTCCCAAACCTGTGATTACGAATCCGCCGATCGCACCTCCGTCAGAGAAGGCTTCGACCTCAACCGGCGACATGAAGATTATTAGCACCGCTGATGCGTCCGCCGAGCCTACTGAGAATCAGGAACCTACCGGGCCTGCATCGCCCGCGAAGAAGTCGCCATCGGAAGGCACGAACGACGAGGAGATGCAAAAAACCATCAACAATCTCTCGAGTCAGGTTGAGCGTCTCAACGACAAGCTCAGTCAGATGAACGAGGACGATCGTTACCATCTCGACATGGAGCGGTTGACGCGCGCGGAGCAGCGCGCCGAACAGTTGCGCAGCCAGCTGATCGATACCGAAAGTAAGATGGCAGACCTCGAATCGAGGATTGAGCAGGTTGAGTATGCTTTGAGGCCGGAAAACATCGATCGCGCTACGCAGGGTTACGGTTCACTGCGTCCGGAAGAGGCGCGTGATAACCGGCGGAAGCAGCTCGAAACTGAACGAACCCGGCTGAAATCACAGTTGGCGTTACTCCAGACGAGCAAGGCGCGTTTAGGAGTAGCGTGTAACGCCGCCGACAATGAAGTGGATTTGTTGCGCGCGAAATTACAACAGAAGCGAGATCAGATGGATGCGCAGCCGCCATCCGATCGTTCTCGTCGCAAACCAAAATCGCCACAAAACTGAACGCAGTCAGTTTGTGTTGAGCGCCACTATCTTCCAGCCACCGATCTGATTAACGAACGTCATTATGTAAGGCATTCGTTCAGGTTGGCCTGAGCGCATGCGTTCAAACACACCACGCGCGAGCACTGTATCACCATAAACCGAGATTTTAAGTGCGGTCAGTCCCGGCAAAGCAAACTTCACCTGACCGGATATCAGATCATCGATGAACTGTTTTTGGTTCAGCGGCTTGTCGAAGCGATGGTTCCACACGAATGCTGGATCGATTAAGGAACGGAGCTTTGGAGTCTCGTGTGGGTCCAGCGCCTGGTACAGCACCCTCAATAACACAGCGACCTCTTTCTCGCTTTCATCGGTAGTGCGCGGCATGCGTGTCGACTGCCAATTAACAACCTGCCATTTGCCGTTACGTTTGACGAACGTGCCGCTATTGAGCAGATTCGCGACTGTTTTTGTTCCGGCGGAGTCAGTTGTAGCGACCAAACGGAAAGCGACGATTGCAGCATCGCCGTACTGTTGAATGCGAATGTCTTCGGCCGTGTAGATCGTCACCGGATCGCCCGGCTTCGGCGGCGGCGCATTGCGCACGTCGTGCATCACGTCTGCCTTCGACACGCGGCGTCCCGCCGAACGCGTGTAGATCAGATCGTCAGCCCAGAAGCGGTCGTGAACCGATGCATCGTTACGCGACGCACCCGCCAGAAACTCGTTGAGCAGCCTCGTTAACTCGGCCCCGTCCGGCGCAGTTTGCGCAAAAGCGCCGCCTGCTGCTATCAAGATAACAATCGCAATGAAGGAAAGTTTATTCATATGAGTCAAACCCAAAGAGTTGCTGTTGAGACATTCAAAACGTTGCACGCCGAAGGTTGTTTCGTACTACCAAATCCGTGGGATGTTGGATCAGCGGTTTACCTCCAACATCTTGGTTTTAAAGCGCTGGCGACGACGTCCGCCGGTTTTGCGTTCAGCAAAGGACTGCCTGACGCGCCTTCCGTTCTTTCTGTCGATGATGTGCTTGAACACATTCGCGATATTGTTCAGTCGACTCTGCTTCCAGTTAATGCTGACTTTCAAAACGGCTACGCCGACTCGCCTGACACCGTCGCCGAAAATGTCACACGTTGCGTTGACACCGGCGTCGCCGGACTCTCGATCGAAGATGCTACAGGAACCAGCGATACACCGCTCTACGATATACAACTTGCGGTCGAAAGGATCAAAGCGGCGCGGCGCGCTATCGACGATACGGGAATTCCGGTGATCCTTACGGGACGGTGCGAGGCATATCTGGTGCGCGATCCGAATGCGTTTTCAGTCTCAATCCAGCGATTGAATGCCTATGCGGAAGCAGGCGCTGATTGCCTTTACGCTCCTGGCGTAACTGACCCGCTTGAAATCGAACAGATTGTGCTGGCCGTTTCACCAAAACCCGTAAACGTTTTGGTGTCGTGGCCCGATCCCAGTCTTACGGTTGAGGCACTCGCTAGTCTCGGCGTCCGTCGCATTTCGGTCGGCTCAGCACTCGCGCGTGTCGCGTGGGGTTCGTTCATGCGTGCCGCACAGAGCATTGCCTCAACGGGAACATTCGATTGCTTAGGCGAAGTCGCAGTGTTCGCTGACTTGAACAAGATATTCACCAGGCAATAAGTTTGCTACTCAGCGGGGCCTTACGAATCTGTTGTGAAACCCATACTCATCTGAGACGGAGGTTTTGCCTCAAAAGTCTATTTAAGGCGGCTCTGCCGCCTGATGTGCGGCGAGGCTGCGCCTCGCCGATGGCTCTCGTTTAGAATCGAGGGCTTCGCCCTTGGTTCGGGCCATGCCCCAATTCTTTGGGCCAGAGGCCGAACGAGGGGCACAGCCCGCATTATTTAATTCGACCAACGGCGAGGCAAAGCCTCGCCGCACATCAGGCGGCGTAGCCGCGCCAAAACTACTTTTGAGGCAAAGTTTTGAGACGGAAGTTCGAACACAACCTTCCTGTATTTCGACCACATTAAACGAAACATATCGCTGAACGAAGTTGCATTTTGCCTCCCAGGAGCGGACTGAAAATTGGTGTCGTGGCTATTTCGTGTTGGTGCTTTGTACTTTGATTTGCTGGGAGTACACTGTTAATGCTTTGCTCAAAAAGTGAGTCTTGGAAGAGTCTTCTCTGCGGTCCTCTGTGTATCTCCGCTTGCTCTGCGTTTAACGTTTATTTCTACGCGGAGGCCGCAGAGATACACAGAGAGCCAGCAGAGAAAACCAATCAGATATGCGACTTTTTGTGCAACGTAAACTGTAAACGCAAAATCGCAAAGGACAAAGTACGAACCACGGATGCCTACAATTCCGCAACGAGATCTGTATCGCCTGATCAACGAGGCCGGCGAACGTGGCGAGCGTGTTGTCGTCGCGACCGTCGCGCACACGCGCGGCTCGACGCCACAGCAACGCGGCGCAAAGATGCTCTTCTTTCAAAACGGAGAAGTTGCCGGAACTGTCGGCGGCGGTTGCATCGAAGCGGAAGTCTGGGCGGAAGCGCAATCCGCGATGAGGTCCGGCAAATCAGAATTGCACCACTTCTCGCTAACTGCCGACGAAGCAAGTGAGGAGGGAATGGTTTGCGGCGGTACCATGGAGATTTTTATCGAAGTCATGAACCGTTAACGTTTTCCATTTGTCGTTGGTCATTTTTCAGCTAAATGGCAAATGGAAAATGAGAAATGGAAGATGAAAAATGGAAAGTTTCCTGGCCAATTACAAAGCCAAACACCAACACCCGCTCAACCGGCTCACGCACAGCATCGGCATCCCGATGATTGTCATTTCGCTGCCGCTGTTCTTTTTCAACTGGCGCTGGGCGCTGGCGTTGTTCATCGTCGGTTGGATTCTGCAATTCGTGGGTCATGCGATTGAAGGAAATCAACCCGCCTTCTTCAGGAATCCGGTGTATCTGCTGATTGGACCATTGTGGCTCGTCAGACGAGTCGGTTCGGTTTTTGGACTGAGCAAAGCGCAAAAGTAAGCCAACGGATTTCCCGCCTGCCGATCAACTTTGATGGCCGACAAGATGGACCACGTATCTACGCCGACAATCACACGGGTGATTGCCCAACTACTCGACCGCGGTGCGTTGGGTGTTTTGCTGACCGTCGTTCGTGGTCCAGTGACGGGAGGAAAATTGCTGCTCGATAGCGAGCAGAACGTCCTCGCTGGCACTCTGGGCAGTAGCGAACTGGATTCGCTGGTAAAAGCTCCGGCGGCGGAGTTTCTGAAGTCCCATCACGAAACGCGACTGTTTAGCGTCAACGACTTCGCACCCGAGTTCCCGCTTGCCAGTGAAAGATTGTTGTTATTAGAACGTCTTCAGCCCGCGCCTCGTTTAGTCGTGTGCGGCGCGGGACACGTCGGCGCCGCACTTGCAAAGCTCGGAAGCTTTCTCGGTTATCAGACGACGTTGATCGACGATCGCGCCGAGTTTCTTGAAGGTGGGCGATTTCCTGAAGAACAAATTCAGACGGTACTCGCCGATGATTGGGAAACAGCAGTACGCGACGCCATTGGGAACGGCCGCGGAGTTTCAGTCGCTGTAGTAACCCGCGGCCACAATGAAGACGAGCGCTGCATGAAAGCTGTCGTACACACCGATCCGGACTACGTCGGATTGATCGGGAGCAAACGTCGCACATCAATCGTGATCGATCGCTTGCGGGATAAAGGCGCCACCGAAGAGCAACTAAAAAAGATCCACGCGCCAATCGGTCTCGATATCGGCGCGATAAGTCCCGAGGAAGTGGCGCTCGCGATCATCGCTGAAATCGTGGCCGTACGGCGCAATGCGAGTGGTGGTTTATTGTCGGCATGGCGCCGCAAGTCTTGAGATGCCCAGTGAAATCGTTTCCGAAGTAGCTCCGCTAACCGCGCGTCGCAGCGGAATGTTCCGAGCTCTCTCACATCGCAACTATCGTCTCTTTTGGATCGGCGCTTTCCTTTCAAACATTGGCACGTGGATGCAGGCGGTGGCGCAGGGCTGGCTCGTGCTGGAGTTGACCGACTCGCCTTTCTGGCTCGGCCTCGACGCGTTTGTTGCGACTATTCCCGGCTTGCTTTTTACACTCGTCGGTGGTGTGTTCGCTGATCTGATTGATCGGCGCCGGTTGCTGCTTGCCACGCAGGTTGCGGCCGGCATTGCGGCGCTGGGTCTCGCAATGCTCGTCTGGACGAACGTAGTCGATCGATGGATGGTGCTGGGCTTTTCTTTCGTCACCGGCTGTTGCATGGCGCTCGCGAGTCCATCGTTTCTAGCGTTGACTTACGACCTCGTTGGTCGCGAAGACCTCCCCAATGCGGTCGCTTTGAACTCGACTCAGTTTCAGCTTTCGCGAGTCGTTGGACCAGCATTCGCCGGCATTGGTTTTCGTTTCCTGGGATTGGCGGGATGTTTCTTTGCAAACGCGTTTTCGTTCGTGGCGGTGATCGTTTCGCTCAAAATGGTGCGGACGGAAGGCCAGACGCACGTCGCCGCACATTCCGTGCGGGACCGTCGCGCTCTCTGGCAGGATCTAGTTGAAGGCTTTCGCTACGTGCGCAACCGACCGCGCGTTTCGTCGTTGTTGATGTTGTCGGCAGTCAACAGTCTGTTTGGCGCGCCGTACTTCGCAATGGTTCCGGTTTATGCACGTGACATTTTTCATCTGGGCGCCACAGGCCTGGCAGTAATGACGGGGACGGCCGGCGCGGGTGCTTTTGCCGGCGCACTCCTGGTCGCTTACCTCGGTGACTTCAGACGCAAAGGTTGGTTGGTGCTTGGCGGCGCGATCCTTTTCGGCATCTGCATTGCGAACTTCGCCCTGTCGACGAGTCTTACGCTTTCGTTGATTTTTCTGTTCGGACTGGGTTTCGCTATCGTTGTTTCGGTGGCGAATACCAATACGCTGTTGCAGAAACTGGTGACGGATCAGATGCGTGGGCGGGTCATGAGCATGTTTATCTTGTCGTTCATGGGGACGATGCCGATTGGAAACATTCTCGCCGGGTGGTTGTCGACGCAGTACGGGCCCCAAAAGACGCTGGCAGCGGGCGGGTTAATCGTGACGATTTGCGCCAGTGCCGTCGCGCTTTTTAACAAACGTCTTCGAGAATTGCACTAAGTTTACCTGGCTTCACGCAAGAACCGAAAAACACACCGTTCTAGTACCGACAGTTGGATTTCGATTAGGAGATTCCTATGCCATTGCGACCTAACCTGACGCGAGTTTTATTAGTTTTCCTCATTCTCACAGCCGGCGCCGCCATTTGCAGTGCCCAGGGGGTTATCGTCCCCGGACCCTGCCGCCGCTGCCCTACACCGCCGATTCGCGAGATACCACCCGTCGCGCTCCCGCGCTCGCTTCCGGTCAAGTCCATCAAGATCGACACGCGTATCAGTTCTCAAGTGGCCACTACCCACGTCGAACAGGTCTTCCGCAATGACACGAATTTTACGCTCGAGGGCACCTACTTTTTTCCGATTCCCGAGGCCGCGTCGATCTCTGAATTCGCCATTTGGGAGGGCAACCAGCGTCTCGTCGGCGAAGTGCGGACCCGCGAGGAGGCGCGGCGCATTTACGATGAAATAGTCCGACGCCAGCGCGACCCCGGTCTGCTTGAATACGCCGGCAAGGACCTTTTTCAGGCGAGCATTTTCCCCATCCCGCCGCGTTCCGACAAAAAGCTCGAGATAACTTACACGCAAGTCGTGCGCGCGGAAGGCGGCACCGTTTCGTATCGCTACCCGCTGGGAACCGGACGCCAGGCCACGCAGATCGGCACCGTTGCGGGACGCGTTGAAGTCGAGAGTCGCGAGCCTTTGCGCAATGTCTACTCGCCGACACATGCGATCGATGTGAAGCGTCACAACGATCGCCGTTCGCTCGTCTCGTTTGAAAACAACAGCGGTCAGGAGCCGCAGGACTTTCAGCTTTTCTATACGATCTCGAAAGAAGATTTTGGCCTGACACTGCTCACGCATCGCGAACCTGGCAAGGACGGATATTTCCTGCTCATGATCTCGCCGAAAGACGACTGGACCGATCAGGAGTACTCTGCAAAGGACGTGGTGTTCGTGGTTGACACCTCGGGCTCGATGGCGCAGGAAGGAAAAATGGAGAAGGCGCGGTCTGCGTTGCTCTACGGCGTCAGTATCCTGCGGCCTCAGGATCGTTTTAACGTGATCTCGTTCGCCGGCGAAGAGCATTTGATGGAAACGGGGCTCATCGCCGCCGATGAGAAAGGCCGTCAGCGCGGCGCCGCGTTCGTCAAAGCGCTGAAGCCAGTAGGTGGGACCAATATCAATCAGTCGTTGCTAGCATCGTTGCGCCAATTCAGTGATGCCGATCGCGACCGTCCGAAGATTCTCGTCTTCATGACTGACGGTTTACCGACAGTTGACGAAACGAACGTCAACCGAATTGTCGACAACGTGCGCAAGGCGAGTAAATCAGGCGTGCGACTGTTCACGTTCGGTGTCGGTTACGACGTCAACACGACATTGCTCGATAAACTGGCGGCGGAAAACGGAGGCGTCGCCGATTACGTTGAGCCGAAAGAGGACCTGGAAGTCAAGGTCTCAAACTTCTTCACGAAGGTGAACTATCCCGTGCTCACCGATCTGCAAATCGATATGGGTGGCGCGAGAACCGACCTGACCTATCCGCGCGGCATTCCCGATCTGTTTCGTGGTTCGCAGGTGACGCTGATTGGCCGGTACAGCAATGCGTCGAGTCTTGATGCGGTGAGTTTGCGTTTGACCGGCAAATCGAGTGGCCAGAGCCGCACTTACACGTACGACAAGCTGAGTTTTCCGCTTCGCACGGACGCGAATGAATATTTACCGCGGTTATGGGCCACGCGGCGCGTCGGTTGGTTGATGGAACAGGTGCGATCGAATGGTGAGCAAAAAGAGTTGCGCGATGAGATCGTCGACCTGGGAACGAGGTACGGCATTGTGACGCCGTACACGTCGTATCTCGCGTTGGAAGAAGGCGCTGTTAGCACGAACATAGCGCCGCCTCCGGGTGCGGCAACAGGGGCAGGAAATTTGCGCCGGACTATGACGATACGTCCTCATAAAGAAGCTCCCGCGAACTTGCCTTCGCTCTCCACGGTGACAACCGGTGCGGACGCCGTTCAACTAAGCAGACAATCCCGCGCACAGCAAGAAATGGCAATATTGAAAGACAACAATCGGAGCGATGCCGTGCGTCGCGCCGCTGGCAAGACGTTCTACCTGATCGACGACGTGTGGACCGATTCGGAATTCAAGAGCGACTCAGGATTGCCTGAGACCGTGATCAGCTTTGGAAGTGACGAATATTTCGCCTTGCTGAAACAGCATCCGAAGTTGGGAAGTTACTTCTCATTGGCGGAACGAGTGGTCGTAGTTTTTGAAGGACGAGTTTACCGGGTGAATGCGACCGCTCCCTAACCTTGAATTGATCGTTCAAGTTAGGGTAAAAAATTCACCAAATGAAAACCCGAACTTCAGTGCTCCGGCTTTCAGCCGCTGGATTGATCCTGCTGACGCTGATCAGCGCCGCTAACGCTCAGGGAGGCTGGGTGCCGTATCGCGTTAACACCGGCGGCAGTGATCTCAACACGGTTTACTTTCTCGATAATAAACGAGGGTGGGTCGGTGGCGACGAAGGTTTCCTGAGTCGCACCGACGACGGCGGCACTTCGTGGGCCCGTCAGACTGTCAACACCAAGGCCGCAATCAACGACATCTATTTTCGCGACAAGGAGATCGGTTTCCTCTTAGCGGGAAACTCGATCTTCGTCACGCGCGACAACGGCAACAGCTGGACCAAATCGCGTACCTTTCTGCCCGAAGAATTCGAGGGCGCAGAGGTCGAGCTTTACAGTGTTCGTTTCTCCAGTAAGAACAAAGGCTGGGTTGTTGGTTCAGTTAGCAAGCGCGAGCGGGTTGTCGACAGTATTCTCGTTTACACCGACGACGCCGGGCAGAGCTGGCGCAGGCAGCGCGCGCCGAGCCGTCTCGAGCTAATCCACATCGACTTTGTGAGTGATAAGCGAGGTTGGATTGTGGGCGCGGACGGCACCATTCTTTTCACTCGCGACGGCGGCGAGAGTTGGACGAAACAGAACACGGGTACGAATGCAACGCTTTATCATGTCGACTTTCGCGGCGACAAACGAGGCTGGGCGGTTGGCGAGCGCGGTACGTTGTTGCGTACGACTGACGGTGGCGAAACGTGGATGGCGATACCGACGAGCGCGAAAGTGACGTTGCTCAGCATTCATTTCATGAACGACGATGATGGGTGGGCGATTGGCCGCGGGGGGACGATCTTGCGCAGCAGTGATGAGGGTAAGACCTGGTTGCAACAAGAATCGACAACGAGGCAAAACCTTTACTCGCTAAATTTCAACAAGAAGATCGGATGGGCGGTAGGAGGCGAGGGGATCGTCCTTCGTTGTGACTGCGACTAACGCGGGGCGTGGGGTGAAAGCAACCCGAGTACCATGATAGACATCTCAGCCAGCGAGGTTACTCGGATCGCCGCAAAGTAATAGTGGCGACCATAACACTCGGTTCCTCCTGTGATTTGCGCCCGGTATGTCGGCCATACCGGGCGTTTTGTTTTTGAAAACCACAAAAGGCACAAGCGGCAAAAGAGTTAAAAGGGAGTGGTTAACTCTTCTGTATTCTTGTATTTTTCGGCGCCTCTTGTGATTACTCTTTGCTGCCGCTGAAAGGTATAGCAGGCGAGTCCTGCAGAGTAAGTAAGCCTTCGGCGTGATCGCCTTCGAAACTTCCCGAGATCTGCACCGGCACAGCATGTCCATCCATCTTCACGGAGGTGGACGCGTGGAACGAGTTCTCGTGTATCTCGATGGCTCCGAGATCGGCTTCACCCAGTTCCGAACTAAACCGGCCCGTGAAGATTTCGCCCTCGCGTGAAATCGTCAATGTTGCCGGAATGTTCTGGCCTAGCGGAGTCTCTAACTCGATTGACCACGAACCTACTGGATCAGTCTGCACCGATCCATCCACCGGCTTGCGTTTTCCAGATGTGGTGTAGATCTCAATGTCTTCGCAGTAAGGCCGGATCTGATCCAGGATCGCCGAGCCGTCGCCCACGATGATCACCGCCGCTTCGTCAGGTTTGACGTATTTCTGCGCAACGCTTTGAATCTCATCGAGCGTCACCGCCTGCACCCGATCGCGATAGACCAGCAAATAGTCATCCGGCAAACGCAGCATATTGATCTGCACGAGTTGATCGGTTAGTCCTTCCTGCGTTTCCAAGCGTATCGGAAACACACCAGTCAGATACGCCTTTGCGTCGGTGATCTCTTTTTCAGATACCCGCTCGCTTCGAATTCGATTCAACTCGTAGAAAAACTCTTTCAACGAATCGCCGGTGACTGGCGTTCGCACTTCGGCGGTCGCCCGAAATGTGCCTGCCGTGCGACGTGCGTCGAGGTTCGTGTAGGCGCCGTAGGTGTAACCCTTTTCCTCACGCAGGTTCATAAACAGACGCGACGAAGCGTTAGCGCCTAGCACCGTGTGCATCAACAGCAGCGGAAAATAGTCGGGATTGGTCCTGGTAATACCGGTGTTGGCGATGATGATGTTTGATTGCGCTGAACCGTGGCGATCGACAACATACGCCGTTCGTTTCGTCCTAATTGGCGGCGCGGGGAAATTTGTTACGAGCTCTTCGCCGCGTTCCCAGGTCGAGAACAGCGACTCCAGTCGCCGAAGAATATCGTCGTAACGAACATCGCCGACGATGATGAAGACCGCGCTGTTGGGAACAAACTTACTGCGATGAAATCTGACGAACTCGTCGCGCGAAGAACGATCGATCGATTCCGGCGTCGGCGCCACGATCGAATACGGGTGATCGCCAAAGATCACTCTCGAAACCATTTCACTCGCGAGAAACGAAGGTTGTGCTCGCTGTTGGCGCAAACTCTCCTTCGTGTTCTGCTTCGCGAGCTCAACTTCGTTCTCAGGAAACGACGGGTGCAAAACCACGTCAGCCATCAAGTCGAGTATGCGATCGTTGAACTGTGTCAACGCTGACGCGGCGACGATTGTATAGTCGGAGTTTGCCCCCGCCGACAAGCTCGCGCCCATGCGGGCTACCTCTTCAGCGATCTCGAGGCTCGTTCTTGATTCCGTGCCTTCGGGCAAGAGTCCGGCGAGCAGATCCGTGAGACCGGGCAGTTCCGGCGGATCGAAAGCGCCTCCCACGCGGAAAGCCAAACGATAGCTGACGAGTGGCAGCCTGTTGTCTTCAACTACCACAACCGTCAGGCCATTAGGCAGCACAATCTCGCGTGGCGCGGGAATAGTAATCGGGTGTGGTTGTAGCGGCGCCGGCGCCTGGGTACGAAAAGTTTCTGGAATCATTTTATGGATGTAACGGTCCGGACCCAGGTTTTGTTTGCGGCGGAACGTCAGCCGGGTCGCTTGCTTGCTCAACGGGGTTTGCCGGTTTTATTTGGGGCACATCCGCGCGCACGGGCGACTCTGGTTCTGGAGGAGGTGCGTCAGGAAACTGCGGTGCAGGCGCAGCCGGTTGATGCGGATCACCTGGAGGATGCGGCGAAGCAGCAGCGGTTTCAGTTTCTTCTGCTACTGAGGGAACGATGTCGAGTACGACGCGATTGTCGACGTCGATGTACCGTGCAACGGCATTCTTGATATCCAAGTTAGTAATACTTAGATAGTGGTCCAACTCGGAGTCGATTAAGCGCGGATCCGAGTCGTAAAGAGCAAACTCCGCCAGACGTTGGGCGCGATACATTGTCGACTGGCGACCGCGCACGGCGTCGTTACAAAGTGTGTTGCGCAGTTTTTCCATCTCGTCTTCTGATGGACCATCGGTGGCGATGCGGTGAATCTCCTGGAAAATTTGTTCGCGAATTGCGTCTGGGTCTTCGCCCGGTTTGGGCAGCGCGAAGATGTACAGGGCCGATGGACCACGACGTTCGTCGAGTCCGCCTTCGATCGAGATCACCGATTCGTCGCCTTTAACCAGTTTCTGATAGAGTCGCGAACTGTCACCTTCAAACAGCAGCGTGCCGGCCAGTGATAGGGCGTAAAACTCTCTGGTGCGCCGCGGCGGAGTCTTCCAGCCGAGGACGAACGCGGGCGCCGGTGCGAGCGGATCGGAAAAACTCTCGCTGCGAATAGCTACGTGATCAGGTTCGGAGACGTCGATGCCGGGCGGCACGGGTTGCGAGGGGATGGTCGCGAAGTACTTCTCGATGAGCACGCGTGCCTCGGAGGTGTCGAAGTCGCCGACGATGGAAATCACTGCATTATTGGGAGCGTAGTAGATGCGAAAGAACTCGCGTATGTCGTCGATCGTAGCGGCATCCAGATCTTCCATTGAGCCGATCGTGGAGTGGGCGTTTGCGGGATTGACGAAGAGCAGCTCGTTCATGCGCAGAAACGCGGTCACGTAGGGTTGATTGTCGTAGCGTAGTCGTTTTTCTTCCTGGACCGCGCTGCGCTGGTTGTCGAGGTTCTCCTGCGTGACTTTCAACGAGCGCATGCGATCGCTCTCGAGCCAGAGAGCGAGCGGCAGATAGTTTGAAGGAAGCGTTTCAAAGTAGTTGGTACGTTCGGTTGACGTGGTCCCGTTCATCGTGCCGCCGGCGTTGAAGATGTACTGGAAGTGCGCGGCTTTGGGAACGTTTTCCGACCCCTGGAACATCATGTGTTCGAACAGGTGTGCGAAACCGGTGCGACCTTCTCGTTCGTTGCGCGAGCCGACGTCGTAATACACGGCGATCGATACGACCGGCATAGCATGGTCCGGACTTAAAACGACGCGCAGGCCGTTCGCAAGTTTAAACTCTTCGATGGCCGTAGGCGGTAGTTGAAATGTTTCTGCCACGAGGTGCTTTCTCTGCCGAAAACAAAGGCGTGCTTTACCAGTCGAGAGGAATGGTAAAGCACTGTTTTGGGGGAAGTTGAATTTTTGGCGCGCAATCAAGGCGCACCGTTTTGGGAAACTTAAACCGTCCTATCAGCGATCAGCCCGCGCAGTTCTGCGCGTAGCCGTTCGATCTCTGAGAGTTTTTGACTCACACGTTCGAATAAAGCTGATTGGGTTTTTATGCCCTCTTCAATCAAAAATCCCGCGGCCTCCGCGCGACTGCGGAAAACGCCGGACTGGACCAGGGCTTCGAGTTTCTCCTGCGACTCCGGTGACACCTTCACGGCGACGACGTAATCATCCTTTGCCGAGATGGCCTTCTCGATGGTCCTGCTTATATCGCGCCCGATGGCACTCAACGATTCGGGAATACGCGAAGCAATATCGCGTACGGACGATGCGGCTCGATTACTCTCATCATTAATGGATTCTGGATCATCGTCGCGCAGCATTAAATCGTCTACTCGTTCGGGAATGGGCTGCTCTTCTTTATGATACGGACTGCTCATTTCGTAAAGACTCCTTTGGTGACTCCGAATTTCTTACCGTCCGTTCTTACGATTGATGTCATGTGGAAGTTCATTCTACGGAGCCCGTTCTTGCCCGGTCAAGTCGGCATCCGTTATAGTTCCAGATGAAGTTTGGGGTAGGTAGATCGAGGTCTCATGAAAAGATTTCCGGCTCACTTAGCGCTTGTCCTACTGATTCTTTCCCTCATCACACCGAGTTTTGTGCTGGCACAGCGGCCGTCAGGTGTTCTGGACGGACGCGGTCCGGGGCGCAGGCAAAGGCCGGTGTCGGATCCCAAGATCACCTCCATTCAGCGCGACTTCGACGAAGCGCTGAAGATGATTCAGGAACAGTATATCGACGGCAAAAAGATAAACCACAACGACGTGGTCAAGTCGTCGATCATCGGTATGCTGCGTTCACTCGATCCGCATTCGAACTACTACGACCGCGAGGAGTTTGAAGAACTCAAGACGGACCAGCGTTCGGAGTACTTCGGGATCGGCGCTTCCATCCAGAATTTCATCTACAAGGACCAGTCTGATACCTACATAACCGCGACGTTTGACTCGTCGCCGGCGAGCCGGGCCGGTTTGCGGTATGGCGATCGCATCGTGGAAGTCGACGGCGTGTCGATGACAGGTAAGACGTCGGCGGAAGTGCGCGACAAGATTCGTGGACCACGAGGTTCGACCGTCAAGTTGACGATGGAGCGTGCCGCTAACAAGCGTATCGAGAAGCTCGAGATCATCCGCGATGCAGTACCTCAACCGTCGATACCGGATGCTTATTTGCTCCGGCCCGCTGTCGGCTACATCGACATGACCCGCGGATTCAACTACACGACGACTGACGAACTGGTCGACGCTATCGACCGCCTGGAAGCGAGGGGAATGAAGTCGCTGGTGCTGGATCTGCGGAACAACCCGGGCGGATTCCTGGACCAGGCGATTCACGTCGCCGAGGTGTTTCTGCCAAACGGACAGTTAATTCTCACGCAGAAAGGGCGCAACGGTTTCCGCGATAACACTTTCGAATCAAAAAACAGCCGTCCAAACACGACGCCGCTCGTAATCCTGATCAACGAACAAACCGCCTCCGCATCAGAGATTGTCGCAGGCGCCATGCAGGATCACGATCGCGCGTTGATTGTCGGCCAGACAAGTTTTGGCAAAGGACTGGTTCAAAGCATTATTCCGCTCGAGTACGGCGCAGGGCTGACGCTTACGTCAGCGAAATACTTCACACCTTCGGGCAGGCTGATTCAGCGTGATTATTCAGACGGCGGCTTCTACGATTACTACACGCACGGCGCCGGGGTCGCGCGCGATCCCAAACGAGAACCGGCGAAACCGTCTGGTCCAGAGAAAAAGACTGACACCGGACGCGCTGTTTACGGCGGCGGCGGCATCATGCCTGATGAGAACGTGAATCCGCGAACTGTCAATCTCACCCAGCGCCGCATGCTGAGTCCAATCTTTTCCTTCGTTCGCGAACTGGTAAATGGACGCGTCGCCGGTCTTGAGTCGAGCCGGATTGATCGGGGCATCCTTTTCGATCACGATCTGAAGACTGATGAGTACCGGATAACTGAGGCGATCTTCCGCGCGTTTCGCGACTTCGTGGAAAAGGATCCATCCTACAAGATCACGCCCGCTATGGTAGACCGCTATCGTTCTTATGTTGAGCTCGAACTGCGGTTCAACATCGTCACCGCGGCGTATGGACGCGTGACTGGAGATCGCGTCTTCATCACGACGGATGATCCGCAGGTCGCAAAAGCAGTTGACGTGTTACCAAAAGCCCGTAACCTTGCCCGAGGGACAACGGACGCCAGCGTCAGACCGTAACCACAAAAGGAACCAAAAAGGGAACAAATCTTCGGGGCACAAAAGGCACCGGAACAGAGAAGCGTTAACCACCCTTCCTTCATTTCATGCCTTTTGTCCGTTTGGGTGCCTCTTGGCGGCTATGTTTCAAGCATAAAACAGAGTCTTGCGTCTAAAACCCGCGGTGTGATACGTTCTGCCGGTATGAAACGCACCAATCGAACCTCCAAGTCGCTCGTCAATACTGAAGAGCTCGGGCGGGCTGTCCGCCGCCGTCGTGAGGAACTCGGCCTCAGCCTGCGCGACGTCGCAACTCGAACCTCCGTCTCCGCCTCGACGCTCTCACGCATCGAAAACGGCACCGGCAAACCCGACGCCGACAACATCGCACGTCTGACCTCGTGGCTCGACGTCCCAATGGAGCGGATTCTCAGTGGACGACAGGCACAAGGTGAGGCCGCGCCCCCAGTGGTCTACTATCCGCAGGAACCAACGCCCGAGATCGTGGAGGCCCACCTGCGCGCCGATCGCAATCTAACGCCGGAAACGGCCGCGGCGCTTTCGGAACTCTTCCGCGTCGCCTACACGCAATTCAGCAAAAGCGGCGGCGAAAAGCCAGTGAAGAAGCGGCGTTAAGCCCGTGCGAACCGTTATACTCAGCGAGTGCAGCTTGGTGATCTACCTCCAGGTGAAAAGTGGCGAAACTTTGAACTGAAAGCCATGGCCTTGCGCGACTTCGCCCGCGTCCGCCCTGACTTGCCTCTCAATCCTTTTGACCTCGCCCACTTTGCAAACTTGATCGTGCTCGAGTTCGATAAAGTACAAGGCCTCAGCGACGCTGCGCGCGAACACCTGCTTGGACCAGCGACTGAAGCGTGGTCCGGAGGCGCCTGCACGTTGCCTAACGGAATGAAGCTGGTAATTCTCAATCCGAACCATGGTCCAGCACGAACGAAAGCCACGCTGATGGAGGAGATCTGTCACGTCTTCCTGGGCCATCAGCCGAATCGTCTGTCGATCTTCACTAAAGACGAGCGCGGTAAAGTGATGAATCGCGACTATCGCAAGGCGGACGAGGAAGAAGCATATGGCGTGGGTGCGGCCGCGCTGGTCCCTTACTCCTCGCTGAAACGGTTGCTGCTACAGGGCAGCACGGTGCGTAAGATCGCGGGGCATTTTCGCGTGAGCCGAGAGCTGGTGGAGTATCGAATGAAAGTGACGCACCTTTGGCAAGAGTATAAAGACCTGAGTAGTGTCTGAGTTTGCCCCATTCTCTGCGTACTCGCCGGTCCTCGGCGGCTCTGCCGTAAAAACGAAAAACTAGATGACCGCAGAGACAGCCAAAGCCGCTGAGGTACGCAGAGAGCAGAATTTAAGACACCACCCAAACTCTCGATGACGTGTTTCTATGGGCTATTTTCGCTAAAATAAGACTGCCAATGACCGAACAAGTAAAAGATGCGGCAGCGACGGGCCTGACCACGATCGACAAGCTCCGTTTACTGCTCGACATTACCAAGAAGATCAGTCGTTCACTCGACCTTCAGGAAGTTCTGAATCAGGTGATGGACACGCTGGACTCAGTGATTCCGTATGATGCCGCCGGGATCTTTCTCATCGAGTGCGACAAAACGGGAAGCGAAGAACCGTGCATCTTCAAAGCGGAAGCCGTGCGCGGTTACGACGTTGAAGAACTCTACGATCTGCACTTAAAACTCGGCGAGGGGTTTCTCGGCAGCGTCGCGTTAACCCGCAAGCCAATCATTTCCAACGACGTCCGCAACGATCCCGTGTACGTGAACGCACGCGACCGCACCCGGTCCGAGATGGTCGCGCCCATTATTTCCAACGACGAAGTGATCGGCTGTTTCGATCTCGAAAGTGACGAACTAAATGCCTACTCGGACGACGATCTCGAAGTCCTGATGCTGCTCGCCTCGCAGGTGGCAATCATCATCGATAAGGTAGAGCTGCACGAGCAGTTGATTGAGAAGAAGAGACTGCAAGGACAACTCGAAGTTGCGCGTCAGGTGCAGTTGGAGCTGCTACCGCCGACCGATCCCGCGCTTGAGGGTTTCGACATCAGTGCTTACAACTTTCCGACCGAGGAAGTTTCCGGCGACTATTACGACTGGGTCCGTATTTACGAAGATCAGATCGGAATCGTGATCGCCGACGTGTCCGGCAAAGGGGTACCGGCCGCGATTTTGATGGCCTTTCTGAGAGCGAGTCTGCGCGCTGCCAGTCACATCGGTTACGCGACGCACATCTCGATGGCGAAGGTGAACTACCTGCTTTGGGAGTCGATCGAGCGAAACCAGTTTGTGACGGGCATCTACGGGATTCTGGATGCGTCGACCAGGACTTTGTCGTACTCGAATGCCGGCCATAATCCGCCGCTGCTGGTCAAGGCCGGCGGCGATACCCGTTTCCTCGATCAAGGCGAACAGCCATTGGGAATGTTTCGAGACACGCGTTATCACGAGAATCACGTGGTGCTGGATCCTGGCGACGTATTCGTGCTCTACACCGATGGCGCAACAGAAGCAGAGAGTCCGCAGGGCGAAGAGTTTGGCCGCGAACGCCTCGTCGTAGCAGTAAAGGAGTCACTCGACAAACCGGCGCGCGAGATGGTCGCAAGTATTCAGATGTCTGTACTGGAATGGACCGCCAGCGCGGGCGCCAATGATGATGTAACTTTTTTTGTTATTAAGGCATTGAAATAATCCGTGTGGTGGGAACACGGATTATACTAGTGTGCAGTCAATGAGCAGTGGGCGTGATCGCCGCCCGGTGCCAACGGAGCTCGATAGTCGCCAAAGTGAAACTCAGCTTCCTCCGATAAAGCATAAACGTCAAAACCGTATGCATCGAGATAATCTGCCAAATCATCGGGGGAAAGAAGATATATGGCAGGTGAGTGACCTGCTTCAACACGAATTTCCAGCAGGCGCTCGATTACTTCAAGTGGTGCAAAGCAGCTAACAGGATCTCTGTAGGTTGCCATGGTGTCCAGCGCCTTTCTGTTCAAAAATCAAGCACACGGTCCACGTTTTTGCTTACCGTGTCCTTCTTCAAGCAACAACTTGGATGTACGCAAGTGAAAAGTAGTTTGTTCTTTGGAGTGCAAATATTCTCACTGTGCTTCTCATCCGCTTTTTTGACGCTCGAACTGGGTGAAAAGTTCCAAAACAGAAAATGAATAGCCAACCACCGACCACCGCTAACACTCAACAACCGCCAACTCCGCCAGCGTTAAACTTGATCGCTGTTTTGCGAGAGATGTTGCGCGCGTCCGACCAGGTTAGTGACCTGATCTTCAGTCCAGGGCGACCGCCGCAAATCGAGTTGGCCGGCAAACTGGTTCCGGTGCGCATTGCTGGTCTGGAAAAGCTGACACCCGCGCACACGGCAGGCATCGCAAAGATAATTCTCGGGAATCAACAATCCGGGATCGACAGTTTGGAGAAGTCCGGCTCCGCTGACTTGTCGTTCAGCCTCCCGGGCGACGCTCGTTTCCGCGTCAATATTTTTAGACAGCGAGGGACGCATGCGATCGTCATGCGCGTGATTCCGATGCGCCCGCCGCGTTTCAGCGATTTCAATCTTCCGGAGACGTTGAAGGAGATCGCCGATTTGAAGAACGGCATCGTGCTGGTCACTGGTCCAACCGGGAGCGGCAAGAGCTCGACACTCGCGGCCGTCATTGACCTGATCAACGAGACGCATTACTACCACATCGTGACGATCGAGGATCCAATCGAATTCCTGCACACGCATAAGAACTCGACGATTCACCAGCGTGAACTGCACTCCGATACGCCCAGCTTCTCCATCGCCCTGCGCGCGGCGCTACGGCAGGCCCCGAAAGTAATTTTGGTCGGCGAGATGCGTGACCGGGAAACGATTGAAGTCGCGCTCGAGGCCGCGGAAACGGGTCACCTCGTGCTGTCGACGCTGCACACGATCGATGCTTCGAAGACGGTTGATCGCATCATCGGCGTCTTCCCCAAGAATGAGGAAAAGGTTATCCGTACGCGCGTCGCACAATCGTTTCGCTTCATTGTTTCGCAACGATTAATCCCACGCAGCGACGGCAAGGGCCGGATCGCAGCGACGGAAATTTTGAAATCAACGATGCGGACGCGGGAATACATCGACAAAGGCGAGTCGGAAGGGAAGTCGCTCATCGATGCGATGGAGCAGGGCGACCAGGACGGTATGCAGACTTTCGACGCCGTTATCGAACGGTTCATTCGTGAGGGATTGGTGACGATTGAAGCCGCGCTGCCGTACGCTACCAATCAAAACAACCTCTTGCTGAGGATTTCCGATTTGGCGGGCGCTCCGCCGCCACCGCGTGACCCGAGCGCGCCGGTGCGTGATGAGACGTCGATGCTCGATCTGATTGAGCCCTGACCTGTATAATCTTTGGTCAGTTGGCTATGTTGAGTTTTCTTATTCTAGCCGCCGCGGCGCTTCTCCTCCCGACGACAGTTTCAGGAGCCACTTTCGACGAAATTCGGATCGAATTGCCTCCCGGCACCCAGCTTAAGGTCCGTAATGATTATGGAAACCTCACAGTCGAACAGTGGGATCAGAATTACGCCGCTGTCTCATACACGACTGAAGGTTTGGCGACACTCACGCGCTCCCCAATCCTGATCAACAACCAAGGCAAATTTGTAACGGTTTCTGTTGTTCGGCGTCCGATTGATCCGAAGGTTGCAGTGCACCTCAAGTTAAAGATTCCGGCTAACATTGAAATCACTACGTGGAACGGTGCGAGTTATATGAAACCGGAGATTCAGGTTTCCACAGAGGCACCGCCTAAGCTTATTGGAACAGACACTGCCAAAGCACCGTCAGGAACTCCGGCCGACAAAGCCGAAAATGTTGAGATCAGTGAAGGCGACATTATCCGCGTTGACTCGCAACTCGTTACGCTGAACATCAGCGTCATCGATCGCAGCACCAGTCGCGGACTCGCGGGATTGGTCCAGTCAGACTTCAACCTGTTCGAGGACGGTAATGAACAACGCATCGTGCAGTTTGAATCGTCGTCGGCGCCTTTTGATCTGGTGCTTCTGATCGATCTATCAGGTTCGACGAAAGAGGTTGTGAAACTGATCCGCGCGGCAGCGATGCGCTTCGTCAATGCGGCAAGGCCCGCCGACCGCATCGCCGTGATCACGTTTGCCGGAACGTCGACGATCGTCTCTGGACTAACCGCCGACCGCGATCTGCTGCGACAGCGAATCGAAACGATCGACACCTTAAGGGGCGACACGAAGCTCTATGACGCGATAAACTTCACAATGAACCAGGTCAGGAAGGACGCCAACAACTCTCGTCGCTCGGCCATCGTGGTGATGAGCGACGGGTTGGATGGAACTATTCCCGGCATCAGCGGTCAAATTGGTTCGCAAATTCCCTATCGAGAGACGCTGCGAAACATACAGGAGTTTGACGGTGTTCTCTACACTCTATGGTTGAACACCGAGTATGAGGCGATGAGTCCGGAGGACACGCAGCCGGAAGCCTTCGATGCCGGCCATAACCGGATGAAGGAGATGGCCGAGGCTGGCGGCGGAGTTTTTTATGCGGTGGAACGTCTCACCGATCTGGCGGGTGCTTACGAACAGGTGGTCGCCGACCTCGGAACGGTTTATAGTTTGGCATACCGTCCCTCAAACAGTGCTCGCGATGGACATTGGCGAGCAATTAAGATTGGTGTTAATCGCTCAAACGCGGTAGCACGCGGCAAACGTGGCTACTATGCAAACTAAGTTCAGAACGGCGACACACGCTCGTTTCTTTGTTGCGGCGGGTCTGGTTGTGTGTGTGCTTTTTCTCGGTCTCGTTCGCGGTCAGGATCCGCCAAAGCCGCAACCACAGGATCCGGTCGAGACGATTCGCATCGACTCCGATCTCGTCGATCTGAAAGTTAGCGTGCTCGGCGTGGCCGGCAACACGACTTTGCCGATGCTCGAGCAGAAGGATTTCGTCGTCCTCGAAGACGGCGCGCCACAGGAAATCTCTTTTTTCGCCGCCGCCGATGCTCCATTCGATCTGGTCTTATTACTCGATCTTTCCGGATCGAATTCAAAGAAGTTGAAAATGATTCGAAACTCGGCGAAACGTTTCGTCGAGGCAACGCGTCCGACTGACCGAGTCGCGATAGTTTCGTTTACCGATCAGCCGGCTTTGTATTCTTCTTTCACACTTGATCGGACCAAGTTGAAAAAAAGCATCGACGAAATGGACGATGCTTATGGGGGGACCAATTTTTGGGACTCACTTAACTGGGTCGTCAAAGTGCTTGTTCCGCAGGGATCCGGCCGTCGCAATGCAGTCGTTGTGATGACGGACGGCGTAGACAATGCGCTTCCCGATGTTTACGGCGACGGTTCTCGAACGGACTTCAACAGTTTGCTGGAGAATATCCGCAACTCGGAAACGATCGTGTTTCCGATCTATCTGGATACTGAAGAAGAGAATGTGAAGGAGCATCACGTCCCTCGCTCGGCGTACGTATTGGCCCGGGAACAACTCACCCTGATCTCCGCCGCTTGTGGGACGCCAATGTATCGTGCGACGAAGTTAGCCGATCTCGATAAGGTCTACGCGCAGGTTGTACATGATCTCAGCACCGTCTACAGCATCGGTTATCGGCCCACCAACAAGGCGCTTGACGGTAAGTGGCGATCGGTTGAAGTGCGCCTCGTCCAGCACTCCGATCTCTTAGCCCGAACGAAGCGCGGCTACTACGCCAAGCAGTCTGAAGCTACCGCCGACAAGACTGTTCATTAGTCCCTGTTTCGGTGGAGTCCTATTTCTGAGAATGCCGTGTTAATCGTGTTTCTCTTACATCCGGCGAACAGCTTTTCTCTGGGTCCCTCGGCGGTCCTCCGCGACTGCTGCGTAAGAAAAGCGCAAAACCAGACCACCGCACAGACGCAGAGGACTGCTTGAATACACAGAAATGAATTAAGGCTCCACCCGTGTTTCTCACAGCTTGTAAATGTCCCTAACAGGTCTATAATGCTGGAGAGATTAACCGGCCGGTCACTTTCTAATCGCGATTTCGGAGGGAATTTCCCGTGAGAAAAACAACCTGCCTCCCAGTGCTGTCTATTTTTGCCGCCGCACTTGTCGTCCTCTGCTGCTCGGTGCTCAGCCCCGCTCAAAACCGTGATAAATACGTGATTTCGGCCAAGGCGGGCGGTATCAACGCGATTACCGGCCAAGCCCGGGTGCATGGCAAAGGCGAATCTGACTGGCAACAACTGATGATTACGGACGATTTGAACGCCGGTGACCGCGTCCGTACCGACTTTGACGGCCGCGTAGAGATCCTGCTTAACCCGGGTTCCTATCTTCGAGTTGGCGGCAACTCCGAGGTCGAGATGTCCAACAACTCCCTCGCCAATCTTGAGTTTCGGCTGGTTAAGGGCACGGCAATCGTTGAAGCCACCGGGGTCGACGACCTGGAACTAAACATCAACATCAGCACGCCGCACACCAAGCTCGCGATCGTACGGCACGGTCTCTATCGTTTGAGTGTGGTTCCAGGCGATGCGACCGAGTTGGTCGTGAGAAAAGGGCGCGTCGTCCTCAGTGATTCTCAAACCAAAGTCAAAGGCGGGAACAAGGTGATTTTCAGTCAAACCAACGTCTCCGTCGCCAAGCTGACCAAGGAAGACAAGAAGACTGAGGAAGAGATTGATGCCTGGAGTAAGGAAAGGGCAGAGACCCTGGCCAGGGTAAACCGCCGCACGACGAACCGGATGCTGGCCACGGCGTTTTCATCGAATATCGATCCATTCCGCGACTGGCGATACGCTCGCGGCTATGGTCTTTGGTTCTTCAATGCGAGTGCCGGCTGCTACACCTTCATTCCGTGGTATTACGGGTGGAGGTCACCGTACGGCACGTCGTATACGACCGGTACTTACAACCCATACGCCTGGCAGGCTGGCCGTGGCAGTGGTGCGACTGGAGCTCCCGCAGGCGGTCGCTCAACGCCGGCGTCAACGGGATCAAATGGTGGTGGCCGCACGTATCCATCGAGTGGCGGTAATGCCCCACGTCCGATTACGCCAAGTGGCGGTTATGGCGGAAACGGCGGGAGCCACTCAATGCCGAGCAGGCGAATCGATTCGGATACAGGCCACCCGATGCCGCGGAAGAGCCTGGAGCCGAGCAGACCGAACAACTAATTCTGGCGCGGTGCCTTTAAGAGTTCCTCGAACTCTTCGTTAATCAGTATCCTGATCTCCGGCGGCTTCAACCCGGCCAGGATCAACTGTGTGAGCGCGGTGCGCAATTGGGTTCTGAGGCGGTCGTCGGGTTTCTCCCTGAGTATTTGAGAGATGACGACCGCTCCCGACCCGTGCCGCACCCGAATCAGCCCTTCCTTCTGCAATCTCCTGTAAGCAAAGGCGACCGTATTCAAATTCACACCGAGGTCTGACGCCACCTGCCGCACCGGTGGCAATAACGTGCCTTCAGCCAATTCCCCACGCGCAATCAGGGTCTTAATCTCGTCAACCAGTTGCTGGTAGAGCGGCCGCGCATCTCGTTCGTCTACGGTAACAAACATAATTGTCTGGTGATTGTATACAACAGACAATTCGCTCCTGTCTAGAGATTATTTGGTCACTTTTCGAACGCGAGGTTATCCACCACGAGTGTGCCTGACTCCAGGCGGCATTTGTCACAGAACACTCCGATAGTCACAGAGGTTAGTTTCTTCAATATGTCGCGCTTGAAATCGAGGGGCGTGGCCCATTCGGGCTGGCGAAATGAGTCTAGCTTGAACCTGTAGGTGTTGAATCCCGGAGAGAGGCGAAATGTCATTTGCGGATAACCGGATTCGAGGCTAACGCCCAGACCTCGTGATATTAGTTCAACTCGCACTGATTGTGGCCCTTTGCCGAAGAGGCGCATGCTGATGAACTTGTATCCACTGATATCATCTGCGACCGGCTTGCCATCCTTCTCAGGCTGACCAAAGACTTCCAAACTCACACCAGCCCACTCGTTCGGCATACGCATCTCATACTCAAATGCCGCCGCGGTATCCTGATCAGTTACTCGTGCCGGAGCCGGGGATGGTGGTTCAGCATTTTCGAGACCCCGCATTTTTGGCGCAGCACCCATGTTTTGTGCCCAGCGGTTTAGCTGAGTGCGGCCACCACGTGAACTTATCAGGCGGCCGTTCTCGAGCTTTTGGAAGTCTGCATAAACCAACTTCTCGTCGCTGGCCTTCGAGCTGTCTGCGTTTTGGGCCAGCATTTCTGTGTTGCTGAGACACAACAGAGCAAGCGCTAGTCCGAAGCGCACACGCGACCGTTTCATCATTGTCGTACTCCTAATTACAGATATGGATTATTTTGATCAGCCCTAGCATACGTTCTCTGTCAAGTCACAACCGAAGGCCCTGTGTTGTGATCATTTTTTGTAGACAACTACATCCCGTCTAGGGATTATTTGGTGAACTTGTCGGCTAAGGCGAGCGCGGATTCGACGACCGCGTCCATTCGCGCGGTGGCAGTGATGGTATCCCCGACCATGAAGACGTTTTCCAATGACGTGTTATGGCCGAGTGGTCCGGTGCTGGACTCCACGCCGAGGACCATGCCGAGTTTGCGTCGAGTGAGGTCGTAGAACGTCCGAGGGTTGGCAGTTTCGATGATCTCGATGTCCGCGCCGAGCTGGGGCAGCACCTCGTGCAGACGTGTCCAAATCTGTTCTAACGCAGCCTGGTCGCACTCCTCATACTCTTCTTCACTCGCCTGAAAGGCAAACCAGTCTATCGGATCAGCATCGGTCTTTATTGTCACGGCGCGTTTGCCCGACGGGGCAGTGCCGGCTGGACCAATCGCCACACTGAATTCCGCGATGGTGAAACGCTCACCGGGCAAACGAGCCAGAGCCGATTCTTCCAGGCTCGCATATACAAGGTAAGCACCTGCGCCTTGCAGGGTTTTCAAGAGTTTCTTTGTTTCGAGTGGTGTTCGATTGAGACCGATCAGTTTTCCGAACGTGTCCCACACGGTGAGATTGCTGACGATTGCTCTTCGAGCGATCACTGTCTCGCCGCTGAGTAGATCGACGCCGATTGCGTGTTTACCCGTCGCCTCATAAGCGAGACGCAGCACGGGGCTATTCAAACGCAGCGTGGCGCCGCTTCTTTTGATCGACTCCGCGAGACGTTCGGCGATGCTCGCAGTTCCGCCTTTGATTGAGTAAAGGTTGTCACTGCCGGCGATGAGGGAAGTCTCAGGACGTTCGACTGGTAATTCCGAGAACACTCGATCGTAGATTTCACCGGGACCAAACGAAGTGTAGAGTCCCATTCCCGGTTCGAAATCGTGTCCGGCAAACTCGACGCGCGCGACGCACCCGCCCACCTGCGAATTCCGCTCAAGCAAACACGTGTTCACACCGCGTGCCGAAAGCAGTGCCGCGACGGTTAGCCCGCCGATACCACCACCGACGACGACTACGTCATACGACATATGTAAACACTGATTGTTTCGAACAGACGACTGACGAGTTCAACTCCGGGAGTGGTGGGCGTGATCTGCTCGCCTTTTTGAAACATATTCTTATCGATAAACGGAGAGAGAACGATGATGATTGCCTGTATACCGTTGAAAACCAGGTGAATGATGAACGGTGGTATAAGCGACCCGGAGTACGCCCGCGAGAGAGTAAGCGTGAAACTGAGGAGCGTGATCACAAGGATGACGCCGATATTCTGCGAATACTGGAGGACGTGTACACCGGAAAACAGTAACGAGACGATCACGACCGAGATGGCTTTGTTTGTGGCACGTTCGAGCGCTGAATACAGCACGCCGCGGTAGATCAATTCCTCGGCCAGTGGCGCTGTAACCACGGCGACAAGCGCAGTCGCAATTCGCGCGGCCATCGAGCTTTCAACCAGCGCGTCCAGCTGCGTCTTACTTCCGCCCCATAAAGTAGTAAATGCGAGGCCGATCGCCAGCAACACCAAAGCGATAAGAACAGAGAGCAGCGTCGCCATCAAAGGCGTTGAATAACGTGGCCATCGGAAGTCAAGAGTAGCCAAAAATGGCTTACGTCCGCCTTCGGTAGCAAACAGCCAAACGAGCGCAATCGTCAACAGATGCGTCGGGAGAATGCCGAGAATTGAGAGGAAGATGAGCGTTTTGTCTGTGGTGATCGTTTCCGGTCGCGGCGGTCCAACGTTTACCCACTGATAAATGATGTAAGGCAGTGCGAACATCACCGGCACAGCGGCAAGCATCACGACGCTGAGGACCCAAACGACGAAAGCCTTGAGTACTTCCAGCCACGCATATGCCTGTGGTTCCTGTGCGCGCGGCGGCGTTAGGCCATCAGGAGTAATTTCTGCGGGGAACCCTGCTTGCTCGTTTGAGAGCGGTGTCACATCCTGTGATGGCTCTTTTGTAATCACAGAAACGGAGTGTAGGGGAGTTAAGAATACAAATCAATCAATCACACTGCCGGGTAATCAACCTCCAAAAACGACGCGCCGACGCGGGGCGCGGCCAGTATCAGGGCGATAATTGTTTTCGCGTCCTGGATTTCACTGCTGGAGATCATCTCGAGCGCTTCATCGATCGGAAGGCGTACAACCTCCAGCACCTCGTCCTCTTCGGGGTTTGGCTGACCCTCGGTTAATTCGGTTGCGAGAAACACCCACATCTTCTCTTCGCAAAAACCAGGTGAGACAAAGAACTCCGACAGTTTCTCCAGTCGACCGGCGATGAGCCCAAGCTCTTCCTGGAGTTCGCGCGCCGCGCCATCCTCGGGACGTTCGCCCTCGTCCAGCGTTCCCGCTGGAGCTTCCAACAGATAACGGACAGCCGGATGCCTGTACTGTCGCACGAGTGCCACGGTGCCATCGTCGAACAAAGGCAGGATCACAGCACTGCCGTGATGATGGACCACGTCTCGTTGATACGTAAGCTCTCCTTCACGCACGGTGTCGACTGTGACGTTGAAGACGCGGCCGGAAAAAACTCTTTGACTGCTGACGATCTTCGGCAGTTCGTCGTGTCGGCTACTCATGCTGTTGTTTCCATTCTCCGATTAAGTAAAGCGATCCGGTAATACAAATCATACCCTGAGGAGACGTATTGCTGAGAGCTGAGGTAAAAGCCTCAGCTACTGTTTCAAGTTTTGTGACGGACTCAGGGCCAAACCGCGTCGCGATCGATTGTAAGGTTTCCACTGAAGCAGCTCGTGGATTGTCGATCGCCGTGAGAATTAGTTTGTCGGCGAGCGGAAAGAGGATTTCGCCGATCTGTTCGAGCTGCTTGTCACCCATCGCGCCGAACACCATGGTCAGTGGACGACGACCGAATTCGTTTAGAAAGGAGCGCAACGCCTGAGCGCCCGCGGGATTGTGCGCGCCGTCGAGGAGAATGGGTGGTTCTCCGGCTAGCAGTTCGAGACGACCGGGATGTTGCGCTGTTTCGATACCGTGAACGATTGCCTCCGCCGGAATGGAGAGAGTTTGGGCAAGAAGAATCGCGACCTGTGCATTGACTATCTGGTGCCGCCCTCGCAATCCGATGCGAACCTTTGTTGCGTCTACGCTTGCCGATTCGCGACCGGCAAGCACCGGACGTACGCCAGTCTCTTCACAGCGTCGTAATAAAACGGCTAAAGCCTCGGGTTCCTGTCGCGCAATGATCGCTTTCACGCCGGGACGGATGATCGCTGCTTTTTCACTCGCAATGCTTTCGATCGTGTGACCAAGGTACTGTTCGTGGTCCATCGCAATGGGCGTGATCGCGACTATGCCGGCTTTTGCCGCGGTCGTCGAATCGAGCCTTCCGCCCAAGCCTGTTTCGAGAATCGCCAACTGAATGCGGGCTTCACGAAACGCGAGCAATGCAATCGCGGTCAACTGTTCGAAGAAGGTGGGCAGCGCTTCGAGCTGCTTACTCTCAAGCAAACGCTGCGAAGCTGCTCGGACGGTCGCCGTGTGCCGCGCAAAATCTTCTTCGCTGATCTGCTGACCGAAGATTTGAATCCGTTCAGTGATTGATACGAGATGTGGTGACGTGTAGAGACCCGTCTTCATCCCTGCGGCACGACAGATCGAATCCAGCATCACCGCGGTCGATCCCTTGCCGTTGGTGCCGGCAATTTGGACTGCAGGAACTGAGCGTTCCGGATTGTCGAGTGATTGAAGAAGGAGTTCGGTGTTTCTGAGTCCCAGCTTGATCGTCAGAGTCTCATGGCCCAGGCTGAGAAGATATTGAACCGACTCTGCAAAACGCATAGGAGTGTCCGGCAAAAGGCGCAAGGCCGCAAAGTTGTTACGAGTTTCTACAGAATGTTTCTTCCTGGTGGCTTGGCGGCTTGCGGGAAATCAACCTCGGGAAGCTGCGCGACGGCGAGCGCGTTCAATGTCCGACTCGCCGTGAATCTCGGGATTCATCATGAAGTTTAGCAGCTTGATGATGTGGGTTCGCAACTCGCGTCGATCCACGATTGCATCGACCATGCCGTGGTCAAGCAGGAACTCGGAACGTTGAAAGTCTTTCGGCAACTTCTGGCGGATCGTCTGTTCGATCACGCGTGGTCCAGCAAAACCGATGAGTGCTTTCGGTTCCGCGAGAATCACGTCGCCCAGCATCGCAAAACTGGCCGTCACGCCGCCGGTGGTCGGATCGGTAAGCACCGAGATGAAAGGTAAATGTGCTTCGTCAAGCGCGGCCAGGGCCGCTGAGATCTTGGCCATCTGCATGAGCGAGAGTGTGCCTTCCTGCATACGTGCGCCACCGGAAGCGGAGAAGATCACGACCGCGCTGTGCTCGCCCATTGCCCGCTCGATCAACCGCGTCACTTTTTCGCCGACTGCCGATCCCATTGAGCCGCCGATGAAGTTCATGTCCATCGCCGCGGCGACGACTGGATGATCGCCGACAGTGCCGCGACCGTTGATGATTGCTTCCGGAAGTCCCGAGCTGTCCGTTGCCTGCATTAGACGCTCTGCGTACGGCTTGCTGTCAGTGAACTCGAGCGGATCGATCGAGATCACTTCCGCATCGAGCTCTTCATACCTCCCGTCGTCGAATAACATTGTCAGACGCTCGCGGGCGCCGATTCGGAAGTGATGGCCGCAGTGTTTGCAGACCTGAAGTCCGTCTTCGAGTTCGCCTTTGAATAGATGTGCTTCACAACCGTCGCATTTGACGAAGACGTTTTCAGTCTTCACGACGCGTTCTTCTGGCGGGACCGATTCGATACGCTTTGATTTCTTGTTGAACCAAGCCATTAGATGGCCGGAAGGGTACCACGGAACCACAAAAGGCACAAAAACAAGACACGAAAAGGCACAAAGAAGAAGTGACTAATAGCGGCAACTGCTTTTCTGTGCCTTGGACTCGAAGGTTTGTGGCTTTTTGTAGAACCTTTTTGGAGCTAAAACTCGATACCCTGCTGGGCGCGAATACCCGCAGTGAATGGGTGCTTTATCTCGGTCATTTCAGTCACCAGGTCCGCGGCTTCGATGAGCTCAGGTGGGGCGTCGCGGCCGGTAACCACAATGTGCAAAGCAGGTTGGGCGGCACGAATCGAGCGAAACTCGGCGACCACCTCATCGACCGGTAACATCTTGTAACTGAGCACGTAAACGAGTTCGTCAAACACGAGCAGGTCGTAATCGCCGGAGCGCAACTTCTCGACGCACAGAGCCCATGTTTCGCGCGCGGTCTTTATGTCTTGTTCGGGGTTTTTGGTGTCCCACGTAAAGCCGTCTCCCATCGTGTGGACTTCGATGCCGAGTTTTTCCGCAGATTCGTGTTCGCCGTAACGGTCGTTTCGGGACTTCATGAACTGAATCATGCAGCACTTCAAACCGCGTCCGGCAGCGCGCATCATGAGGCCAAGCGCGCAAGTGGTTTTTCCTTTACCGTTTCCGGTATGGACCATCAAGAGCCCACGCGTGTTTTCCTGGTAGTCTTTTCGGCGCCATTTATATTTTCTTGCTACGTTGGGAGCTGGCACGGCAGTTAGACGAGGGATTCTTTCAGTGCGTCCTCGGTGACGTCGCCGTTGGCGCGCTTCACTGCATCCTGCAAGAGCCGGACGATCGTCGTCTCCGCTTCTTCCCAGCTTCCCTTGAGCGTGCAGCCCGCGGCGTTGCGATGGCCACCGCCGCCAAACTTCTCCGCCACCTTGGCGACGTTCACATCGCCTTTCGATCGCAAGCTGGTTCGATACGTTCCCGGCTCACACTCTTTAAGCATTGCGACAGCTTCCACTTCGCCTACCGTCAACGGATAGTTGACGAAACCGTCCGCATCTTCGTCAGAAGCGGCCGCTTGTCGCTGCATCTCGAGCGACTGGCGCATGCACGCCACGCGCCCGCTTTCGTCGCGTCTCGCCGTCGACAAAACAGCACCCATCAATTCGATTCGGCTCCATGGGTAACTCGCAAACACTGCTTCAGCCGTCTTCGCCGGTTTGACGCCTGTGCGGACCAGTTCGGAAGCGACTTTGAACGTGCGTTCGGTCGTGTTTGAGTAATGGAACGATCCGGTGTCGGTTATCAGTGCCGTGTAGACGCACTCGGCTATCTCTCGCGTCACACGCACGCCCGTAGCTTTACACAAGTTGTAGATCATCTCGCCGACTGCTGAGGCAGTTGAGTCGATCCAGTTGATCGTACCGAAGAGAGCGGTGGTTGAGTGGTGGTCTATGTTGACGACGAATTGTTTCTCGAGGTCCGCAAGACCAGGCCGCGTGATGTCGGAACACTCGATGACAAAAACTGCATGATAGGAGGGATCGACGGACGGTGTAACCCGAACCTCGCCGGCGCCCGGCAGTTGCTGATACGCGTGCGGCACGGCATCGCGCATGATGACTTCAACGTCTTTATCAAGGGCGCGTAACAACCAGTAAAGACCGAGCGACGATCCCAGGCTGTCGCCGTCGGGACGAATATGCGAGGTGATCGCGAAACGACGTTTTGCTTCGATCAGCTCGACTACTTGACTAAGCATATTTTAGTGCTTGGTACTTAGTACTTTGTACCAGTTAGCGCCGGGGTCGATGAACAAGTGCAAAGTACTAAGTACCAAGCACAAAGCCAACGCTAACTACTGCTTTCCTTTCCTTCTCTTTGCCACTCTCGTTCAATCTCTTCGAGCAATTGATCGACTCGCTCGCCCTCTTCCTCAACACGATCGCGCACGAAATGAAGTTCCGGAGTGCGGGGTAGATTCAACGAAAGACCGAGTTGCTTACGAACATACGGCGCCGCATTTTTTAGCGCCGTGAGCACTTCCTTGTGCTCCTTTTCATCACCCGCTATCGTGACGTAAACACGAGCTGCTCGCTTATCTTTTGAAAGACGAACATCCGTCACCGTCACCATTGTCAAACGCGGATCCGCGAGTTCATAACCGACGATTTGACCGATCTCTTCTCGCAGAGTATCCGTGTATCTCTCTGCCCTGCGCATAACAAACCTTAGAGTTCGGTGGCTGCGACCCGCTCTACGACATACGCCTCAATCTGGTCCCCAACTTTCACATCGTTGAAGTTTTCCAGACTGATGCCACACTCGAACCCTTCTCGGACTTCGGAAACATCGTCCTTGAACCGTCGCAGTGAACCGATGCTTCCTTCCCAACTCACAACGCCATCACGAATAAGGCGCGCGCGTGAGTTGCGGCGAATGATTCCGTCGATGACCATACAACCGGCGACCGTTCCCGCCTTCGGCACGCGGAAGACTTCGCGAACCGCAGCCTTGCCGAGAATCTTCTCCTTCTCGATCGCTTCGAGCATGCCGATCATGGCCGCGCGAATCTCTTCCTCGACCTTGTAGATGATCGAGTGGAGACGAATGTCAACGCCTTCCTGCTTTGCGATATCAGCCGCGCGTGCTTCGGGACGCACGTTGAAGCCGATGATCACCACGGCCGACGAGGACGAACCGGCTTGCGTAGCCGTACCAAGCAACACGTCGGATTCGGAGATTGCGCCCACACCGGAGCGAATCACTTTCACCTTCACGCGATCCGTCGAAAGCTTCTGCAACGTCGATTTCAAAACTTCGACCGAACCCTGCACGTCAGCCTTGATGATGACGAGCAGTTCCTTAGTTTCACTCTCACCCAACGCTTCGATACCGCGTTTGGTCGTCTGCAACAACGCGGCCTGACGGCTCAACATCTGGCGATGCTGCGAGATCGACTGGGCCTTCGTGATGTCGGAAACGACCTGGAAGCTCTCACCTGCCTGCGGGACACCTTGCAGGCCCAGCACTTCGACCGGTGTTGCCGGTCCGGCTTCGGTGATTGGTTCGCCGCGATCATTGAACATTGCGCGAACGCGACCAGAGATCTGCCCGACAATGAACGGCTCGTGAATCTTCAGCGTGCCTTGTTGAACCAGCACGGTCGCGACCGCGCCGCGGCCACGATCCAGTTTGGCTTCAAGCACAACGCCCGACGCGAGTCGCGTCGGACTAGCGCGCAGATTCAGGATGTCTGAGGTCAGCAGGATGGTTTCGAGCAGCGTTTCGAGGTTCTGACGTTTCTTCGCCGAGACCTGGACCATTTCCGTCTCGCCGCCCCAATCGAGTGGCGACAGGCCATGCTTGGCAAGTTCCTGACGGACGCGATCCGCGTTGGCGTCAGCTTTGTCGATTTTGTTGATGGCAACGATTATCGGAACGCCCGCTGCGCGCGAGTGTTCGATCGCTTCGATCGTCTGCGGCATAACGCCGTCGTCAGCAGCGACAACGAGCACAACGATGTCGGTAGCTTTCGCGCCGCGCGCACGCATCATCGTAAACGCCTCGTGACCGGGCGTGTCGAGAAACACGACGCGACGAGTTTCGTTGCGGTTGTCGGGATTCGGAACCTGAACGCTGTAAGCGCCGATGTGTTGCGTGATGCCGCCAGCCTCGCCGCCGGCGACGTCAGTTGTTCGAATCGCGTCGAGCAGCGAAGTCTTGCCGTGATCGACGTGGCCCATGACGGTGACCACTGGCGCGCGCGGCAACTCGACGTCATCTGCGTCGGCGGCGATCAGTTCTTCAAACTCTTCCTCGGCCACCATTTCTTCAAACGGCACGAATGAGACGTCGTAACCGAAGCGCTTGCCGAGATCGGCGGCAACGTCGTCCATCAACGGTTGATTGATGGTTGCGAAGACGCCACGCTGCAGCAGCAACGTCACGACGTCTTTTGGCTTGATGCCGAGTTTTTCAGCGAACTCTTTTACGGTCGAACCTTCGATGAGGCGAACCGATTTCAGCTCACCTGACCCTGGCATTTCCATCCGTCCGGCGATGCGGTCTTCAAGCGACAGCGCCCTCGGCGGTGGAATGAAATCGCCCTTATCGAACCTGCCGCCCTTGCCCTCGATCTTCCGTCCGCCTCGCGGACTGCTGCGTCGCGAACGTCGGCGCCCGGCGTCTGGAGGTGGAATGTAGGTAGTTTGTGGTGTCGCGGTTTCACCAGGTGTTCCCATGCGCTCCGAGCGAGGTAGGGAGGGCCGTTCGCGAAGCCGGCCGCTGCGATCCGTACTGCGCTCTTTCGGTGGAGCCGCGGGTGGTGGAGGCGTCGGCACAGGTGCACGTTCACCGGGTCGAATACCGGCATTTAGCGCCGCGGCAGTTGGCCGCAACACTCTGACCTGCCGCGACGGAGCAACCGGGGCTGGTGCGGGCCTGACTTCCGGCGCGCCGTTGGTAGGCACGGTCGGTGCGACAGACGTTTCCACCGCTGGAGCGGCGGCTTCCTGCATGACCAGCGTTTCCGGCTCTGGCTCAACTTCGACCACTGGCGCCTGCTCGGCAACCTGAGGCGCTTCCGCGCGCACTGCCGGCGTCAAGCGCTTGACGAGCTTTGTCGGCGGCGCGGGCTTCGGCTGTGCAGGCGTGGTTGGCACTGACGTTTCAACGGCTTCGGGGGCCGTCGCCACCGGCGCAGCAACTGCCGGTTCAGGCTCGTAAGCCTCGGGTTCCGCTTCGGCAACCGGGGCTTCCGGAGTGGGCAACGCGGCGCGCTTCACCACCTTGACCGCGCGCTTCACCGTTGTCTCTTTTTTCGGGAAGTACTTGTTGCGAATCTTCTCCGCCAGTTCCTTGGACACGGAGTTGGAAGGAACACTGACGTCGACGCCCTCGCGACGGACCTCTTCGATGAGACGTTTGGTGTCGAGCTTTAGTTCTTTGGCGAGATCGTAAATACGAACTTTCGAGGAAGTAACTGTCATGCACTCCTTCTCGACGCTTACCCGTGCGTCCTGACGGTCTTGATAATGGTTAGGAACGACCCCGCTCCCAACCACTTCAGAACGTCCGAATCAGAAGTTCGGCGCGTGACAGTAGGCGAGTTGCGGGCAACACAAACGGCCCGAATAAACCGGTTTTGTGTTGTTCCTCTTTGGCTGCATCATTGGAGCATCATTGCTTCTCGTCTTCTTCACTCCCGCCTGATGCAGCATCTTCCGAAACTGCGGGAGCCGTTGTTTCTACTTCTTCAGCCGGAGCTTCAGAAGCAAACTCTTCGTCTGACGCCAACACTTCTGCCACGTGCTCCTCGATGTTTGCGTAGCCTTCAACGGCCGAGGAGGTAATGTCAGGTGATGGCGTAATCGTATCTGCACGCAAGTCACGGCCGGATTCCTGCAACCGTAATTCGTCGGCTGGAATCTCCTCGGCCTCGGTCACGGGGACTGGGTCGGCGGAGTCCCACGCCTTGATGTCCTGTTCGGCAGTGAAGGGCACGCCGTTTTCGACAGCTTCGTCGTAGCCCGCGGCCGTCATATGGTCGTTTGGCTCAACTTCAGAAGCTTCGACCGAATCGTCAGCTTCGGCTGAAACCGCGTGCTGCTCTTCCGGGACGAATACGGCTTCGCCGTCGCCAGCTTCGATTTCACCTTCAGCTTCGCCGAGACTGCGGTCGCGCAATGCAACCACGGCTTGGGCCGCGTTCAAAATAACTTCCGCTTCGTCAAGACTCAGGTCGAGGAATTCGACGAGATCGTCAACCGTGGTTTGGGAAAGCGCGTCAATGTCGTTGATGCCGTGCTCTGCCAGTGCTTCAGCCTGTTGTGCAGTTACACCTTCAATCACCGAAAGCGGCACTGACTCGCCGGAAGCAATGAGGGCGCCCATCTGTTCGGTAACTTCGCGCTTGATCTCTTCCTCGCTGCGGATGTCGATGTTCCAACCGACGAGCTTGGTTGCGAGCCGCACGTTCTGCCCGCGTTTGCCGATAGCCAGCGAGAGTTGGTCTTCGTTGACGATGACCTCCATCTGGCGGTTCTCGATGTCGGTGATTCTGACCTGGTTGACCTTGGCGGGCGAAAGCGCATTGGCGGCAAAGACTGAAGGCTCGTCAGACCACTCGATGATGTCGATCTTCTCGCCGCGGAGCTCGCGAATGATTGCCTGCACGCGCGAGCCTTTCATACCGACGCAGGCGCCGACCGGGTCGACGTCACGCTCATTGGACATGACGGCAATCTTCGCGCGTTCGCCGGGCTCACGGACGGCAGACTTGATCACGACAGTGCCGTCGTAAATCTCCGGAACTTCCATTTCGAAGAGTCTGAGTAAGAGTTCAGGCGACGTGCGTGAGACTTCAACCTGCGGGCCTTTTGATTCCTTGGAAACGTTATTGATTACGACGCGAATTCGTTCGCCCTGGTTCCACTGCTCACCGCGCGACTGTTGCGATCGCGGCAGAATCGCTTCCAGGTTCCCGAGGTCCACGATGATGTTGCCGCGTTCGAACCGTTTGACATAACCGTTAACGAGGTCGCCGATTTTGTCGATGTATTGCTCGTAGACGTTGCTGCGGACGGCGTCGCGGACTTTTTGAAAAAGAATCTGTTTGGCTGTTTGCGCGGCGATGCGTCCGAGTTCTTCCATCGGTAGCGGCAGCAGCAGGGCGTCGCCAAGTTCGACTTCGTCGCCGGCCAATTCGCGGGCTTCGGTGATGGAGAGTTCGGTCGCGGGGTTTTCGACGTCGTCCACGACGACTTTAGACGCAGAAAGCTCAATCCCGGTCTCGGCGTTCCAATCCACCTGAATGTCTTCGCCTGACCGAAATTGCTTTTTGGCAGCCGCGCGAACGGCTTCCTTCATTGCTTCTATGACTAGATCGCGGTCGATACCCTGCTCCTGACAAAGTGCCTCGATGTTTTGTGCGATCGATGAACTCATGAAAGTGTCTCTAAATCTCTATTGGTGGCCCCGTCGAAGTTCCTCTTCAACGTCTACTTCTATATTTGCCTTGATGATCAAACCCAGCGGAACCCGCACCTGCCCACTGGTTCGATCCTCGAAAATCACGTCGTCGCCTTCAAGCCCCACCAGGCGACCGCGGAAGTTGCGTTGCCCGCCTACCGGCTGGCGCGTCTTCATCCTTGCGTTACTGCCGGCAAAGCGCTCGTAGTCCGCGCGTTTATAGAGCCCACGTTCCAACCCGGGCGACGATACTTCCAATGTGTAGGAAGCGTGGATGAAGTCTTCGACGTCGAGAATCGTCCCGAGATGAGTGCTCACTTCGGAGCAATCGTCGTGGGTCACACCCTGCGGTTTATCAATAAAAACCCGAACGATGGGCTTATTATCAGGACCGGCGACTTCAGCGTGAACCAGTTCGAGTCCGTGGTCGATTGCGACTCGTTCAGCTAGTTCCTGAACCCGCGCTGCAATCGAATCGTTTCCCATGGTTCGTCCTTTCGCAGGTCTGCCGCTCAAAGAAAAAAAGTGGGCGCGAAACCCACCGGACGAGACCCCGTGCCTTCGAGCAAGCTGTGGATTATACGGAAACCACTATAGAGAGGCAACTTGAGAGGGCAAAGAAGAACTACGAGAGCTTCGCCTTTACGACCTCGCTCACTGTTTTACCGTCGGCATTTTTGCCCGCTAAAGCGGCTTGGGCAGTTTTCATGACCTTACCCATATCTTTCATCGAGCTTGCCCCGGTTTCCGTGATGGCGGCGACCACGGCCGCTTCGATCTCCGCGGCTGAAGCAGCTTGCGGCAGATAGGTTTCGATTACTGCGATCTCGGCGGTTTCCTTATCGACGAGTTCCTGACGCCCGGCCTTCTCGTACTGCTCGATCGAATCGCGCCGTTGCTTGACCAGCGACCGCAAAAGTTTCTGCACGTCGTCGTCAGTCAGGTCGCTGCCTTTTTCGATCTTCCGATTCATCATAGCGGCTTTCACCATCCGCAACGTTGACGTTCGTTGCGCATCCTGCGCTTTCATCGCCGTTGTCAGGTCCGCAACAATCTGTTCACCAAGACTCATTTTGAAGATCCTCCATTGGATTTCGCGAGATAGCTGCGCAGGAAACGTCCAGTATGTGACTCGGGAATACGCATGATCTCTTCCGGCGTTCCGATGCCGACAACGTAACCACCTGCGTCGCCCCCCTCCGCACCGAGATCGATGATATGGTCCGCGGTTTTAATGACGTCGAGATTGTGTTCAATTACCAGCAGCGACCCACCCGCATCGATCAGTGCACGAAACGCCGATAGCAGTTTGTTGATGTCGTCGAAGTGCAGGCCCGTGGTTGGTTCATCGAAGATGTATAGCGTCTTGGCGCCGGTTCGTTTCAACAAGTGCGCCGCGAGTTTGATGCGTTGTGCCTCGCCGCCGGACAGTGTCGTTGCCGACTGGCCCAATCGCAAGTAACCAAGCCCAACGTCATCGAGCACGCGCAACCGGTTAGTGATCTTCGGGACTTCGCGGAAGAACGTGATAGCTTCGCGCACTGTCATACTTAACACTTCGTGAACGTTTTTGCCGCGATAACGAATGTCGAGGATCTGCTGTTTGAATCGAGTCCCCTTGCACTCTTCACAAACTAACTCCACGTCGGCAAGAAACTGCATCTCGACGGTAACCGTTCCGTCGCCCTGACAGACTTCGCAACGTCCGCCGGGAAGGTTGAACGAGAAATGCGACGGCTCAAAGCCGCGCGCCTGCGCTTCACGCGTTCCGGCGAATACTTCCCGAATACCGTCGTAAACCTTGATGTACGTCACGGGATTCGAACGCGGCGTGCGGCCGATCGGAGATTGGTCCACCAGGATCACCTCGTCGATATACAGTCCGCCTTCGACCTTCGTAAAGGCTCCAACGTGACCTGTCCATTCTCCTCGCTGTTTCTTGAGGCCCGCGTAGATGCAGTCGTGAATCAAGGTCGACTTGCCGGAACCGCTGACGCCGGTGACACAGACCAGCATGTCTAGCGGTACTTCGACGTCGATCGATTTCAGGTTGTGTTCCGAGGCTCCCTGAATCGTGAGTCTGCGTTTCTGCGCGACGCGCCGTTGCTTTGGTTCCTTTATTTCTGCATCGCCCCGCAGGTAGCGCGCGGTCAGCGAGGTTTCATCGCGCAATAGTCCTGCGAAGTCGCCCTCATACATCACGCGTCCGCCGAGCTCACCCGCGGCCGGACCGATGTCGAGAATGTGATCAGCGGAGCGCATCATCTCAGCGTCGTGTTCAACCACGAGCACGGTATTGCCGATGTCGCGCAGGTTCTTGAGCAGACGAATCAGCCGATCGTTGTCGCGGGGATGCAGGCCGATAGACGGTTCGTCGAGAACATAAAGGGCGCCGACCAGCGACGATCCGAGATTTGTCGCCAGCTGAATTCTTTGAGCTTCGCCCCCGGAGAGTGTTGATGCGAGTCGGTCAAGCGTCAGGTAGTCGAGACCGACTTCCACGAGAAATCGCAGCCGGCGGCGAACTTCGAAGAGTATTCTGTCGGCAATCGCGGTTTGTTCCGTTGAGAGTTGCAGCGCGTCGAAGAAGTTCGCAGCTTCGCGGATCGACATACCGCATATGTCCGCCAGCGTTTTGCCGCTGACTTTGACGTCGCGCGCTTCCTGGCGCAGTCGTCCGCCTTTGCAGTCAGGACACAAGGTGTAGCCGCGATACTTCGAAAGAAAAACTCGGACGTGAAGTTTGTATTTCTTCGTCTCCATCCAGTCGAAGAACCCGCGCACCCCGCCGAAGTCGCCGCGGCCCTCGATGATTGCCTGCTGGTCCGAATGCAAAAGCTGATTGAACGGAACGGTCATCGAAATCTTTTCCGCGCGACAAAACTGTTTCAGTTCCGCCATGGCCCACTCGTGTTGTGGCCTGGTCCAGGGCTCGACCGCGCCGTCTTTCAACGAGAGGCCCGGGTTGGGAATAACGAGATCGAGATCGAGCCCGATCGTGTTGCCGAAACCCTGGCACGTTGGGCACGCGCCGTACGGATTGTTGAAACTGAACAGTCGTGGTTCAGGTGTCGCGTAGACAGTAGCGTCGTACTTGCACTCGAAACGATCTGAAAACGGCAGTCGCTGAGGATCGGCCTCGGCTGTTTCGATGATGGCGCTACCCTGGCCTTCCTTGAAACAAATCTCGAGCGAATCGACTAGTCGCTGGTGCACATCGGGACGCGCGGTTAACCGATCCACGAGTACGAAAACGTCGTCGAAGTCATCGCGGGTGTAGTCGTCGGGCGTGTTCAAGTCGATCATTTTTCCGTTAACGAAGACACGGGTGAAGCCGCGTTGCATGAGACTCATCACATGCGCGGTGATCGATTGTCGTCGAGAAGCCGTGCGGCGCTTGCCCGACGTTTGTTTCTCCTGAGGTTGGCGCTGTCCGGCGCCGGCAGGGAACAGAACATAAAATCGTGTGCCTTCCGCCAAGGTGCCCAGCACCTCGTCGGCAACCGATTCCGGCGAATCGCGAGTGACTAGTCGTCCGCAAACTCTGCAAAACGTTTCGCCGACGCGAGCGAAGAGCAGGCGGAGGTAGTCGTAGATCTCAGTCTGTGTGCCCACCGTAGAACGAGGATTGCGCGTCGCATTTTTCTGGCGAATGGCGATGGCAGGCGCGATCCCGTGGACCTCGTCAACGTCCGGTTTATCCATACGCTCGAGAAACTGGCGCGCGTAAGCCGACAGCGACTCTACGTAACGGCGCTGCCCTTCGGCGTAGATCGTGTCGAAGGCGAGCGACGACTTGCCGGAGCCGCTGACGCCCGTGACCACCGTCATTTGATTTATCGGGATAGAGAAGGAAACGTTCTTGAGGTTATTAACGCGTGCTCCCCTGACTACAATCGCTTCTTCAGGCATATAGATCCGAATTTCGCAATTATCGCAAACTGCGAATGATAGCAGAGAACATGGGGACACGGATAATACGCATTGACACCATCTACAGGCCTGGCCGAAAATGCGCGCGACATGAATAGTTCGCGCTTCCTGCTACGCGGGTTTCGACGTCCACGCGAGATAGCCTGTTTCGCACTTGGAAAACTCGAACGCCAGGTGCTTGAACACACCTGGCAGTTGGGTGAAGTAAGCGTTCGCGACATCCATCGCGCTTTCGACGAGCAGGTCGCTTACACGACCCTGATGACTACGCTCGACCGGCTTTTCAAAAAGAATCTGCTGGCGCGTCGCAAAAACGGCCGTGCGTTTGTGTACTCCGCTCGCGTGTCGCCCGAGGATCTCGATCGCGGGATCAAAGAGGATGTGGTGGATGGGTTATTAGGTCACGGCGCAGATGGAGTCCAGCCGGTTCTCGCTTGCATAGTGGATACGATCAGTGAACGCGATCGCGAACTACTGGACGAGCTCGATCGATTGGTTCAAGAAAAGAAGCGCGGGCTGGGCACGCTCGATTAATTTCATGTACGAACTGCTGGGCATAACACTCGTTCTGGCGCTGTTGTTGACCATCAACGCCACCGCCACATTCATCGCCGCCGGAATTGCCCGTGCGTGTAAACGATTGCTGTGGCAGTGTTCCGCGCGGACGCGAGCAGAGATTCTGTTCGTGTTGCGCATCGGGCCACCCGCGATCGCGATCGTCGCCATTGCCGCATTCGTGATCCCGTCGTATCTCACGTACGAACCCTACGCGACGAACGAAACGGTCAGTTTGAAACTCGGCGCGCTCGCTGCAATTTCCGCCGCTGGTGTTGCACTCGCAATCTGGCGCGGCTTTCGCTCGTGGCTCGCCACTCGTTCATTACTCAACCAATGGCTGAACGCATCGACGCCTATCAATCTTGACGCGATAACAGTCCCCACGTTCGTTCTGCAACACTCGTTTCCGATCATTGCGGTTGTCGGCGCGATTCGTCCGCGCTTATTCATCGCCAGTCACGTGCTCGAGACTTTAAGCGAAGAAGAACTCGCAGCAGCGATCGCCCACGAATATGGTCATCTTGCCGCTCAAGACAACTTCAAACGCTCGGTCATGCGGATCAGCCGGGCGGCGCTGTTGATTCTTCCGTGTGGCCGGTGGCTGGATCGCACGTGGAGCGAAACCTCGGAATCCGCCGCAGACGAACACGCAGCGCAGCGAAGTTCGCAGGTCGCACTCGATCTCGCGTCCGCGCTGGTGCGCATTGCCCGGATGATTCCGCAAGGTCAACGCCAGACGTTACCTGCTGCGGTGTCAGGGTTCCTGATTGGCAACGACACACCGGGAGTTAAGGTCAGAGTCAGTCGTCTGGTTGAACTCGCCGCAACGGATCCTCGGCAGCTAGTCAGCAGCGCGCCGTTGGTTCGCTTCATTCCGTGGTTTGTATTGACGGTGGTGGTTGGCCTCAGCGTGACCATCGAAAGCCGTCCGGAAGTGCTTGCCGCGGTGCATGAGTGTGTCGAGCACGTTGTCGCCTTTCTCAGCTAATTTTCGGCTTAAAACCCACTTACGACCGCTGGTAGTAGTTCAGGCCGAACTATAGAGTCGTCGTTCGCTTTCCTCTTACCGCACTTCAGAAGGAGCTTTCGTAATGAGTTCGTGGGTACGCCGAATGGTGACTGGATCGATTTGCCTTGCGTTCGTTCTAGTCATTTCATTCGCGGCCCAAAGCCAGGAATCGGGAGGAAGAATAACGGGCGCCGTCAAGGACAACGATGGCGCCTTTGTCAGCGGGGTTAGTGTTTCGTTGCTCTTGCCCAATCAGGCAGTTTCGCGCGCTACTGTCACCGATGCTGAGGGAAAGTTCACTTTCGATAGGATCGCACCCGGAAGCTACCAGGTCGTCGTCGAGCGATCTGGCTTCATGACCTATCGCGAGGCGGTACAAATCACGCCGGGCGACACGAAGCAATTGGCGATCGATCTCGAAGTCAATCCGATCGCGGCCGCGGTGACAATCACTGCTGAAGCCGGACAGATCGCCAGCACGCGAGACGTCGACACTGCGGTCAACGTCATCAACGAACGAAAGCTCCTGGAGCGCGCTCCGGAAGTCGTGGCCCAGGTTGTCGACGAAGAACCCGGCGTTAATTTGCAACGAACCAGTCCATCGCTCAGCGCAGTCTTCGTGCGCGGACTAACCGGCCGTAACGTTGCAGTGTTTGTTGACGGCGTGCGTTACACGACAAGCGCGCAGCGTGGTGGCGTCGGCACGTTCTTCAGTTTGATCGAACCATCGAGTTTGGAAACGGTGGAGGTCCTGCGTGGTCCAAACAGCTCGCAATACGGATCCGACGTACACGGCGGCGTCGTTAATTTCATCTCGCAAGCGCCACGGTATGGTAACGCCGACAGCGAACTCCACGGGCACACAAACGTCTTCTACACATCAGCCACGAACGGATTCGGCGGTAATACTCTTTTAAGTTACGGCAGACGAAACTACGGTCTGCTGCTGAACGTCAACGCTCGTCGCATCAGCACGCTCCAACCGGCGGACGGCCTCGACTACCACGCCGCAATAACGCGCTATCTCGGTCTTCCCTCCGACATCTTCGGCACGCGTCTTCCAGACACGGGATTCACGCAGTACGGCGGCCTGCTGCGAGCCAATTTCAACCTCAACGAGAGGACGCAGCTACTTTTTAGCTATTCGCGCAACCAACAGGATAACGGCAAACGCTACGACCAGTTGTTAGGTGGCGACGGCAACAACTTCGCCGACCTGCGCAATTTGATGACTGACACGTTTTATACGCGTCTGTTCCGCCAGGACCTTTGGATCTTCGACAATGGATCGTTCACCTTTTCTTACAATGGCCAGCGTGAGGAACGGATCAACCAGGGTGGACAGGGAAATCCTGCCGGCGCGATCACAAATCAACGCGAACGAACAGACGTCCTCGGTTTCAACTTCTATTTCGATAAACAGATCGGCGACAACAATACTCTCCTTTTCGGTGCCGACGTTTATCGCGACAAGATCAATGCTCCGGCTTTTACTCACAATCCCGCCAATGGACTCACCGAAAATTCGCGTCCGCGCGTTCCCAACGGCGCCCGTTATCTTTCTTACGGTTTCTTCGCGCAGGACAGTTTTACGGCGATTCCCAATCGGCTTCGCCTGAACGGCGCGATTCGTTACAGCGTTGCTTCTTACGAGTCTCGGGCGGCGAATTCGGCGCCTGGTCCAAACGGACAACCGCTGTTTCCGGATGACAGTGCCCGGTTCAGTGCGTTATCGGGGCGGTTCGGAGGCGTGGTGACTGTCGGCGGGGGCTTCGATATAGCGGCGAAATACACACGTGGCTTTCGTGCTCCGAACACCACCGATTTGGGGATCATTGGGCTTGTCGGCACGGGTTTCGAAGTCGATGCGACTACCGCAGCGGCCCGAGGTGGATTCATCGGTACAACCGCGCTCGGCGATGCGATTTCAACGGGTATTCCCGTTACTCAACTTGGACCAGAAAGCAGCGACAGTTTCGATCTTAGCTTCCGCTATGCCAGCCAGCGGTTTGCGTTTGATGTGACTGGCTTCACCACCAAACTCAACGACGTTTACTTCGATCAGGCACTCGTATTACCGCCCGGCGCCGAAGGAACGTTTCTCGGTAGCGAGAGAATTTCCAGACAGAACGAAAACGGACTCGTCTTTGTCGACATCGCGGCCGCTACTCCAGTGCTCGTGCGAGTAAACTTTGACGACGCTCGATTCAACGGAGTGGAGTTAAACGGGCAGGCACGACTGACTAATCAATGGAGCGCTAACGCAAACTTCACTTACATCCGCGCGCACAGTTTGCTCAACGGTTTGCCGCCAAACGTCGAAGGTGGCATTCCGCCGGCGACCGGCTTTGTGAGTTTGCGTTACCAGCCTCGTTCGCGTTTTTACATTGAAGGTTATTCGATACTCGCGGGGCGTCAAAATCGTCTGTCTACGCTTGATCTCGGTGACCGCAGGACGGGAGGCGGTCGCTCGCGTCAGAACATTCAAAACTTTTTTCGACGTGGCGCCTGTGTCCGTGGTCTTACGACTCCCGGAGCGGGCGGCTGTGGTAATCCGGGCGGCATCCTGATCCCGACCGGTGAGACGTTGGCCCAGGTCCAGAACCGCCTACTTCCGATAGGAGCGATCATCAACGGCGTTCAAGTTGTGAACAACGACACGACCGTGCCGACTCATCCGTATCTTGCAGGCTATGGACTGGTTGGTGTTCGTGGTGGGTTCAAGTTCAACGAAAGCTCAGAAGTCTTCGCGGACTTCGAAAACATCTTCGATAAGTCATACCGCGGAATTAGTTGGGGCGTTGACGGCGCCGGCCGGGGTATCACTCTTCGCTACCGGTTCACGTTCTAGAAACTAGACGGCGGCGCTTCCTCAAACGGTAAATCTGGTTGATAACTCTTGTCGCGTCCGGCGACGTAGAGTCGCATAACGAACCAGAGGATTCCGATCGCTAAGACTATCCAGAACGCTGCCCAGAAGATCGCCGGAATACCGGTGACGCTTGCCATGTTCACGGCGTCGGTATGTACAAACGCCGAACCAAATGGTGAGGACAAAGTAAAGAGGTCCTTCAGATTGAAGAGCGCGTTAAGCACGCACTGCACTGCCAGAAAACTCATGAAGAAAGCCGCGACACGAGCACTCGCGAATCTCGCGATGAGCGCTAGTGCGACCGCGAGCACAACTCCCGACAGAACTGTGAACGGAACTCCCGACAGGCCGTCAAGATAGTAAAGTGGTTTGACGAGACCGAAGATAATTGTGAGCGCGAGAATATAAACGCCCGAAGCCAGCAACACGATTCGAGCGGCCACAGCCTTACGAATCAACACCAGCAACAACGCGCCGTAAGCCATCGCTCCCAGGTAACCCGCGCTTGAGACAAACACCTGCGAGATTAGGCCGCCTTTTGTCGTAAGAGTCGCACCTTCGGTGTTCGTTGCGACCCACATGTAATGGACCGAGTTGCCGGTCAGCAAGGCTGCCAGCGCGTGTCCGCCCTCATGGATGAACGTGACGAAGAGCTCGAATGGGTAATAAAGAATCCAGGCGAATGGTATGAACCACAGGAATAGGGAGATTGCAGTTGCAACGAGCAGTGTCATTGCCTGGGGTCGCGCATCGTTTGAAAGTCTTAAATTCATTTCAACTCTCCGGTAAAGCGGCGGATTCTGGGCGTATTCTAAAGGTCGCCATCAATAACGCACAACCGTTACAGGATGTTCCGGGACCCTCTAATCCCTAAGAGAGCACCGTTCTCCGTATTTAGCTCCAAGTTCTTGGCACTTGGTTTGATTCTATGTTTGTGCCCTTTGTGCTTTGGTGCCTTTTTGTGGGTAAACTCTGTATCGCTGGTTAATCCCTTCGATAGTCACCAGATTTTCCGCCTGTCTTGCTTTCCAAACGGACTTCAGTAATGGTCATCCCTTTTTCCAGAGCTTTGCACATGTCGTAAACAGTCAGCGCGGCGATGGAAACAGCCGTCAACGCCTCCATTTCCACGCCCGTTTGCGCATTCGTCGCTGCTTCAGCCGTCAGCGCCACGCCGTCGTCTTCGACCTTAGCCTGTATGTCGACGTGCGTTAGCGGGAGTGGATGACAGAGCGGAATCAGGTCCGCTGTTCGCTTTGCGCCCATTATCCCGGCGAGGCGGGCTGCTTCGATCGGATCGCCTTTCGGCGTACGATGTTCGCGCAACGCAGCGACCGTTTCTCGCTTCATCAAAACCTTTGCCGAAGCCACGGCGCGCCGCTCGGTGACCTGTTTGTCGCCCGTGTCGACCATGCGAATACGCCCCTGTTCGTCGACGTGGGAAAGCTGTGTCATGACTCTGAAGTAGATAACAAAAACGGGCCTCGCAGCAAGTAGATCTCGACATCTGACGCCGTTTTTGTCTATCCTGCGCGGCGACCGGGACGAAGGCCTCATGCGAGTTGGTCTCACCACTTCGACCCAATTCGAGCCTGGGTATTTGTTTTTAAGAAATCTGTTTTGAGTTTGTGATCGTACTTTTAGCGGCGACTTAAACCCCTGTGGAGGTTCTCCTTCGTGTTTGAGACTGATAAGGAAGTCCTTGATTGGTACGAGCGGCAGCCACGTGCCCTGTCGAAAGAGTATGTGAGCAGTATTCGCTGGAATGAGGTCAAGAACTATCCCCTCAATCCCGCGTTTGTGCCCGTGCTGACCTACATGCGCGACATCGAGTACTTCACTGACATGTATTACCAGGAGCTGCGACGCACGCCGACGGGAAAAGATCCTATCATCAGAAAGTTCATGGACCGCTGGAGCATTGAAGAGTTGCACCACGGCAACTTGCTCAACCGGTTTCTTGAGGAAGCTGGCATGCCGCAAGGCAAGAATTGGCAAGCGGAAGCGACGCGAAAGATCCCGCGTCTTTACACCATCGGAAGTTATTTGGTGGACCAGGCTTCACGACCATTCGGCAGATACTTTCACGGAGCTCACATGGTGTGGGGCGCGATCAACGAAATCACGGCCATGAATGCTTATCGGCGTTTGGCGGATCTCGCCGGTCATCCGGTGCTGAACCAGTTGCTGATTGGTATCGTGCAGGAAGAGTCGATCCACTCGAGCTTCTACTGGAACGTCGCTCGCGTCAAACTCAAGGAGACGAAGTTTTCGCGAAATCTCGCGCGGTTCGTTATCGGCAAGTTCTGGGCGCCGGTGGGCCAGGGCGCGAAGCCGGCGGGTGAAGCGAATTACGTTATGGCGACGCTGTTTCCCGGAAAAGAAGGTTTGGACCTGTTCGACCAGAAGATCGGAAGCCGCATTGAGCGTCTGCCTGGTTTTCTCGGGTTCAAAGGTTTGACGGAGCGCGTCGCGCCGATCGTGCAGGTGTAAGGCATCGGTATTGATTATTGTCCTTAATTCGTGGTCACGGTAAGCGAATCGCTTTCACCAGCGATCCCGCTTCCACCGACTTAACTCCGGCGGGGATGATCGCGAGCGCGGTCGTTAGTGCAAACGAAACGAAGTCTGACGATCCACCCCACTTGAGTGGAAACGCGATGAGCTCGCCGTCGTCGTTCGTCATCAACTGCGCGGGCAAATAACTCTCACGGTCCATACTTCCTTTAACAGTACGCGCGAGCATCACCGTTTCCTGTTTCAACACAGGTTCATTCGCACCCTGCATAGCGAGGATGGCAGTGCGCGTGAATAAATTGAACGTCACTGAAACTGAGACGGGGTTTCCCGGCAGGCCGAAGAAAAGTGCCCCGCCTGGAAGTCGTGCGAAGACGATCGGCTTGCCCGGTCGTAGTGCTACGCGTTCGAAAAAGATCTCGGCGCCGAGTTCCTTGAGGGCATTCTTTGTCACGTCGTAGACGCCCATCGAGACGCCACCAGACGTGACGACCACGTCGAAATTATTCGCGGCTTCAGCGATTTGGTGCTTGAGCAGTGACGTTTCGTCGCGTGTGAGTGGGAGACGTTGGACCACGGAGCCCGCGAGTTCTGCGTAAGCGCTGATCGAATAGTTGTTTGAATCGCGGATCTGATCCTGTCCCGGTTGTTCGTCCACGGAGACAAGCTCGCTTCCCGTTGCGACCACTGCGACGCGCGGGCGTTTTGATACTTCGACTTGAGCGTAGCCAAACGCGGCGAGCACCGCCATCATTGCGGCGTTGATCGTGACGCCGGGTCGCAAGACTGTTTCGCCCGCTTTGATCTCATCACCCTGCTTAACAATCGATTTGCCGGGTTCGACTGCAGCGAGCAATTCTACGACTGTGCCGTCTTTCAGTTCGTGTGTGAGTTCGACCTGTTGGACGCTGTCAGCCCCCGCGGGAACAGGCGCGCCGGTCATAATCCGCACGGCCTCGCCTGCTTCCATTCGCTGGCGCCAGCCTTTTCCCGCCGCTGACTCGCCGACGATTCGTAAACTGACCGGCGCGCTGGTTGTATCAGCGGCGCAAACGGCATAACCGTCCATCTGCGAACGATCGAATGGCGGAAGATCCGAATCGGCGACGATGTCCTGGGCCAACACACGGCCGAGCGCGTTTGGTAGATCGACTTTCTCGATACCGAGTTTCGGCGTGTGTTGCCGTACGATTTGAACTGCTTCCGCAACTGAGATCATGTTACGTCTTGTGCCTTTGTGATTTCTTGTGCCTCTTTGTGACTAAAAACCGAAAGGCCGGTTTTGGACCGGCCTCTCAAGGTTGGCGGAGACATTCAGCCTCGATTGGTCACCGTCCTCACCCCGGCAACCACATTCACCGTTGACGGGAATTTTAGTCAAAAAGCGCGGCGGGTCAATAGAGATTGAGTATTTAATTCCTGGCGGACGGGTGCGAATACAAACGGCCCCAAAATCGTGATTAATTTGTAGTTTCGCTCCTGTCAGGTCACTTTAGGAGGCAGCGATGGTGGACGACGATGACCATGGATGTGGAAACGTTGGCAGGTGGGTCGCGGTGCTGTGTGCCGCGCTGGTTTTATGAAAGTGTCAGTAAATCGCGACTGAAACTAAGAGTGTCTTGAACCTTAGAGACGATGCGTCCTGTGACAATAGCCGCGTTTCCATAGACGCGCACTTGCATATCTTCGTTGGTGAGCGATGCGTTTACGGAGGCAGGTGGGGCTTTCTCTGCTTTCTCTGCGTTAACCGTCATTGCGACGCAGGGGCCGCAGAAATACACAGAGGGCCGCAGAGAAAACGAATCAGAATGCGACTTTTTGTGCAAAGAGTGCTGGACCGTTACAGGTTTCCAGGGACCCAATCAAAGTGCTGGAAAGTAACCTCACGTCAGAATCATTTCAGCTTCTCGTATTCCTTCCTGGCTTCGATCAGGATGGGTAAGTCTGCGTCAGCATCTTTCCAGAACGCGAAGAAGTCTTCGTATGCCTTGCGGGCCTTGGCTGGGTCGCCCTGGAACTGCGCTGCCCGTGCCAGCCCCAGGCTCGCGAGCGGGTATGAAGGAGAGACAAGCAAGACGCCGTAGGCCTTGCGATCGAGTATCTTCTGGAATTGCGCTGCGGCTTCCGCCCCTTTCTGTTGGCTGAGGTAGGCTTGGCCGCGGAGGTAAGCGATGGGGAAAGGAAAGGGCACGCCTTCGTAAAATGTGGTCGTTTCCAACAACTTAAGCGCTTGGGCGGCATTGCCACGGGATAATTCGCCTTGGGCCTGAATCAATGGCAGGAAATGTTTACTGAGCAAGGTGTCTTTCGGGTAACGCTTGAGCATCTCGTCAGTAATCGCTTCTGTTCGGCTGAACTCGCCGCAGGCGGCCAGCGTGGAAGCGGCAATGATCCGGGTCCAATAGCTCTGTGTCATAGCGAGGGCCTGTGCGGTCTGCCCTTTGACCTGCTTACAGTCGCCGAAAAACACACCGCGCGCCGCGGAAGCCACGCTCATCTCTGCCGCAACGTCCTTTAGGTCGCGTCGTAGCGCCAGTTCGACGGCGCGGTCGGAGAATTCTTTAGTCTTTCGTAATTGGCCTGAAAACGCCGCCGCCTCGGCCTGCCATCTCTGAGCGGCATACTCATCCGGCTTGCCGTTCGCCCACTCGACCTGTTGCTTCATCGCCGCCGTGTCACCTCGGAAGAAAGCAATCAAGTATAGGTTCCTGTGCATCCATATGGTTTCGCTCTTCTGTGCCAGCGCGCGCTCGATCACCTCCTTTGCCTCGTCCAGGCGATTCAGCCCTACGAACGCCGTTGCCAGATTCGAATATGCGGGGGCGGCATTAGGGTTAAGGCCGATGGCTTCACGCGCCTCCTCGACGGCTTTCTCATATTGACCAAGGTTGTTGTATTGAAGCGCCAGATTGTTGTGGGGCACGAAGTCGAGCGGGTACGTGCGCTGCCACAACTCCAGCGTTTCAATCTTCTTCTCCACTTCTCTGGTCACATCATCGTAGTAAAGCGCAGCAATAAACAGCCTCTCGCGCTCACTGACCCGGTCGCGTAAATCGTAGGCTTTTTGCGAAGCTTCGGCGGCAAGCCCAATCTGCCTGCTGTTGACGTACACAGCCGCGAGCCGGGCGTAAGCGAGGGCGAAATTGGGGTCTAGATCAGTGGCGCGTTTGTAAAGAGGGATGGCTTCGAGGTACTTGCCCTTGTGATGCTGTTCGACTCCCAGCGTGTAGGCTTTGAAGGCCTCAAGCGAGGAGGTGGTCGCCTGCTCGAGCGGGGCGTCGAACTTCTGGATTGACGCGAGCGACTCGCCCAACTGCTCCCTTAACTTCGTCGACGCTTCGCCGAGTTTCTTCAGTACCTCTTCTTTGCTCTCGGCTTCGACCTGCTCGCGAGCCATCGCATCGCCTGACTTCGCATTGATGGCTTCAAGTGTCATCACATAATGGCTTCCCAAAGCGGAAATCGAACCAGCCAATAAAGCTTTCATGCCTTGCCGTTGACAGATCTCCAGCGCCACATCACGCGTTAGGCGCTCGTCGGAAGAGCGGCCCATGAAACGAAGTGCCTCGCGTATGCGCTCGTCGCCAAAGATATTCAGAAACGGCGATTGGCTCAGTTGAACTGCCAGAGCCTGTTTGAGAGTTCCGTCAAAGACAGCATCTCCTGTAGTGTTTTCAAAATCCGCAAGCAGAATAGTGTCCTTCTCAGTCAAAGCAGCAGGGCGTTTTGGTTTGAAATAAAAAAAGTAAGAAAGAACTGCGGCGGTACCGAGCAGGAGGGCGAGCATCATAACTGCGCCGCGCTTGTATCTTTTGATTTCAGCAACGACGTACTCCGCGCTGAAGGTAGAGCGCACGCCGGCCGCTGCACCAGTCTCCACAACGCCAGCAGGTGACACAGTTGTTAGCGTGTGGCCACTGCGTTCGCTCGTTGCGCGCTTACTTGATTCAGATGGTGTGGTGCGCTCAAGTTGCGCCTGCATTTCGAGATCGCGCCTCAGGTCTTTGAGGTCAATCAACATGTCCTTGACCGTCTGATAGCGTTCGTCTCGATCTTTTCGCAGCGCCTTGCTGACTATGTGCTCCAGCTCGCTTGGAGTGTCTCGTGCGAAGCGCGCGAGTGGGGGCGGTTCTTTGTCATTCAGTATGGCGGCAATCACATCGTTAGCAGTCGGTCCCTGAAACGGCAGGCAGCCAGCTGCCATCTCGTAGAGGACGACCCCCAAACTGAAAGTATCAGTGCGCGCATCTAATGGCAGGCCACGCGCTTGCTCAGGCGACATATAGATAGCCGTCCCCATTACAACCCCGGGCTGAGTATTGATGGCTCCACGCGTAGGTGCTTCAGTATCAACCGGTTCCTCTGTCGGCGGGTGAGTTACCTTTGCCAATCCGAAATCCAACAGTTTCACAAGCCCATCTCGTCGCAGCATGACGTTTTCAGGCTTGACGTCGCGATGAACAATGCCGGCCTCGTGCGCGGCAAACAGGCCACTCGCGATCTGGGTGGCGACGTCGAGCACTTCGGCGAGTTTCATTGATGCGCCTCGCATGTGCTGACGCAGCGTTTGACCCTCAACGTACTCGGTCGAAATGAAGTGGACTGAATCGGTTTGGTCAACCTCGTAGATAGTCAGGATGTTGGGATGATTCAACGCGGACGCAGCCTTTGCCTCCTGCTCAAAGCGGCGCATCCGCTGTTGGTTAGACGCCACCTCCGCAGGCAAAATCTTTAGCGCGACTTTGCGATCGAGTTTCGTATCAACCGCCAGGTATACCTCGCCCATTCCACCTGCACCTATCTGCGAGCGGATTTCATAGCGACC
>Ga0209486_10000052_pt1 | contig 57720 bp, 45 predicted proteins | sample NCCompost_FD_187518 | JGI IMG/M metagenome (GOLD analysis project Ga0209486, IMG submission 187518) | Agricultural soil microbial communities from Utah to study Nitrogen management - NC Compost (SPAdes) (version 2) | ecosystem: Environmental > Terrestrial > Soil > Agricultural land | place...
ACCCTGTCCCGTGTGCGGCGCACCGGTACAGCGCATCCGGTACGCCGATAACGAGACGAACTATTGTGCGCGTTGCCAGACGGGCGGCCGGCTACTCGCCGACCGCGCCATGTCCCGGCTGCTCAAACAGGACTGGCCACGCTCACTGGACGAGATGTGAGAGCTCATTGCTTCCCAAGCATCGCGTCACGCTTTGCCTTGAACTCCGTGCCCGACTTCCATTCCGGCCACGTGGACGCCTGCGCGATACGATAGCCGACCTCGAAGAGCATCCGTCCATCTTCGACCGCGCCTGACAAGTCCCAATCCGGTTTCACGTCATCGCTGGGCTTGTGATAGTCGTTGGTCGTGTACTCGTTGCGTTTCTGGAGGCCCCACCCTTCGGGCTTGCCGACGTAGTTCACACCGGCGTCCGCATAAAGTGCTGGAACGCCTTCCTTCGCAAACTCAAAGTGATCCGAGCGGTAGAAGAAACCTTTCTCCGATTCGGGATCGGCGACGATGGTGCGGCCGCTCGCGGTCACAACCGAATCGAGCAGGTCGTCCAGCGTCGAGTTGCCGAGTCCGATCAGGACGACGTCCGACGTGCGTCCCCACTGATTGGCTCCGTCGATGTTGATGTTCGCGAGCGTCTTGTTGAGCGGATACAACGGATGTTGCGCGTAATACTTCGCGCCGAGCAGCCCAGCCTCTTCAGCCGTCACCGCCAGGAAGAGCACGGAGCGCTTTGGTGGAGTGGGTAGCTTCGTGAATGCCTTTGCGATCTCCAGCATCTGTGCCACGCCAGAGGCATTGTCCAGCGCACCATTGAGAATCTGGTCACCCTCGAGCGAGGCGTTCGTGCCGAAGTGATCCCAGTGCGCGGAATAAATGACGTACTCGTCCTTCAGGGTCGCATCCGATCCTTCCAGCTTCGCCACCACGTTGCGCGATTGTATGCGGCGCACGGTGTTCTTCACGTGCCACGAGGCGGTCCCCAGCAGCGGAGTTGGCGCGAAGGCCTTCGTCGTCGCGAATGCTGCGACGCCGTCGAAGTCACGTCCCGCAGCGAGGAAAATCTCGCGCGCCTTTGCCTCGGTGATCCACCCCTCAACCGGCACGCGACTCGACGCGCCGGCACCTGGAATGTCCAGGTTTTCGGCGCCCCAGCTCCCACTGACAACTTCCCACGGATAGCCGGCAGGACCTGTCTGGTGGATAATGATTGCGGCCGCGGCGCCCTTCTCGCTCGCTTTCTCGTACTTGTAGGTCCAGCGGCCGTAATATGTCATCGCCTTGCCGCGGAACATCGTCGAATCGAGCCGCGTGGAATCCGCCGCGTCACGAATCGGTGGATCGCCCACCATGATGAGCACGGTCTTTCCGCGGACGTCGAGTCCCTTGTAATCGTCCCAGCCGTATTCCGGAGCCTCGACCCCGTAACCGACGAAGATCACTTCGGAATTGTTCACGTCGACGTTCGTGGTGTCGTGCCTCGACACGGCGATGTAGTCAAGGTTCGGCCGCATCGCGATGGACTGGTTCCCGATCCTCATCGTTGCGGTCGAGGTGCCGGTGTAGCCGATGAGCTCCACGTTCTGCACATAGCTGCCATCGGGATTTCCGGGCGCGAGACCTAACGCCTTGTATTGCGCCGTGAGGTAGGCGACGGTGCTGTCCTCACCAGGGGTACCCGGTGCGCGCCCCTCATACGCGTCGGAGGCGAGCGTCCGGATGTGCGCGAGCATGCTTTCGCTCGTGATAGCGCCGGCCGCGGCGTCAAGGTCGGCGCGGTTCATGCTGTCCCCGCCCGCGCAGGCGACGACGAGGAGGGTCGCGATGCTGATGACAATGGGTCTGGGCATCTGCAATAGATCGGGAAACGGGTTGGCGAGCGGGCACGACTGGTTACTCGTCAGGTAGATTACCTGCCGGAGCCGCTGCACCAAATACCTCCATGCCTGCCTCATGTATCCATACGTACTCGGCCTTCACAACATTGTCCGCTGGATCGTGTTGGTTGCAGGTGTATGGTCGGTAGTCCTGGTATGGCGGGGTTGGTTGCAGCGACGCCAGTGGACGGTTGCCGAGTCCAGAGCGACGCGTGCCTTTGCCGGTGCGCTGGACCTGCAGTTCGTCCTTGGAATTCTGCTTTTTGCCGTGTTCAGCCCGCTCACCAGACAGGGATTTCGGGACATCGGTGCGGCGATGAGCGACGCACCAGTGCGGTACTTCATGCTCGAACATCCGCTGATCATGCTCGTCGCGATCGCGTTCGCACACGTGGGGGCGGTGCAGGTGCGGCGTGCGTCCAGTGACGCCGAAAGATTCCAGAAAGCGTCGATCCTGTACGGGCTCGCGCTGGCAGCAATCGCGGGATTCATCCCGTGGGCGCGACCGCTGATACCAAGCTTCTAACTCGACGGCTGGTCGTGCGCGCCCTCGTCATCTTCCGCTACCTTGCACCGCTGGTCTTTTCGTTCCTGAGAGACCGGAAGCGGTGGCTCATCGCAGGGCGGCCGCTTTCACGCACAGCCGCGTTTCACCAGGCGCGCTCGGAACGTCTCGTGTCAGCGATTGCCGCACTTGGCCCTTCGTTCGTGAAGCTGGCGCAGGTGTTCTCTTCGCGGTCAGACCTGATTCCCGAGCCTTACGTGAGCGCCATTTCCACGCTCACTGACCAGGTTCCGCCCGTGCCGACGCCGATCATCGAGCACGAGATCGAGCGTGCGTACGGCCGTCCGGTGCGCAGCGTTTTCGAGCGCTTCGACACCGAGCCGCTCGCGGCGGCCTCGCTCGGGCAGGTTCACCGCGCGTGTTATCGCGGCGAAGACGTCGTGGTGAAGGTGTTGCGCCCGGGTGTGGAAGAACTGGTGCGCAAGGATATGGCGCTGGCTCGACCGGTCCTGCGGTGGCTTGAAAAACGGATACCGAATCCGCACCTGCGAAACGCACGTGTGGTTATTGAAGAATTTGCGGTCCGGATTCCCGAGGAGATGGACTTCGTTCACGAAGCCGCGAACGCGCAACGCATCCACGAGAACTTTCGCGGCAATCCACGCGTGGTGATTCCACGTGTCGTTCCGGAGCTGGTCCGGCAGCGCGTGCTGGTGCTGGAGTACGTCGAAGGGACTCGCGTCGATCGTTTGTCAAATCGGCCTGGCGAACGACCGCAGGATCCACGCGGCATCGTGAGTGCCGTCATGGAACTGTACCTGCGCATGATGCTGGTGGACGGCTTCTTCCATGCTGATCCACATCCGGGGAATGTGCTCGTCACTCCCGACGGCCGGGTTGTAGTGCTGGACTTCGGCATGGTGATTCCAGTCTCCCGCGAGCTTCGCTGGCGCCTGGTCACCACCATCTTCGCGGCAATCAGGCGCGATGCAGCCGGCGTCGTGGCGGGTTTCGAGTCGCTGGGGATGATCGATGCGGGCGCGGATCCGGCGCACGTCCGCGGGCTCGCCGACCGGTTGCTCACGCTCGCCTACGTTGAAATGCCGATGCGGGAGCGCGTTGAACTGGTGACGAACGAGGTGATGGCCGCTCTGTACGACTGGCCGGTGCGTCTGCCCAGCGAAATGGTGTACTTCGCGCGCACGGCGGCGCTCATCGAGGGATTGGGCGTGCGGTATGACGAGAACTTCAATGCGATCACGTTTGCCAGTCCCATCGCGCTGCGCATGCGCCGTGACATCCTGGTTTCGTTAGGCCAGGGGGAGTTGCCGCCGCTGGACCTGCCCACGGTGGTTGGTGCGGCGTTGGGTCACTACGCGGGAAAAGCGGTGAAGGCGGGACGGGAGTTCGTGAAACGCATCGGGCGGGTGCTTTCCGATTCAGAGGGGCCCATTGACGAGACGAGGCGCCCGCCGACGCTTCTCGCTGGGGACTGAAACGGGGTAAACGGGTAAACGGGTAAACGGGTAAACGGGCAGGCCTAACGACTAGTCCCGGGGCGCGGCAAAGGCCATACGACCCAGGATCGTCTCGGCGCGGCGGGTGGCCACCGAGCCGTAGGGCGGCCAGCGACGGGGAGCGGGGAGAATGGCGGCAAGGCGCGCGGCCTCGAGCCGCGTCAGGTTGCGGGCTGACTTCCGGAAGTGCGTGCGCGCCGCCATCTCCGCACCAAACACTCCATCGCCCCACTCGGCCATGTTGAGGTACAGGTCGAGGATGCGCTCCTTCGACAGGCAGAGTTCGAGAACCAGTGTCAGGTACGCCTCCGCGCCTTTCCGGACGAACGACCGCCCTTCCCAGAGATACAGGTTTTTCGCCACTTGCTGGGTGATCGTCGACGCGCCGCGCAAGCGGCCGCCGCGCTGCGCCTTCTCAATCGCCTTCTCGATTTCCAGGAAGTCGAAGCCGAGGTGCAGGTAAAAGCGATCGTCTTCAGCGGCAAGAACGGCACGCCGGAGGTGCGGGGAGATCTGGGCGCGGGAGACGACATCGCGGCGTGGATACGCCGGCTTCTTGCCTGCCGCCATTCGCTGGCCTGTGCGCCACAACATGACCGCCGTCGTTGGCGGCTGAATGAAGTTGAGCGGAAGCGTCACAACGATCGGCCCGAGTGCGAAGACCGCAATCAGGATGACGAGGATTCGCCGAACGCGGCGCCAGTTGAGGCGAGGAGACAGGAGGCAGGAGTCTAGGAGTCAGTCACAGTATACGAATGTCCCCCGCTGGAAGTTTGCCGGACCGCAGGGACCTTGTATCATCACTCGGCCGTACCACCTGGAGGTGAGCGTGCTGAAACGATCGCGGACGCATTCGATTGGCTGGTGCTGCCGGGCGGTAACAACGGCGGCGTTGTTGGCTTCAGCCACGTCCCCACTGCTGGCACAAGAACGCGTCCGACTCGGCATCGAGGTGCTGTTGTCGGACTCGATGCACCTCGTGCGCGGCAAGCGGGTCGGGCTGATTACCAACCACACTGGAGTCGTTCCCGACGGGCGCAGCAGCATCGATATGTTGCACCGCGCGAATGGTGTTCGGCTGACCGCGCTCTTCGCGCCGGAACACGGGATTCGCGGTCAGGCGGATGCTGGTGAGCGAATCCAGTCGTCGGTCGACTCCGCTACAGGCGTTCCGATTCACTCGCTTTACGGCGACACCCGCGTTCCCACGGCGGAAATGCTGAAAGACGTCGACGTGGTGCTGTACGACATCCAGGACGTCGGCGCCCGAACCTACACTTACCAGTGGACGATGGCCTTGTCCGCTGAAGCGGTCACTACGCACGGCCGGGAGTTCATCGTACTCGACCGACCGAATCCAATACGCGGCGACGTGCAGGGCGGAATCCTGGATGTGCAGTTCCGCTCATTCGTGGGGCAATTTCCGGTCGCGCTTCGTTACGGATTCACAGCAGGTGAGCTCATTCGGTACCTGGTTGGAACACAGCTGATCAAGGCGAAGGTGCAGGTCGTTCCGATGCAGGGATGGAAACGCACCATGTGGTGGGAACAGACCGGGATCCCGTGGCGAAATCCTTCACCCAACATCCGCTCGGTGGACGCGGCAATTCTCTACACCGGGACAGTCTTTTTCGAAGGGACAAACCTGAGTGAAGGCCGCGGGACTCCCAGGCCTTTTCAGCTGATCGGTGCTGCCTGGTTAACAGACGCGGGGGCGATAGCGAAGGAGCTCAACGCGCGCGGCATCCCCGGAGTGTCGTTCGACTCGACAACGGTCACGGTCGAACAGGGACAGAAGTGGGGAGGTCACCGAATTCCCATGATCGCGGTCGCAGTAACCGACCGGAATGCGGTTCAATCATACCGGATCGGTCTCGAGATGCTTCGCGCGGTCTATATCCGGCACAAAGGGGAGTTTCAGTGGCGCACGGGACACATGGACCGCCTGACCGGTTCGGCACGCGCCAGAGATGCGGTAGAGCTGGGCCGCATCGAGTCACTCATGCAGGAATGGGAGCGTGAGTCGCGGGATTTCGAGGCGCGGTCAGCACCCTACCTCCTCTACCAAGCGCGCTGAACGGTACGGCTCGTCCCAGCCCCCTTGTCGGACGTGGAGATTTCGCGCAAACTCTTTGCGGCGAACAGTGTTACGATGCTTCGGCAACGTGAGTCGTTTAAAATAACAAACCTCTCATCATTGCCAAAAACGTCCGCTCCTAACGAGGGCAGCCCTGTTCTTTCGCGAAGACTCGGAACGCGCTGAGTGAACGACGTTCAGCCCGTGACCTGGCTGGTGATAGCCGCGGTGCTTGCCGTGGCGGGTCTCGCCGTCGGCTGGAGCATCGGAAGGGGCGGGCAAAAAGGGCCCGTGCCGAGGGCGGCGACGTCTCAGGCGGTGTCAGTTATTGACGATCGCGCCGCGGTCCGCGCGTCCGCCCTGGATTCGCTTGCCGAAGCCGTCCTGATCACCGACGACAATGCGCGGGTACGCGATTGCAACGCATCGGCGCTCACGCTGTTCAACCGGCATCGCGGTGAAGTGGAGGAACAGTTCGCGACTTCGCTGCGCCGCTTCGACGGACTCGATCAGTCGGAGCCGTACAAGCTGGCGCGCGAGCACGCCGTGTGGGTCGGGGAAGGGTGGGCCAGGCAACCCGATGGCGGGATGAAATTGTGCCAGGTTCGCGTCATGGCCATTCGCGACGCGCGCGCGCGTGTAGTCGCATTCGCCGAGTCATTCCGCGACGTGGCGCATGATCGAAACATCGAACAGGATGTGCGTGACTGGTTGTATGGCGTTCGCACCTTCGAACCATCAGGGTCGCCGAGCGAGCGCTTGTCGTCGGTGCGCGATGAGCTGCGCGTGCTGAGCGAAGGGTTCCGCGATCTCGATCATGTGCTCAAGCAGTACGAGCGCCTGCTTCCATCGCTTGGCGCCGACGATCCTCTCGCTGAGTCCATTGCGGGCGCCGCGCATGATGCGCGCGCGGCGGTCGCCGCGGTCGGCGTGCCAGCGTTGCTCGAAGAAATCCCTCGCGCCCTGGCGAGACTTCGCGCGAACCTGCAATCGCTTCCCCCGGATGTAATGCCGGCCGATGCGCCTGCTTCAGAAGGAACGTCGCGCGAGTAGACGCGACCCGCATCCTGATCGCGCCCGCAGTCGCTTTACCGCGCCAATCGCCAGTCACTAGGTTGCGAATCCCCTCACGCATTTAGGCATCTCCCCGTGATCGTTTCCCTTCCGGAATCACCTCAAGCCCTCGCCGACGCCACGTGGGCAGACCTCGAGCCGCTTTACGAGGCGCTCGCCACGGCGCCGATCACGAATCCGCAGGAATGGCTTCGCGAATGGTCAAGACTCGAGGAAGTCGTCGAAGAAGCGGGCACGCTGGCGATGATCGCGTACACCTGCGACACCGCTGATCCGACGAAAGAAGCTGCGAACCTGCGGTGGTCCTCAGAGATCTTTCCCAAGGCAGTGGAGATGCAGGTACGACTGGCGAAGCGGCTGGTCGAATCAGGCTACTACGAGAACGGTCTCGAGACGGTGCTGCGTGGCTTCCGCACGGACATCGAGATCTTCCGCGAAGAAAACGTGCCGCTGTTTTCCGAGCTGGAAACGCTGGTGGCGTCGTACCAGAAGATCACCGGCGGGCTCACGGTCGATTGGAACGGCGAGAAGAAAACCGTTCCGCAGCTGCAGCCGTTCCTCAAGGATCGCGACCGCACCATTCGCGAGAAGGCCTTTCGTATCGGCGCGCACGCGTACCTCGAAAAGCGCGACGAGATGGCGGCGTTATTCGACCAGATGTATGAGAAGCGCCAGCAGGTGGCCCGCAACGCCGGCTTTCCTGATTACCAGGCGTACGCGTTCCAGTCGAAACACCGATTCGACTACACACCCGATGACTGCGCGGAGTTTCACCGGGCCGTCGAGCGTACCGTCGGTCCCGCGATCGAACGCTTGATGGAGCATCGCCGGCAGCGGCTCGCGATCGACACCGTGCGGCCGTGGGATACGCAGGTCGAGCTGGAAGGCGCCCGTCCGCTGAAGCCGTTTTCGGATGTGGCGGGACTGATCGGTCCCATGCGCCGCGTGTTCACGTCGCTCGATCCGGAGCTCGGCGCCCAGTTCAACCGGATGGCCGACGAAGGGCTGCTCGATCTCGAAAGCCGTCCGGGGAAGGCGCCCGGTGGATACTGCACGAAACTCTCCTGGCGCGGCATGCCGTTCATCTTCATGAACGCGGTGGGTGTGCCTGACGACGTCAGTACGCTCGTGCATGAAGCGGGACACTCGTTCCACGATTTCGCGTCGCACCGGCAGCCGTACGTCTGGCAGCGCAGCGTGTCGCATGAAGCGGCCGAGCTCGCGTCGATGAGCATGGAACTGATTGCCGCTCCGTACCTGGCGCAGCCAACGGGCTACTATCCGCCTGACGAGGCGCGCACCGCGCAGATGGAGCATCTGGAGGACGTGCTGGTGACGCTGGCGCACATCGCGAGCGTGGACGCCTTCCAGGCGTGGATCTACACCAGCGGAAAGGGCGGCGACGCCGCGGCGCGGGACGCGGCCTGGCTCGAGATCCGGACGCGATTCGAGCGAGGCATCGACTGGAGTGGCCTCGAGCAGGAACGCGTGTCCCGCTGGTACCGTCAGCTGCACATCTTCGAATACCCCTTCTACTACATCGAATACGGCATCGCGCAGCTGGGCGCCCTGCAACTGTGGCGCGCCAGCCTGCGCGACCCGAAGGGAACAGTGCGGCGTTATCGCGATGCGCTGTCGCTCGGGGGCACCGTTTCGTTGCCCGAGATGTATCGCACCGCCGGGGCGAAGCTGGTGTTCAACGAACAGGACATGGGCGAGCTGGTGTCACTGGTCGAATCCGAGCTGGAGAAGCTGCGCGCCGCGTCATAGATCAGGACGATGAGCACCGTTCGCGTCGCGATCGTCCAATCCGAGCCGGCAGCGGGGCTCGATGAGGGACTGCACAGAACGGAGGCGCTGGTGCGGGAGGCATCGCGCAGTGGCGCGACGCTCGTCGCATTCCCGGAGACCTGGCTTCCGGGGTACCCCGCGTGGCTGGACGTCTGTCGCGACGTCGCACTGTGGGACCATGAACCGGTGAAGGCCGTGTACGCGCGCTACGCAAGCGGCAGCGTCGACGTCACGGGTGAAAGCGGCGCCTTCCTTCGCCAGGTCGCTGTCCGGCACGGCGTGACGCTCGTCGCTGGAGTGAGTGAACGCGTGAGCGCAGGGCCGGGTCGCGGGACGCTGTACAACTCGCTCCTGACCATCGATGCGGATGGCCAGCTTCTGAATCATCACCGGAAGCTGGTGCCGACCTACACCGAGCGGATGGTCTGGGGGAATGGCGACGCGGACGGATTGCAGGCGGTCGAGACGCGGTTTGCGCGCGTCGGCGGCCTGGTCTGCTGGGAGCACTGGATGCCGCTCGCTCGTCAGGCACTGCACGACTCGGGCGAAGATCTGCATGTCGCGGTCTGGCCGACCGTGTATGAGCGGCACCAGATCGCCAGCCGACACTACGCGTTCGAGGGCCGGTGCTTCGTGCTCGCGGCAGGCTCGGTGATGCGCGCCAGCGCCTTGCCGTCGGATCTCGACGTGGAGCCGACGCGTCTCACGCCGGGCTCACCGTTCGTCCTCCGGGGCGGAAGCGCCATCATCGGGCCGGATGGTGAATACGTCGTCGCCCCGCTCTGGGATCGCCCGGGTATCCTGGTCGCGGACCTGGACCTGGAGCGGGTCCGACGCGAGAGCATGACCCTCGATGTCGCCGGGCATTACAGCCGGCCCGATTGCCTTTCGCTGACGGTGACGCGAACGTCACGACGGACGGCCGCCGACGTGGCGCCTCCGGCCACTGCCTAACGATCCCCCCATGAACGGAGCCGCCATCGCCGCCGTCATCATTCGCGAGCTCAGGACGATCGAGCGCGAGTTGAATGCCTATCCAGGCGAAGACCTGGTATGGACCCTGCCGCCCGGCCTTCCCAACAGCGCCGGCACGCTGGCGTTGCACGCGGCGGGAAACCTGCGGCACTTCATCGGGACCGTGCTTGGAGGGGGATCGTTCGTGCGCGATCGCGACGCCGAGTTTTCGCGCCGGGGCGTGCCGCGGGCTGAGCTCATCGAGGGTCTCCGCGAGGCAGAGAAGGTGGTTCGTGACACGCTTCCCTCGATCGATGCTGCCCGATTCGACAAGCCCTACCCACTTGCCGTGGCCAACCGACGGGTGAACACCGGTGATTTCATCGCTCACCTGGCGACACATCTGGCGTATCACACCGGACAGCTGGATTTTCACCGTCGCGTCGTGACCGGGGACGCCACCGGGGTGGGGGCGGTGTCTCCGCTGGAGCTGCCCAGCGCAACGCCGATCGAAGGGTGACGTGCGGGGTAGCAGCCCAGCCGGTGTCCTGATCACGTAAGCGGCGCGAGTGATTGCCGCATATTCGTTGTGAACCCGGCGGCGTTCGCCGCCCCAGGAGGATTCCCCTGTGCGGTTACGTCACGTCATGAGTGCGTCGTTGCTGGCGCTGTCCACGGCTACCTGCAGTCTCGGCGACTCGGTCGATGCGGGCTCGATCAACGTGTTCGTTTCGGTCGACGATGCGCAGCTGACCGTGGGAGAAGAAAGCATCAACTTCACGGTGACGGCGCGAAACGTCGGATACGATCCGCTCACGCTCACCGGACCGAGTGATTGCCTGCTGTACGTCGAAATCTTCAACAGCCAGGGGAGCATGGTGTGGAGCTCGGTGCAGGATTCCTGCCTGGGCGCCACGGTGACCGAAGAAATCGTCGCCGGCCAGGCGAAAAACCAGACCTTCGCGTGGAATGGCGTCAATGCCGCCGGCGCGTACCTCGCTCCCGGACTGTATCTCGTTCGCGGCGTCGCGCGCACACCCGGCACGTCGTCGATCGGACCTGCGTTAACGGTCGCGCTGGACTGAGCACCCGGGTTCAGACGGACACGAAATACCGGGACGCGTTCGGGGCGGCGCGTCGCGCGTGGGCATCATCCGTGATATTCCCGTCGTGGTCATGAGTGACCGTCGTCGGGCACGGCTCATTCTGGCGAGCCTGCTCCTGACGTTCCTGATCGTGCGGCTGGCGATGTGGAGGTCACCGGACTCGGACTTCGATATTGCCGGCTACAACATCCACCACCTGTTCACCGGGCTCCTGATCGCCACGGCGGCGGGGATTCCGCTGATCCTGCGCGCGGGGCGTTCGCGGGGACTCGACTTGGCCTGCGTTCTCTTTGGCGGAGGCCTGTCGCTGGCGCTCGATGAGGTGGTGTACCTGATCGCGACCGACGGGTCGAACGCATCGTACCTGCTGCCCGTGTCGTTCTGGGGCGGGGTGGTGGTGGTGGGGTTGGGCGCCCTCTGGATCGCGCTGGTCGGGTGGCGGCGGGGTGGGGGTGGCGATGGAGGCCGCGACGCCTGACGCCGCAGGCGTCGTCAGGCGGTTCGTCAGGCAGTCGTCAGGCATGCCCATCCGTGAAAGCAGGCAAGAATCGCCCTCATGTTGGCCTTCGCGTCAGGCGTCGTCAGGCACGGGTCAGCCGGACCTAACGTCAGCTGCCTCACGAGTGACGGTGGTACCCTCGCGGGCTGGACGAGTCGGAGGTATACTAGGGTCCCCGCGCGGCCGACTGGGGTCGGCAGGACCGGACCGCGCTCCTCTTATTCCCCGCTGTCGTCGCTCGTCAGGCGGCGATGGCCAGTACCGGAGCACGCAATGGCAGCGAAGAAGGCAAAGCGGGCGTCCCGCGCCAGCGGCGCGCGTCGCACGACGCGCAAGAAGTCCTCGAATCTTCCCGCGGGCATCAGCCGCATCGACCAGGCGTCGACGCGTACGCACGGATTCTTCGTGCGCGTGGGGTATCATCGCACGCGTGATGGCGCGTGGCGGCCGAAGCACCGGTCGTTCTTCGGCGACGCCGGCCACGGCGGCAAGGCCAAGGCGCTGAAGGCCGCCACCAAGTGGCTCAAGAGCGTTTCGAAGAAGTAGTCATGCGCGCGGGCCGCACCTAACGATTGCGGTCTCGCGTGGCAGGATCTTCCTGGGCGCGCCGGGCGAATCCCCCGGCGCGCGCCCACACCCGGGCTGGCGAGCGCTTCCCGTGCCCGCTTCCGGTGCCCGGGTGACCGGACTCCCGGATCCCCGCCTGCTCGGCAGCTGGCGCCTGTTCCGTGCCGATGCCAGCCTGGATTTCGCGCCCAACGTGCGCATGGAGTTTCTCGCCGGCGGACGCCTGCGGTACGCGTTTGACGCCGGCGATACGTCCCAATCGCTGATGCTGATCTACCGGGTCGAGGGTGACGTGCTGTTCACCGATAATCCGCTGGCGCCCCACGCGACGTCGACGCGATTCTGGTTCGGCCCCGGTGACGTGCTCGCCCTGGACTTCGCTGGCGCGATCGCCTGGTTCATCCGCGAGATCTGAGGCGGCGACTCCTCTAGATTGCGGGAGGAGGTTTACGGCGTGGAGATTCTTCGCAAATCGATGTTTCGCACCGATTGCGACGAGTGTCGCAAGCCGTTTCCGGTGAATTCCGGAGGCGTCTGTGAACGGTGCCGCCGCATTCTCTGCAACGAACATTTGCACGGCTCGGTCAGCCGGCGCATCGCCATCGCGTTAGGGGCACCATACGTGTGCGTCGCCTGTCGCGTCGGCCGCACTCCCGAAGCAGGATGACCGAACGTCTCTATTACCGTGACGCCACGGTGCGGTCGTTTTCGGCCCGCCTCATTGGCGCTGACGCCGAGGGCCGACGCGTCTACCTTGATCGTACGGCATTTTACCCGACGTCAGGGGGACAGCCGCACGACGTGGGCGTGTTGAACGGCGCTCGTGTCGTTGATGTCGTGGACGAAGAAGACCGGATCGTTCATGTCCTCGAGACCGCGCTGAACGCCCCGGCCGGGTCGGAGTTGCGTGGCGAGATCGACTGGGAGCGCCGCCACGACCACATGCAGCAGCACACCGGGCAGCATCTCCTGTCGGCGGTCCTCGACGACATGCTTGGATTACGAACGGCCAGCGTGCACTTCGGTCCAGAGGCGTCGACGCTCGATGTTGCCGATGCCGCCGGTGCGGGCAGCGTGCTCACGAACGATGGACTGTCCGATGTCGAGGCACGCGTGAACGCCCTCGTGGCCGCCGCACTGCCAGTGCACGTGACGTTCGAAGATGCCCGCGAGGCGAAGGGACTGCGGAAGCCCAGTGACCGGGACGGCGTGTTGCGCATCGTGTCGATCGAGGGCATTGACCGGAGCGCGTGCGGTGGCACTCACGTCGCCATGACGTCCGGGATCGGACCGATTCTGCTGCGTCGCCAGGAAAAGATCCGGCACGGGCTTCGCATCGAGTTCGTGTGCGGCGAGCGGGCGCTGCGCCGTGTACGTCGCGACCTCGAGATTCTCGGGCGGGTAGCGCGAGCGTTCTCCGGTTCGATTGATGACGCGGCGAAACTGGTTGAAGGGCAGTCCGCACAACTCGCGGAGTTGCAATCCGAGAACAAGCGCCTCGCCGAATCGCTGGCGGAGTATCGCGCCGTTGAGCTGCAGGGTGCGGCTTCGCCGCGTGCCGACGGGCTGCGTGTGGTGGTGGAGCGAGTGACCTCGGGCGTCGATAGCGCCCGGTCGCTGGCGCTGGCGTTCGCGCCGCTGGCGAAGGTGATGTTCGTCGCCGTGTCGTCGAATCCGCCCTCGATTCTCGTGGCGACATCTGCAGATTCAGGTGTTGATGCGGGAAAGTTGTTGCGCCCGCTGCTGGAGAAGGTTGGCGGTCGGGGTGGCGGCTCGGCGCGACTGGCTCAGGGCTCGGTGCCGCGCGCTGATTTGCTGGAAAGCGTGCTGGCGTCGCTGGTCTCCGGTACGTGACGACGGTCCCGTGAAGGGCTTTTCACCACAGGGGACACAGGGGCGCACAGAGGAAACCCGTGCGTCACTTTCTGGCGCATGGATCGCTGGTTTGCGGCGGTCAAGCTTTTCGCATTTGCTTTTTTCTTTTTGAAAGCGAGATAAACGAATGAGTAGAGCGGCGCTTGTCTTCTCGATGGTCATGTTGCCCACCGGCATTTTCGCGCAGGGTGCCACGGACTCAACGGAATCTGAAGTTCTCGCGGTCGTCCATCGCATGATTGAGGGGTTGAATCGAGGTGACAGCGCGATGGCGCGGTCAACGTTTCACGCGAAGGCCAGGCTGATATCCATCGACTTGCGCAGGCCTGACAGTAGCGCTTTGCGGATCGAAGAATCCCCAGAGGCATTCATTCGGTCGCTAGGCCGTCCGCGCACGCAGGTATTCGAGGAAAAGCTCACCAACGTGAAGACCATGATCGATGGGACGCTCGCGTCTGTCTGGGCGGATTACACTTTCCACTCAGGAACCACCCTCAGCCACTGCGGCGTAGATCATTTCCTGCTCGTCAAGGAAGCCGGGGCGTGGAAGATCATTGAGCTTGCTGATACGAGGCGGCGTGTGGGGTGTTGATCGGGGCATGGGGCATGGGGCACGGAACGGACGGACAGACGGGCATCTGCTACCTAACGAGCGACCGCGCGGCGCGTTCAGCGGCTGCGGGAACGGACTCGCGACACGTAGACGAAGTCGCCGAACTGGGAGTCGTCACCGTTGGCTGCGTTTGCTGCGGCGTTGAACACGACCGTTCTGCCGCCGGCCGGAGCTGTCCAGCGGAGCGTCCAGCGCACGACGTCAGTCGCCGTCAGCTCGGTGCCTGGGCGCAAATGGTATGCGTACTGCACGCCGCGATCGTTCGCGACTTTCATGCGGTCCTTTAGACTGTCGGCGAGTGACAGGCTCCCGGCTTGCGAACTGTCGTTTTCGAAGCGGGCCGTGAACTGGAAGCCGCCGATCGCCATGCCCGGGCGCTTGAGCGTTATCGTAACCGCGTAGGTTTTCCCCGGCGTGTAGCGCTCAGGGGCCGAAATCGTGACGCTTCCCGGGCTGGCGTTCACTTTGTCGCTGGAGTGGCACGCCTGACAATGGTCCTCGCCGAAGCCGCCCGAGAAGCCGAGCGGCGGTCCGTCGCGGTATACGAGGCCAACCGCGGATTTTTCAGAGGCCTGCGCCGTGGCGACTTCAAGGCCATTCCCATAGGCGTGAACTACAAAGGCGCCCGTCGAAAGAGAAATGCCCGGGAGCAGGTAGCGGAGCAGTCGAAGCCACCTGAAACGATCGGCGCCCGCTTTCGCGGGCGCCGACACACTCGACTGCGCTCGTGACGCAGTCTCAGCTTCACTCATTGCGCAATCTGCCGCGTACCAACGCGGCCTATCGTGTTGGCGTCCGTGCCGAACCACAGGGTGCCGCTCTTCGGGTCAAACATCATGTGCCGGATGTTGTCGCTGACGCTGATGTTGGCGAAGAACTTCTCGGTCTTTGGATCGAATGCGACAAGCTTCTTTTCAGCGCCCGTTTCCGAGACCCACAGTCGTCCGTCGCCATCGGCGGTGATGGCATATGGACGCGACTGGGCGCCGCCCGGGCTCATCCACTCTTTGGTCTGACCGGTATTCGGATCGAGACGGCCCACGTAGCCGCGCTGGAAATCGACGTACCACACCATTCCATCCGGCGTGATTGCGTTGCGCCGGATCCGCCCACCCTCGGCAGTGGAGAAGATCTTGAAGTTCATGTCCGGGGTCACCATTGCGATCTTGTTCGTCGCGAACAGGCTGACGAACAGGCGGCCTTGGGAATCCAGGTCCAAGCCATACGGATTGGCGCGCTGTTCACCGAGCGGGTTGATGACCTTGACTTCGCCGGTCGCCATGTTGAGGCGTCCAATTCGGCTGGCGCCTTGCGAGCTGAACCAGATGTTGCCCTTACCGTCGAATTTCATGGTATGCGGATCGCGCGCTTCACCGGTCGGGAACGTCTTGATCTCGCCGTTGACTGGGTTCAGTCGGCCGATACGACCGTTGCGGTTGCCTGCGTACCAGACGATGCCCTTGTCGTCCACGATGACGGTATGGGGATTCGTGTTCTCCTCGAGCTCGTAGTACTTCACGGCCCCAGTGCCAGGGTCGACCATACCGACGTAGTTACCCTGCTGGCCTGCGAAGAACACCTTCCCGTCGGGCGCCACGTAGGGATCTCTCGAGCGCCCGCCGCGCTCTATGGGCCACTCCTTCATGTCGAAGGGATTGCCGGCCTGCGCCAGGACGGTCGAGGGTGCGACAACCGCGGCTGCTAATGCGAACCTGATGAATCTCCGCATCTAAAATCCTCCTTTATGGCGAAAAAGAACCGCCGTTGAGGCGTCCCGTCTCCAGGCAAAAGAGTAATACGTTATCGGCCGCACTATGGTTGAAGGTCGTCGATGGGGGTCAGATCGCGGGAGTTCGGGGTTCGGGGTCAGACAATGGTTTGACCCCGTTCACCGTGCACCCCGTTCGCTCGATTGGCGCTCAATGAGTCAATTGGGGTCAGACCATGGTCTGACCCCGAAACCCCGAACTCCACTTTCAACACCCTGAGGGTGGGAGTCCGTACCAAAGGGGGCCGGCACGGCCAGTGAACGCATTTTTCCAATGGAGTTACGAAATGGCTTTTAACGTCAGATTCAGCGGCCTGGCCGTCGGAGCGGCCGTCGTCTTGTCGCTGCCCGCGCGTGCGCAGGAGCGTGTCGACGAGGCGGCGATCGAAAAGATCAAAGCCGAAGGGCTTCAGCGGTCGCAGGTCATGGAGACTGCGAGCTGGCTGACCGACGTTTTTGGCGCCCGGCTCACCGGATCTCCCAACATCAAGTCAGCCGGTGAGTGGGCGGCGAAGAAGCTGACGGAGTGGGGCGCGGTGAACGCGAAGCTCGAGCCGTGGGGGTACTTCGGCCGCGGTTGGACGAACGATCGCCTCAGCCTGCACGTCATTTCGCCGACACCATGGCCGGTGATTGCATACGCGGCTGCCTGGACGCCCGGCACGAATGGTACGGTGACTGGTGAAGTGGTGCGCGTCGAAGGTGACTCCATGGCCGACCTGGCCAAGTATCGCGGCAAGTTGCGGAACGCATTCGTTATGCTCGCTCCCAAGCGCGAGCTCAATCCGCGTTTCACGGCTGACGCCGAGCGGTATACCGAGGCTGGGCTGGATAGCCTGGAGGCACCACCGGCGGCTCGTGCTGGCGGAGCTGGACGCGGTGGCCGTGGCGGTGGACGTGGTGGCGCCGGTGGAGCGCCATCGTTCACACAACTGCGTGCCGAGTTCCTCGCTTCCGAGGGAGTGGCGGCGATCATCCAGCCTGGCAGTGGCAATAGTGCGCATGGTACGGTCTTCACCGGAGGAGCTGGATCCCGCGACCCGAAGAACCCCACCAAAACGCTGACCTTGATCCTGGCGCCGGAGCATTACAACCGCATCGCGCGCATCATCGAGAAGGGCACGCCGGTGCGCATGGAAGCGGACGTGAAGAACACATTCCACGACCAGGACCTGAACGCGTTCAATATCGTCGCCGACCTCCCGGGCACGGACCCGAAGCTCAAGGACGAACTCGTTATGCTCGGCGCGCACTTCGATTCGTGGCACGCCGGCACGGGTGCCACCGACAACGCCGCCGGATCAGCCGTGATGATGGAAGCGATGCGCATCCTCAAGGCGACCGGGCTGCCGCTCAAGCGCACCGTACGGATCGGCCTCTGGACAGGCGAGGAAAACGGCTTGTTAGGCAGCCGGGCGTACGTGCGCAACACGTTCGGCAGTCCAGCGGACACGACCGGGACGGCACCCGTGAAGCCGGCGTACGAGAAGTTCTCGGGGTACTTCAACGTCGATAACGGCACGGGCAAGATCCGCGGCGTCTACCTGCAGGGGAACGCAGCCGTCGGCCCCATCTTCACCGAGTGGATGAAGCCGTTCAACAGCATGGGCACCGGGACGGTCACTATCCGTAATACCGGCGGTACCGATCACGGGTCGTTCGATGCGGCCGGACTCCCCGGCTGGCAGTTCATCCAGGACGAGGTGGAGTACGGGTCCCGGACGCACCACTCGAACATGGACGTGTTCGACCGGCTGGTGGCCGACGACATGAAACACAACGCGACTATCGTGGCTGCGTTCGTCTACTTGGCGGCGAACCGCGACGAAAAACTTCCCCGTAAAACGCCGCCGCGGGCGGTGCAATAAGCCCAGGGTCGAGGCTCGAGGGTTCGAGGCCCGAGGGAAGACGAGAGGCTTCAGGTGCAAGCACAGCTTGAACTTGGGGCCTTTTCGCTTGCCTGGCTGAAACGGACAGCTCCCCCGCAGCGGTGCTGGTGCCGCGGGCGCTTGCGGGTCGTCCATAAGCACGAGGTGTTTCACTGGCGACCAGTAATCGCATGTCCGCAACCGGTTCGAAGCGAAAGAAGAAGGAAAAGCCTGCAACCAGCATCAAACCGGCACTGAAGCGCGTGCCGATGTCCGATGTGATCGCGGCGCTTTCGCACGCGCTGGACCTCACGGAAGGTGCGTCGAAAGGCCATTCGGTCCGCACCTGCATGATCGGAATGCGGATCGGCCAGGCGGTTGGGCTTACGGACGAATCGCTCGCGGAGCTCTACTACGCCTTGCTCCTCAAGGACGCCGGCTGCTCGTCCAATGCGTCGCGCATGGCATCACTGTTCGGCAGCGATGACCATTATCTGAAGCCACGACTCAAGTCAGTCGACTGGGACGATCGCCGGCGGCTCGCAATGGAAACGTGGCAGGTGATTGCGCGTGGCGGCACAGTCTGGTCACGCGTACGCCACTTCCTGGGCGTCGCCCAGCAGCCAATGGTGACCCGCGAGCTCATTGCGTCGCGCTGCGAACGAGGTGGCAGCATTGCGCGGAGACTCGGCTTCCCCGAAGCGACGGCGCTCGCCATTCAATCGCTGGACGAGCATTGGAACGGCAAGGGTCACCCGCAGGGACTCGCTGGTGAAGCGATTCCTCAGCTGTCGCGGATCATGAACCTCGCGCAGACGATCGAGGTGTTTCTCGCCAGGGGTGACCGCACGTCGGCCGATGCGGTGCTGGTCGAGCGTCGCGGGCGCTGGTTCGAACCAGCGTTGACCGATGTGGCGCGGGAGCAGATGCGCGACGAGACCTGGTGCGAAAGCCTGCGGTCACCGGAGATCGATACTCACGTTTCCCAGCTGGAGCCGGGGCGCGCACGCGAGGTGGATGCGAAGGGCATCGACCAGATCGCCGAAGCGTTCGCGGACATCGTCGACGCGAAGTCGCCCTTCACGCATCGTCATTCGACGATGGTCGCCGCGTACGCGAAGGCGATCGCACAGCAGATGGGCTTCAAGCGCGACGACGTTCGTCAGCTCTACCGCGCCGGCCTGCTGCACGATATCGGGAAGCTCGGCATCTCGAGCCGGATTCTCGACAAGCCGGGCGCACTCGACAACAGGGAACGCGGAGAGATGAAGGAGCATCCGCGATTCACGTGGGAGATCCTGCGTCAAGTACAGGCGTTCGAAGGCTTCGCACTGGTCGCGGCACTGCATCATGAGAAGCTCGACGGTTCCGGTTACCCGTGGGGACGCATGGAGGAAGATCTGGACATGCCGTCGCGTATCCTCGCTGTGGCTGACATTTACGAAGCGGTCACGGAAACGCGCGCCTATCGCGTCGGCCTTTCATCCGGAGAGGCATTGCAGATCCTCCGCGCGCACGCCGGATTCCGGCTGGACACGGACGCCATAGATGCATTGGAAGCTGCGGTTGTAAGTGAGCCGGCAGTTTCACCCGAAGAGAGCACCGCGCTGTAACACCGACCGCAGGGGTCAGAGTCGGGACCGGAGTCGGGACCGGAGTCGGGACCGGAGTCGGACTCTGACCCCGTGTCTGACCCCTGCGATTCTGCGGTTGCCTGATGATGTGCGGGACGACAGGTTGGTCCGCGTCCCAGCCTCCGGGGTTCGACGCGTGGCATTCGCCGGATCAGAAGCCGCTCTCCAGGACCTCGCTCGCCGCCGCTGGCGCGTCGCGATCTCGCTGACCATCGCCATGATCGCCATCTACTTCGGCTTCATCCTTCTCGTTGCGTTCAACAAGCCATTCCTTGGCCGGCTGATCTCTCCGGGACTCAGTGTGGGCGTGTTGCTCGGCGCGCTGGTGATCGTGGCCTCGTGGATCCTGACCTGGATCTACGTGCGGTGGGCGAACAACCACTACGACAAGGCGTTGCACGCGTTGCGTTCGGGGTTGCACGAATGATCTCGGTGCAGACGCCCGCCGATCAGGTCACGCGCATCGGCGAGCCAAACGCCATCGCGATGGTGTTCTTCTTCGCGTTCATCGCGATCACGCTGGGCATCACCTGGTGGGCCGCGCGAAAGACGCGAACGACCGAGGAGTTTTACGCTGCAGGCCGTACGATCAGTGCGGGCCAGAATGGCTTTGCGCTCGCCGGCGACTACATGAGCGCGGCCAGCTTTCTCGGCATCGCTGGCCTCGTCTCCACAACGGGCTTTGATGGCCTGATCTACTCCACAGGGTGGCTCGTCGGGTGGCCGGTTGTGTTGTTCCTGATCGCCGAGCCGCTGCGGAACCTGGGGAAGTACACGTTTTCGGATGTAGTCGCGTCGCGGCTGAAGCAGGCGCCGGTGCGTATCGCGGCCGCGATTGGCACGCTCGCGACGGTCACGTTCTACCTGATCGCGCAGATGGTCGGCGCCGGCGGCCTGATCCGCCTCATGTTCGGCCTGACGTACGAGACGGCGATCATGATCGTCGGTGCAGCGATGCTGGCGTACGTGCTGTTCGGCGGGATGATTGCGACGACGTGGGTACAGATCGTGAAGGCGGTCCTGCTGCTTGGCGGCGCGGCACTGCTGGCGCTGCTGGTGCTCTCGAAATTCGGCTTCAACCCCGTGCGACTTTTCGGCGCGGCGGCGGCGCAATACGGCGACAGCGTGCTGGCGCCGGGCCGCCTGGTCGCCAAGCCGCTGGATGCCATTTCGTTAGGCATGGCGCTCATGTTCGGGACGGCCGGGCTGCCGCACATCCTGATGCGATTTTACACGGTGCCTGACGCGCAGACGGCGCGGAAGTCGGTCTTCTACGCGACAGGACTGATCGGGTTCTTCTACCTGATGACGTTCGTGCTCGGCTTCGGTGCGATGGTGCTGGTCGGTCCGGAGGCCATCCGTGCCGTGGATGCGGGCGGGAACATGGCTGCGCCCCTGCTGGCCGAAACGTTAGGCGGAACGCCCTTCCTCGGCTTCATCGCCGCGGTGGCGTTCGCGACGATCCTGGCGGTCGTTGCCGGGCTCACGCTGTCGGGGGCGGCCGCGCTCTCGCATGACCTGTGGGTGAACGTGGCGCGCGGAGGACACGCGACGCCGCAGGAGCAGCTTCGCGTCGCGCGCGCGGCGACGATCGTGCTCGCCGTGGTCGCCGTGATGCTGGGCATCACGTTCAAGGGGCAGAATGTCGCGTACATGGTTGGACTGGCGTTCGCGATCGCGGCCAGCGCGAACTTTCCCGCCCTGGTGCTTTCGATCTTCTGGCGGCGCTGCACCACGGCCGGTGTCGTCGCCAGCATGTTGCTGGGAACCGCATCGACGCTGACGCTCATCTATTTGTCGCCGACGATCCAGATCGACATCCTGAAGCACGACGCCGCGGTGTTCCCGTTACGGAACCCGGCCCTGATCACGATTCCGCTCGCGTTCCTGACCGCGATCGTGGTCTCGCTGTTGACGCGCAACGCCGGTGAGCAAGCGGGTTACGCGCGGGTTGAAAGCCAGATGCATATGGGACACTGAATTGCAAATTGCAAATTGCAAATTGCAAATTGCACAATCGCAAGCGGGGGAGTTCAACGCAGCCGGTTCCGGTCTCGGGCGACAATTTTCAATTTGCAATTTTCAATTTGCAATTTGAAATCGGGTTAGCTTTCTCCCCCTTATGCCCCTAGACCGTAATCGTTTCCCGTTCCTCCCGGAACGGATTGAAGGTCTTGCCGACGTCGCCACCAACGTTTCCTGGAGTTGGAAGCGTAATGCGCGTCGCGTGTTCCAGATGCTCGACGATTCGCTGTGGCACCTGACGCGACACAATCCCATCGCGATCCTGCGACGGGTCGATCCAGGGCGCTTGAGCGAATGCGCGCGAGATCCGCGATTCCTGGAGCTTTACGACACGATGATGGACGAGTATCGTCGCGAGCAGGAATGGGCCGGCACCTGGTTCGCGAAGGAGTTCGGCGATCTCTCCCGGGACCGGCCGGTCGCATACTTCTGCGCCGAGTTCGGGCTGCACAACTCCGTCCCCATTTATTCGGGCGGATTGGGCATACTCGCCGGTGATCATTGCAAGGCGGCATCCGACCTCGCGGTTCCACTCATTGGCGTCGGTCTCTTCTACACCAAGGGGTATTTCGACCAGAAACTGCGGCTCGATGGCTGGCAGGAAGATTCCGACGAGCAGTTCGATGTCGTGAACGCGCCGCTCGAGCGGGTCTATGGGCCGAGTCGCGAACCGTTCCTCGCCCGGCTGCAGACGAACGGGCGTGACGTGCACATCGGCGCATGGCGCATGCTGGTGGGGCGCGTGCCCGTGTACCTGCTCGATACCAACCTGGAACAGAACCACGAGGAGGATCGCGACCTCACGGCGAAACTGTATATCGGTGGACCGGAGGTGCGGTTGAAGCAGGAGTGGATCCTGGGCGTCGGCGGGGTGCGGGTCCTTCGCGCGTTAGGCGTCGACCCGGCCGCGTGGCACGCGAATGAGGGGCACGCCGCGTTCATGATGGTGGAGCGCGTTCGCGAACTGACGACGAAAGGCATCCCCTTCGACGACGCAACACGGGAAGTGAGGGCGAGAAGCGTCTTTACGACGCACACGCCGGTTCCCGCCGGACATGACACCTTCACATTCGAGGACCTTGCCCGCTGTTCCGGCGATATCTGGACCGAACTAGGCGTCAGCAAGGAGACATTTTTTGAAATCGGAACGCACCCCACAGAGGAGCCCGGTCGCTTTCACATGACAGTGGCGGCGCTTCGTCTCTCGAAGCACGTGAACGCTGTGTCTCGCCGGCACGGCGACGTGTCGCGGCAGATCTGGGCGTCACTCTGGCCTGACCGAGATGCGTCGAGCGTTCCCATCGGTCACATCACGAATGGCGTTCACGCCCAGACGTGGATGGCGCGGGAGATTGCCGACCTGCTCGACCAGCAGCTGGGTGCAGACTGGACCGACCGGATGACCGACGTCGCATTGTGGGAGTCTGTACGCGACATGGACGACGCCACGTTGTGGCGTACGCACGTGAAGCTCAAGGTCGCCTTGATGAACTTCATCCGGGAGGAAGCGCGACGGCGATGGGCGCGGTATTGGAAGGAAGCGACGCACGTGGTCGGCGCGGGAACGTTGTTGAACCCCGACGTGTTGACCATTGGGTTCGCCCGGCGGTTCGCAACGTACAAGCGCGCCGACCTCATCTTCCGGGACATCGACCGGTTGCGAAGCCTTCTGGTGAACTCGGCGCGGCCGGTGCAAATCATCTTCGCGGGGAAGGCGCATCCCGCGGATACGCCAGGGAAGGAGGTACTTCGCGCCGTGTACGGATTCACTCGCGACGCCAAACTGGAAGGCCGGGTGGCGTTCATCGAGGACTATGAACTGCACCTCGCGCATCGCCTGGTGCAGGGGGTCGACCTGTGGCTGAACCTGCCGCGTGTTCCGATGGAAGCCAGCGGAACCAGCGGGATGAAGGCGGGGCTGAACGGTGTGCCGCAGCTCTCGACGCTTGACGGCTGGTGGCACGAAGCGTACGAAGGCCTGAACGGGTGGGCGATTCCCCCGGCCTCGACGCGGGCGACGCCTGACGAGTGGGACGCGGAACGACTCTATCGCCTGCTGGAAGACCAGGTGGTGCCGGCGTTCTACACACGTGATGACGAGGGCATCCCGCGCGAGTGGGTGCAGAAGATGAAACACGCGCTGCGCGTGTCGGGCCAGCAGTTCACCGCGCGGCGAATGGTCATGAACTACGTCCTCCAGTCGTACGCGCCGGCGATGGTCGGCGACGGCGGGCCGGACGACCCGCCGACCGCCTGACGCGAGCCCGATGGCAAGCCGCCGCCGCACGCCGCCCACCGTCACTCCGCCGTCCACGCCGCGGATGGCGACGCCGCGCGCGAGCGACATTGTGACCTCGCATCCGTTGACAGCGGGCCCGAATCACGATCCCGTCACGATCGTGCACCTCGCGGCCGAGCTGGCGCCGTTTGCACGAACCGGCGGGCTGGGGGAAGCGGTGTCGAGCCTGGCGCACTACCAGGCGCGCTCGGGTATCACGTCGATCATCATCATGCCGCTGTACAAGCAAGTGCTCGACGTGGCGAATGACCTGGAGCCGGTGGGTCCGGCATTTCCGGTGCAGGTCGGCCCGCGCCACGAGGAAGGGCGGCTGTATGAATCGCGGGCGCTGATGAATAATCCGCGCGAAGGAAAGCCGCGCATCCTGTTCATTCATAACGCCGATTACTTCGGTCGCGAACAGATCTACGGCGACAGCCGCGGCGATTACCGCGATAACCACCGGCGCTTCGCCTTCTTCTGCCTGGCGGCGCTGAACGTCCTGCCGAGAGTCGCGACCGCGCCTGTGCTCCTGCACGCCCACGACTGGCACGCGGCGCTGGCGCCGATCTACCTGCGCGCATTTGACGCGAACCCGGACCGCGAGTTTTATCGCCGGACCTCGTCCGTGCTCACGGTGCATAACGCGGGTTTCCAGGGTCACTTTTCGACCGACGCCATGGCCGATCTGGGATTGCCGTGGGAGCTGTACAACTACGCGCAGCTCGAGTGGTACGGTCGTGTGAACCTGCTGAAAGGCGGCATGTCGTTCGCTGATGCCGTCACGACGGTCAGTCCGTCGCATGCGCACGAGCTGCGCACACCCGCCGGCGGCTTCGGCCTGCACGACGCATTCATCGGACTTCGCGATCGGTTCGTGGGCATCGTGAACGGCATCGACCAGAGTGAATGGAATCCGGAGACGGATCCAATCATCACGGCGCGGTACTCACGCGATGATCTGTCCGGAAAGAAGCGTTGCAAGGCAGCGCTGCAGCGTGTCTTCGGACTGCCGCAACGATCACGCGTGCCGATCTTCGGCATGAGTGCGCGCATGGTCTACCAGAAGGGACTCGATCTGATCCTTGGCAGCCCGCGGTTCCTTTCACTCGACGCGCAGTTCCTGTTCCTTGGCCAGGGCGAGAAGAAGTACGTCGACATTCTGACGGAGCTCGCGCTGCGCGCACCGGGACGCATCGGGGCGCAGACCAACTTCACCGGGACGCAGGAACACCGGCTGATGGCCGGCGCGGACATGATCATCATGCCGTCGCAGTACGAGCCGTGCGGCCTGACGCAGATGCGCGCGCAACGCTACGGGTCGATTCCGGTCGCGCGAAAAGTCGGCGGGCTGGCCGACACGATCGACGACGGGATCACCGGCTTCCTCTTCGACGGCTTCACGACGAATGAATTCCTGAACGCGTGCATTCGCGCGATCGATCATTACCAGCACCCGGACACGTGGCAGGAGATGCAGCGCGAGGCGATGTCGCGCGACTTCGGGTGGGATCGCTCCGAACAGAAGTACCGCGACCTGTACCGCCGCGTGCTGGGCTCTCCACGCTTCCGGCGGTAACACATGAACCAGGTGGACGTGGTGGTGATGTTGCACAGTCACCTGCCGTATGTGCTGAACCACGGCCGGTGGCCGCATGGCAGCGACTGGATCTGTGAAGCGGCCATCGACACCTACCTGCCACTGATCGAGAAGTTCAGGGCGCTCGACGCGTTGAACATCGCCGCGCCGGCCACCGTCGGCTTCACGCCGATCCTCGCCAACCAGCTCGAGCATGCGACGTTCGTGAAGGAGCTCGAGGCGTATTTCGACCAGCGTCTGGGCTTCTGCGACGAGGCACCGGCGTCGCTCGAGTCGACTGGTGACAGTCACCTGCTTCCGCTGGTGGACTTCTGGCGCTCGCGTCTCGTTCGATTGCGGTTGCTCTTCCACGAGATCGATCGCGACATCCCGCGGGAGTTTCGCCGGCTGCAGGAGGCGGAACGCCTCGAGATCACGTCTTCGGCCGCGACACACGGGTTCCTGCCGATGCTGGCACGCGACGAGAGCATCCGGTTACAGCTGGCGTTAGGCGCGGCGGAACATCAGCGCATCTTCGGCCGGCGGGCCGAGGGATGCTGGGTGCCGGAATGTGCGTATCGCCCGCCGGGCGAGTGGGCGCCCCTCGGTCGCCAACCGGTTTTGCGCGACGGCACGGAGACGCACGTGGCCTGGGCGGGCTTCCGGTACTTCTTCGTCGACGCGCACATGGCGGGCGCCGGAAGTCCGCTCGGCTTATATGGGGAGCGTTTCGACGGAGAAGTGGTGCATGTGGCCGATGAAGCTCCGAATGGGCGATTCCTGGCGTCTCAAACGCCGTATGAGGCGTATCGCGTCACCGATGAATCCGAGGAACGGGATGTGGCGGCGTTGGTTCGCGATCCACGCTCGTCGGCGCAGGTGTGGAGCCGGCACGGCGGTTATCCCGGCGCCGCATCGTACCTCGAGTTTCACAAGATTCGCTGGCCCGGTGGGCTGAAACTCTGGCGCGTGAGTGAGCCGGGCACCGACCTGGGGAGCAAGGCGCCTTACGAGCCGGACGCAGCACGTCAGCAAGCCACCGCACACGCGGGCCACTTTGCGCGGCTTCTCGATCGCGTCGCCGTGGCGCAGGTCGAAAAAGGTGGAACGGTCATTGTCGCTCCCTTTGACGCGGAGCTGTTCGGCCACTGGTGGTTCGAGGGACCGGATTTCCTCGGTGACTTCTACGCGCATCTGCCTGACTATTCCGACTTGCGTGCGACAACCGCGGGGCGTCACCTCGACGCGCACGCGCCACGCTCGGGCCTGCGACTTGGCGAAGGCTCATGGGGTGCGAACGGGGACTTCTCGATGTGGAACGGACCTCTTGTGGCGTGGACCTGGCCCGTCATCTGGAACGTGGAAGAACGCTTCTGGTCTCTCGCTCCACGCGCGTTGGCCAACGAACGCACGCATGAGATTCTCTCCCAGGCCGCGCGATCGATGCTGCTGCTGCAGTCGTCAGACTGGCAGTTCATCATTTCGACGGGCGAAGTCGAGGACTACGCCATCCGGCGGTTCAACGGGCACGCGGAAGACTGTCGCAACCTGCTGGATGCCGTCGAGCACGTGTTGAACGGCGGTGATCTGTCGCCCGCGGTTCAGTTGACTCGCGAGTTACAGGCGCGGGACGATGTGTTTCGCGAAATCATTCCATCGATTCAGGCCGCGATCAGCGACCGGCGACCAGCGACCGGGGTTGCTCCGGAGTTGCTGGTCGCTGATCGCTAGTCGCCGATCGCTGTGTCTTCAGTCGTCATCCACGGACATTTCTACCAACCGCCGCGCGAGGATCCGTTCCTCGATGAAGTGGAGGCCGAGCCATCGGCGGCACCCTTTCACGACTGGAACCAGCGCATCGAGCGCGAGTGTTATCGCGCCGTGGTCGCCGCCCGCATAACGGGAAGTGATGGGCGGATCGCGCGGCTGGTGAACACGCTCGAGTCGATCTCCTTCAACTTCGGTCCGACGCTACTCGAGTGGATGGAGCGTGAGGCACGACCGACCTACGAATCGATCCTCTCTGCGGACCGGCTCAGTGCAGCGGCGCTCGGTGGACACGGCAATGCCATCGCGCAGCCGTATCATCACACGATCCTTCCCCTCGCCACGCGACGGGACAAGCGCACCGAGGTGCGGTGGGGGATCGCCGACTTTCGGCGCCGGTTCGGGCGTGAACCGGAAGGGATGTGGCTTCCCGAAACGGCGGTTGACCTCGAGACGCTCGAGGTGCTGGCCGAGGAGGGGATCCGGTTTACCATCGTTGCCCCTCATCAGGTGGTAACGGCACCCTCGGGTGGACGGCCGGGACTTTGCCGCCTCCCCGGTGGGCGATCGATCGCGCTGGTCGTGTATCGCGGAGACTCGTCTCATGCCGTTGCATTCGGCGGCGCACTCCACGATGGCGTCGCCTGGGCGCGCACGCTCGCCGAAGCCGCCATGGTGCTCGAAACACCCGTCGTCACGGCGACGCCAATGGCGGTCGGATCGCCACGACGCACACCGCGAACGCCCACGGCCGTGACGACACAACGTGAGGCGCTGCTCTCAATCGCCACCGACGGGGAGTCATACGGCCACCATCACAAGTTCGGGGAGATGGCGCTGGCCCGCGCCCTCGATGAGCTGCGCGCGTTAGGCATCCGCATCGAGAACTTCGGGTCGTTCCTGGCGCGGAATCCCGCTGTCGACGACGTGGAGCTCGTCGAGCCGTCATCCTGGAGCTGCGCCCACGGGCTCGGTCGCTGGAAGGAAGACTGCGGCTGTCGCGTTGACGTGCAGAAGAATCCGTCACAGGCATGGCGCACGCCGCTCCGTGCGGGACTCGAAACGCTGGCGACGTCACTCCACGAGATTTACGAGCGCGAGGCCGTCCGTTTCATGGCGGACCCGTGGGACGCGCGCGACCGGTATGGTGCGGTCGTGGCGTCGGACGCTGCGGCGCTCGAGCGCATGGTCCATTCGGTCGCTCCCGATGCCCGGAGTGACGACGACATCATCCGGGCCCGGGAACTGCTGGAGCTCGAGCGCAACGTCCTGCGCATGTTTACTTCGTGCGGCTGGTTTTTCGACGACATTGCCGGCATCGAGCCCCGGCAGGATCTTCGTTATGCGGCCCGCGCCATCGCGCTGGCTGGTCCAGCCGCCACCGCGGCCGAGGCAGAATTCATCGAAACTCTTGCCAGTGCACACAGCAACGATCGAACGGCAGGGACGGGTCGGGACATCTACCTGCGGTCCGCGCGTCCGGCGTTCCCGGCGGCCATGCGACACGCCGCCGCCGCCGTTGCCGCGAAGTTCGTCGCACCGGGCGAGCGGAAGCGGTACACCACGGCTGCCGTGACCATCGACGACGACTGGGTCCGCGTGGTGGAGAAGCGAACCGGACGCCGCAGTGACTACCGATGGCGTGTGACCACGCACTCGGCAACGGACCTGGCCATCGAGCTCGTCGACCCGGCGGGCAACACGAATACGCTTCGCCTGTCCGACCTGCCCGAGCGCCCACGCCTGGCGATTCGCGCGGTGATGCGGCGGTCCATGCTGCCGCACGTTCTCAGCGCGGACGAACTCGACCAGTTGACGTCCGGGCAGGCGACGTTAGGCGGCCTGCTGCGGGTGGCCCTGATCCGTGCCATCGAGCGCCTCGAAATCGAATTGGATCCTTCCGCCCTGCGACTCACGATGGACCTCGTGGACGTGTTCGACCAGTTCGAGGCGCGAATCCCGTTCGATGCACAATCCGCGTTCTGGCGTATCTGGCGCGACGCGCCTCCAACTCGTCAGGCGGAACTCGAAGGGCTGCGGCACCGGCTGGGCTTTGCCAGCGACCTCCCGCAGGCCGACGGAGCATCAGCATGACCGCGCCGATCCGGTTCTGCTTCGGCCTGCACCTCCACCAGCCGGTTGGAAATTTCGGATACGTGTTCGAGCAACACGTCCGCGAGGTGTACCGGCCGTTCCTCGAGCACGTGCGAGCGCAGTCGTTTTTCCCCATCACGCTGCACGTGTCAGGTCCACTGATCGAATGGCTCGACCAGCATGAACCGTCGCTGCTCGATGATATCGCCGACCTGGCCCGCGACGGCCGGGTGGAATTGCTGCTGTCCGGGTTCTATGAACCCGTTCTCGCGTCGCTCCCGCGGGCCGACCGCCTGACGCAGATTCACTGGATGCGTGATGCCATCCGCCAACGCCTCGGCACCGAGGCGACCGGGCTGTGGCTGACCGAACGCGTGTGGGAACCGGACCTGGCTGCCGATCTCCATGACGCGGGCGTGAAGTTCGCACTGGTCGACGACCGTCACTTCCTGGCCAGCGGTTTCGTGCGAGAGCAGCTGCACGCGCCGTTTCGCACGGAACACGACGGCAAGGATGTCGCGCTCTTCCCCATCGATGAGCGGCTGCGATACCTGATTCCGTTTCAGGCACCGGCTGACACGGTCGCCTACCTGCGATCACTGCGACGCCGCGGCCGGAAACTCGCGGTGCTTGCCGATGACGGTGAGAAGTTCGGCGGATGGCCGGGCACGCGGACATGGGTCTATGAAGACGGATGGCTCGACCAGTTCTTCAAAGCCATGAAGGAAGTCATCGACGCCGGTGAAGTGGTGCTCTCGCGATTTGACGAGGCGCTGATCGCGGTGCCAAGCGGCGGGCTCGCCTACCTGTCAACGGCGAGCTACCGCGAGATGGAAGGATGGTCGCTGCCCGTGCACGCTGCCCTTCGGTTTCTCGACCTCGAGAAGGAACTGGGCGAGGCTCGCCTCCACGCCGATGGCGCGCTGGTTCGCGGAGCGCATTGGCGCAACTTCCTGGTGAAGTATCCGGAGTCGAACCGGATGCACAAGAAGATGCTCGCACTGTCGGAATTGAGTCGCGAGCGTGGCGATCCTTCCTCGGCGCGTCGCGCGATCGGACGTGCGCAATGCAATGATGCGTACTGGCACGGAGTCTTCGGCGGACTGTACCTGCCGTTCCTCAGAGCCGAGATATGGCGAAACCTCGCCGCCGCGGAGCAAGAGCTGCGGCAGCACGAGCCACTGCAGTGGGAATCGCGGGACATCGATCATGATGGCTACACGGAACTCTGGATTCACTCGTCCAGATTTTCGGCGATCGTCAGTCCCGCACGCGGCGGCGCGGTCGAGGAACTGACCCGCTTCGCGCTCGGCGAAAACCTCGCTGATACGTTGACCCGACGTCGCGAGGCGTACCATATCACCGCACTCGAAGCTGCCAGCGCGGTATCGGACTCGGCGAACGACGCGGGTAAGACCGACTCTGCTCCAAGCATCCACGACATCGAGGAGTCGCTGACACTCGGTGAGCTTCCACCGGTAGATCTCGAGGATCGAGCACTCTTTGTGGAGCGCATCCTGCCCGATGCCGTCACCATGGAGTCGTACGCGCAGGGCGATTACGTGCCCATCCTGTCGCTGGCGCGGGTGGCATTGACGACGGTGGTTGATGCGAGCGACTCATCGATCACGGTACGGTTGACTGCGCCGGACAAGTCGATATCGAAGGATCTCACCTTCTTCCCCGACGGTGGCGTGCGCGCGAATTTCTCATGGGATCCGGCGACCTTTCCCGCCGACGCGTGGTTCACGACGGAAATCTCCGTATCCCGGCCGCATGTGTTGCGAACGGAGCCAAAGGCCGAGGTGTGGCAGCACCCGATTGAGACCGTGGCCAAGTCAGAACGCGGCCTCGATCGCACGTTGCAGGGAACGTCGTACCTGGTTCGCTGGCCAGTCCGTGCCGGATCGGGAGAAGTGGAGTTGTCCGACAAGAATCCGTCCTGATCCGGCTCCTCTCACATCCGACGTCCCGCATCCGGTGTTTGTCGTCTTCGCGGCCCCGCTCCTTTCGGAGAACGCCATGCGCATGGTGGAGGCTGCGGCGACCCTGTACGGCGTCAGGCTTGGCGTCATCACCCACGATCCGGCCGACGCCCTGCGTCACCTGCAGGGGAGCGTGGCGCACTGGCGCGTGTCGGACATTCTCAACGTGGACCAGCTGGTCTGGGCGACGCGCGAGCTGGCATTCAGGAAGGGTCCGGTGGAACGGCTGTTCGGCGCCTATGAGCAGTTGCAGGTTCCGTTGGCCATGGCCCGTGAATCGTTAGGTCTTCCCGGGTTGTCGGTCGAGGCGGCGATCAATTTCCGCGACAAGCCCCGCATGAAAACGCTGCTGCGCGCCAACGGCCTGCCGTGCGCCCGGCACCGGCTCGCGCCGTCGGTCGATGACGCCGCGGCGTTCGCCGAAGCCTCGGGGTTCCCGGTCGTGGTGAAGCCGCCGGCAGGTGCGGGAGCGCTGCAGACGTACCGCGTCGAAAACATGGATCAGCTGCGACGCGCCCTGGCGGGACAACCGCCGTCGCCGTCGAGTCCGGTCCTGCTCGAGGAATTCGTGCGCGGACGGGAGCACTCGTTCGAAACGATCTCGATCGACGGGAAGCCGGTCTGGCATTCGCTCACACACTACGAGCCTACCCCATTGCACGTGCTGGAGAATCCGTGGATTCAGTGGTGCCTGGTGCTGCCGCGCGAGGTCGATGATGCGAAATACGACGACATCCGTGCCGCCGGCCGGAAAGCGCTCGATGTGCTGGGCATGACGACCGGTCTGACGCACATGGAATGGTTCCGGCGGAGCGACGGCAGCATCGCCATCTCGGAAGTCGCGGCCCGGCCGCCAGGCGCCCAGATCACGACGCTCATGTCCCGCGCGCACGACTTCGACCTGGTGCAGGCCTGGGCGCGGGTCATGATCTTCCAGGAGTTTGATCCCCCCGAGCGTCGTTATGCAGCCGGCGCGGCGTTCCTGCGTGGGCAGGGGCACGGCCGGGTGAAGGCGATCCATGGCTGGAACGAGGTGCAACGGGACCTGCGCGAGCTGATCACGGACGTGAAGCTGCCCGAAACCGGCTCGGCGCAATCGTCGAGTTACGAGGGGGAAGGGTTTGTTTTGGTGCGACATCCGGAGACGAGGGTCGTGGAAGCGGCTGTTCAACGAATCGTTTCGCTTATGAGGATCGAGCTTGCTTAAGGCGGATGTGGGAGATGGGATGTGGGAGGAACCGGAGAACACTGATTTCCGCAGTGCATCCCATCGCCCAACCTTGAGTTGTCATGGCCCCGGTGTAAATCGGACGTGTCGGGTCCTTCCACATCCCACCTCCCACATCCACCATCCCGTATGAACGTCCTCATGATCGCCCCCGGCTATCCCGGCGAGATGCCGTACTTCTGTCGCGGTCTCACGCGGCATGGTGGCAAGGTCTATGGGTTGAGTGATGTGCCCGAGAATGACCTGCCCCCGATGGCCCGCCAGCACCTGTCCGGATACCTGAGGGTTCCGAATCTCACCGACGAGGATGCGGTGGTACGTGCCGTCGCCAGCGGCGTCGGGGAACATCGCATCGAGCGCGTGGTGTGCCTGTGGGAACCGGGCGTGGTGCTGGCGGCCAGGCTGCGCGAGGCGTTAGGCGCGCCGGGAATGGGCGTCGGCCGGGCCCGGACGTTCCGGAACAAGGACCTGATGAAGCAGAAGGTCACGGCCGCCGGAATCCGGACGGCACGACATGCGTCGGCGACCACCATCCCGCAGGTGCGCGAGGCGGCGCGGGCCATCGGGTATCCCGTCATCGTGAAGCCGATCGCGGGCGCCGGCTCGATGGACACTGTCCGCGCCGACAACGAGGAAGAGCTCGAGCGCGCACTGGCGCAAGTGAAGAACTACGACGAGGTGAACGTCGAGGAGTTCATCGAGGGCGAGGAGTTCACCTACGACACGATCTGCATCGATGGCCGGGTCGTCTACGAAAACGTCTGCTACTACCGCCCCAATCCGCTGATCGCACGCGGTACCGAGTGGATTTCCCCCCAGACCATCGCGCTGCGTGATCTCTCATCGGTCGAGGTGAAGGCGGGAGTCGCGTTAGGTCACGAAGTGCTCAAGGCACTCGAGTTCGGGACTGGCTTCACACACATGGAGTGGTTCTATACAGCGAAGGGCGAAGCCATCTTCGGTGAAATCGCCGCGCGCCCGCCGGGCGCGCATACCGTGGACCTCATGAACTTCGTCGGCGACGTCGACCTGTTCGACGGCTACGGTGAAGCGGACCTCAAGGGCACCTTCTCCGTGTCGACCGAGCGAAAATACAACGTCTCGAACATCTTCAAGCGGGCGCAGGGCAAGGGACGGATCCGTCGCATCGAGGGGCTGGAGAGTATCATGGCCCGCTTCGGAGAACACATCGTCCACATTGACCTGCTACCGGTCGGCGCCGAACGCCGGAACTGGATCCAGACGCTGGTGAGCGACGGATATGTCTGCGTCAGGCATCCTGACTTGCAGGCGTGCTTCGACATCTCGGACGCCGTTGGTACGGACTTGCAGTTGTATGCTAGCTAACGGGTAAACGGGTAAACGGGTAAACGGGTAGACGGGTAAACGGGTAAACGGGTAGACGGGCAGACGGGCAGACGGGCAGACGGGCAAACGCGCATTGAACGGCATACAAATGTTACTGGACTCCATTAAACGGATATTCGGGCGCGAGCAGGAAGCCGCGTCGCGGCCTAACGAATCGTCCCACGTCGACCCTTTGCACCTGGCTGCGTGCGTGCTGCTGCTTGACATCGCACACGCCGACGGCGAGTTCTCGGATGCGGAACGGGTCCATATCGAGTCAGTGCTCGAGCGGCATTTCGGGTTGCCACCCGACAGTGGCCGCGCGCTCCTGGAGCTGGCCGACAAGGAACGCCGCGCGGCCGTCGACCACTTCAAGTTCACGTCCCAGCTGCGCTCGAGTTACGACACCGGGCAGAAGATGGTTCTGGCGGAGATCATGTGGGGCATCGTGCTGGCGGATGGGCAGATCGCCGAACATGAACACTACCTGACTCGCAAGATCTCCAACCTGCTCGAGTTGGAGCCAGGCTACCTTTCGGCAGCGAAGGATGCTGCCGCGCGCAATCGTGCCTGACGCGAGGCCTATTTCCAATCCGGATATCAATGAATCGCATTGTGGTCGTCGCGGCACTGGTCGCAAGTGGCTGCGCAGCGACACCCGAGCCCCCTGCCACGTCGGGTGATTACCTGTACGTGTGGGCGTGGGCAAGCGACACCACACGTGGTTCACTGCTGGCCGCGTTCGACCTTGGCCAGAACCCGCCGAAACTCACTTCTGTGTTGCCGGCCGATGCACCGAGTCGTGGCGCCCATCATATCGAGCACGACCTCGGTCCCGATTCGCTGATCTTCGCCAATGCGTTCGGTGCGGGTCGAACATTCGTGTTCGACCTTCGCAACGCCGGCCAGCCACGCCTCAAGGCTGCACTCGCCGACGCTGGACCGTTTTCGCACCCGCACTCCTATGTCCGGCTGCCTAACGGAAACCGGCTCGCGACGTTCCAATGGAAGGCGGGGGGCGGGTTGCCGGGCGGCCTCGTCGAGCTGGACACCGCTGGAACGCCGGTGCGCTGGTCGAGTGCCGCGCCGCGCTCCGCCGACAGTTTGCAGATCGTCCCGTACAGCCTGGCGGTGCTCCCACAACTCGATCGCGTCGTATCGACCAGTACGCACATGATCGAGAACATCGGAGTCCACGTGCAGGTCTGGAGACTTTCCGACCTCACGTTGCTCCACACGATGCCGGTGCCACTCGCGAGTCCGTCGCACGTTCACGCCGGTCATGACTCGACGCATCACCGACTTCCCGGCGAACCGCGCGTCCTTGCCGACGGCAAGACCGTCATGTTCGGCACGTTTACCTGCGGGCTCTATCACGTCACCGCTCTGGAGCAGGAGCCGCAGGTCACGTTCAGCCTCGCGTTTCCTGGCGCTGACTGTGCCGTGCCGGTGGTGATTGGCAAATACTGGATCCAGACGGTTCCGGCGGTGAACGCGCTGGTCGCGCTCGACGTCTCCGACCCGGCGAACCCGGTTGAAGTCTCCCGACTGACATTTGCGCCCGAAGTTCATCCTCACTGGCTTGGCGCTGACCCCTGGGGTCGGCGACTCGCGGTGTCGAGTGCGGACAAGAGCGATCCGGTGATTCGACTGGTTAATTTCGATTCGCAAACCGGAATGCTTTCCTCGAGCCCTGACGCGACGGTGCTTTCCCTCAAGGACATCGCCTGGCCGGACGGCTTTCGCGGCGATGCGATACCGCACGGCATAGTTTTCGGCCGTCGATGAAGCTCTAACTCGTGGCGCCGCCATTCAATAAATTGGCGGCCCCAAATGATTACGAGCCTCGGCGCAGCGCCGCGATCGGTGAGTCGTATCCCGACGGTGAGTTCCAGCGGGCGCCGAGTCGCAAACGAGCGAGACGACGGCCGCACGAAAGCAGGACCAATGGGGTCTGACCCCATTGGTTCGCGCGGTGGCGGCTCTCTACGTTTCCGGTCCCCATGTCGCAAAGCGTCCGGTTCCTGGAAAAATGGAAGGCCCGCCGCCGCACCGCGCCCGGCCGGCTCGAGGTCATTCCCGCCGTCGAGAGCCGTGAGCTCGGCAACCGGCGCGATATCCTCGTTTACCTCCCGACGTCGTACGACAAGGGCGACCAGCCGTATCCCGTCATGTACATGCAGGACGGACAGAATCTCTTCGATCCGGCCACGTCGTTCGCCGGCGAATGGGGCGTCGATTCGGCGCTGGCGCGGGCACCACGAAAGGGCAGGCGTGCAATCATCGTCGGCGTCCCGAACGCCGGTACCGAACGGATCCGCGAATACTCGCCGTTCGTCGACGCACGCATCGGTGGGGGGATGGGCGACAGGTATCTCGACTGGATCGAGGGCACGGTGAAGCCGCTGATCGACGCGAGGTATCGCACCATCCGCGATCCGGAAGGCACGGGGATCGGGGGCTCATCGCTCGGTGGACTGATCAGCCTGTACGCCTTCTTTCGATCGCCCGCTCGTTATGGATTCGCCGCCGTCCTGAGCCCGGCACTCTGGTTCGGCGACCGGCAGATCTTCCGCTTCGTCGAGTCGGCGGGCTACGTTCGCGGCCGTATCTACCTCGATGTGGGGACACGCGAGGGGGAGGGGACGCTCACCAATGCCCGCGCCATGCGCGACCTGCTCATCGACAAGGGCTACACGCGCGGACGGGGGGGGAACCTGCTGTGGGTCGAGGACACGCGCGGCATGCATAACGAGGCTTCCTGGGGCCGGCGGTTGCGCGCGGCGTTTCCGTTCCTGCTGTCTGGTGGAGGATCGGAGTGAGTACCCGGATGCCGGGGCAGCACCGGTCATGGCACTCGCCGGCGGTGGGTCGGACGATGCACGTGCGCTGGTTTGGCGACCGCGGAGCCCGTTTGCTCGCCTTCCCGACCACGATGGGCAACCATAACGAGTGGCCGAACCGGTACATGCCGGACGTGTTGCGCGAGCACATCGAGAAGGGATGGGTTCAGCTCTGGTGCCTCGACCATAACCACGACCTGAGCTGGTACGACAAGGACGTGCATCCCGGCCACCGCGCCTGGCTGCATTTGCAGTACGATCGTTATGTGTGCGAGGAGCTGCTGCCGTTCACGGAGTCCGTCAACGCCAATCCGTTCGTGATCACCACGGGTGCCAGTTTCGGGGGCTTTCACGCGATGAGCATCGCGTTGCGCAACCCGACGCGTTTTCACCGCGTGATCGGGTTGAGTGGCATGTATGACATCAAGGGGATGACGGGCGGCTATTCCGACGGAAACGTGTACGCCTGCAACCCGTTCGACTTCATGCAGCACGAGCACGATCCGCAGCGGCTGTCCGCATTCCGCCGGCAGGACATCATCATGGCGATCGGACGCGGTGACCCGAACTACCGCGAGAACGAGGAGTTTTCGGACATTCTATGGAAGAAGGGGATCGGGAACGCCTTACGAGTCTGGGACGGCCATGCACACGACTGGCCGTATTGGGAGCAGATGATTGTGCGGTACGTAGGGGGCCATGACTGAGGGTATGGGGCATGGGGCATGGGGCATGGGGGATTTTCCACTCCACGCCCCATACCCCATGCCCCGTGCCCCGGCTCTTCACCGAATCACACCATGAACAAACGAGTGGGACTGTTTGTAGGTCGAGAGTGGAGCTGGCCGCCGGCATTCATTGAAGAAGTCAACCGCCGCAACGCGGGTGTCGTCGCCGAATTCGCCAAGGTCGGCGGCGAGTTCTTCGACGCGCCCGTCCCGTACGACGTCCTCATCGACCGCATCTCGCACGAAGTGCCGATGTACCGGTCATACCTCAAGAAGGCGGTACTCGAAGGGAAGACCGTCGTCAATAATCCGTTCATGTGGACGGCCGACGACAAATATTTCGGTGCGATCCTGGTGTCGAAGCTCGGCGTGGCGTCGCCGAAAACGGTGCTGGTGCCTAACAAGGAGTATGTGCCTGGCATTGTCCCCGGCGAGAGCCTGCGCAACCTCAAGTATCCCCTCGACTGGGGCGCGATCCTCGACTACATCGGCCTGCCCTGTGTGCTCAAGGACGCCCACGGGGGCGGCTGGAAGCAGGTCCACATCTGCCACTCGCTGGACGAGTTGATCGGTCATTACGACCATTCCGGTCTCCTCACCATGATCGTGCAGGAGTTCATCCAGTGGGAGCAGTTCGTGCGCTGCCTCTGTATCGGTCGCGACGACGTGCTGCCGATGAAGTACGACCCCCGCCAACGGAAGTATCTCGTCGAGCACGAACACCTCTCGCCGGAACTCGGTGCGCGCATCGTGAAGGATGCGAAGACGATCGTGAACGCACTCGGCTACGACATGAACTCGATCGAGTTCGCTGTTCGCGACGGGATTCCCTATGCGATCGACTTCATGAACCCGGCGCCGGACATGGACGTGTATTCCCTGACGCCGATGTATTTCGAGTGGGCAGTCCAGAAGATGGCGGATATGGCAGTCCGCTACGCGCTCAATCCACCATCGCAGGTGAAGGAATTCAGATGGGGGAAGCTGTTCTAAAGCGGACGTGGGATGTGGGACGTGGGAGGACCCTGAGTTCCGATCAGGGCAGATTCAGGCGGCCAGCGTCCAATCAATGTCAGCGGTGATTTCTCCCACATCCCACGTCCCACGTCCAGTATGATGATCGAGTCGTACCATGCCCTGCTGACGGCAGACGTTGCGGAAGCATCGCATACGCACCTCGAAGGCGTGCTGCGGAAAAAAGGCCTCGTCTTCGGCGGCCGCCCACTCTGCACCGTTCTGCGGCCCCGCCTCATGACCGTCGAGTCCTATACCGCGCTGCAGGCGCAGGTCATGCCGCTGATGCGCGCCTTCCGGCGTATCCATGATCGTGCCGTCAGTGATGACGACTTCCGGCGCCAGTTTCGACTCACCGAGTGGGAGGAAACCCTCTTTGCCGCCGATCCCGGGTACTCGCAGCCGAGTCCGACATCGAGGCTGGACTTCTTCGCCGGACCGGATTCCACGTCGTTAGGCCTGACCGAATACAACGCCGAAACGCCGGCCGGGGCGGCGTACGGTGACGCGCTCAGCGACGTGTTCCTCGACATGCCGGTCATGCGTGAATTCACGCGCACCCACGAAGTCACGCCGCTGCCGGCGCGACACGGTGTGACGGGCGCACTGCTCGACGCATGGCATGAGTTTCGCGGATTGAGGGTGCGTCCACGACTTGCGATCCTCGACTGGGACGACGTACCCACCAGAACGGAATTCGAGCTTTTTCAGGCGCACTTCCACGCCATCGGCCTGGACTGCGTCATCGACGATCCGCGCAACGTCGAGTATCGCAATGGTGCGCTGGTCGTGCAGGGCGCGAAGGCTGACCTGGTCTACAAGCGCGTCTTGATCTCCGAGCTGGTCGAGCAATGCGGCCTCGAATCGGCGCTGGTGCGTGCCGTCCGCGACAAGGCGGTGTGCCTGGTCGACGGCTTCCGCTGCAAGGCGCTCCACAAGAAAGCGTCGCTGGCGGTGCTGAGTGACGAAGTGAACGCCGACATGTTCCCGACCGACGAGCGGCTGGCCATTGCAAAGTCGATCCCCTGGACGCGGATCGTCGAACACCGCACGACCACGTGGCGCGGCGCCGCGGTCGACCTCGTCCGGCTGATCCTCGACCTGCGGGAGTGGCTGGTGCTCAAGCCTAACGACGATTACGGTGGCAAGGGCATCACGCTGGGCTGGACGGTGGACAATCCGACGTGGGAGGCCGCGGTGACTGCCGCCCTGGCGTCCCCGCACATCGTGCAGGAGCGCGTGGAGGTCCCGAGCGAGTCGTATCCGAGCTGGGTCGATGGTCGCGTAGAGTTCGTCGACCGGCAGTACGATACGGCCCCGTTCGTGACCAACGGCGCGTACATGGAAGGGCTCTTGACGCGGCTATCGACGGCGGTGCTGCTTAACGTGACGGCCGGGGGTGGGAGTACTGTCCCGACATTCCTGGTTGCGAAGCGCTCATGAGTGGATGTGGGAGGTGGGATGTGGGAGAACCCAACATCTGATCAGATCTGCCTGTGATCGGCCTTCTCTCACATCCCACATCCCACATCCCACATCCGTTTCTAAACGATGAAGCGTCCAAGTCTCACGATAGGAGTTGAAGAGGAGTACCAGATCATCGACCCGTCCACCCGGGAGCTGCAGTCGTATATCACGCAGATCCTGGAGGACGAGCGGCTGGTGCTCGGTCAGGTGAAGCCGGAGTTGCACCAGTCCATCGTCGAGGTGGGTACCACGGTCTGCCACACACCGCAGGATGTCCGCGACCAACTCGTTGACCTGCGGCGGAGTGTGATGGAGCTGGCGGCACGAAAGGGATACAAGATCGCTGCCGCCGGGACGCACCCCTTCTCGCATTGGGCCAACCAGGAGATCACGCCCCTCGAGCGTTACCTCGGCACTCGTGAGGCAATGGGGCAGCTCGCGCAACAACTGCTCATATTCGGCACGCATGTCCACATCGGGATCGAGGACCGCGACTTCCTGATCGACTGCTCCAATGTTTCGCGTTATGTGTTGCCGCATATCCTCGCCCTGTCCACCAGCTCTCCCTTCTGGATCGGGCGCGATACCGGCCTCAAGTCATATCGTTCGGCGGTGTTTCGCGCATTTCCCCGCACCGGTATCCCGCCGTTCATCGCCTCGTGGGGAGCGTTCCAGAGTTACGTCCAGACGCTGATCACCACCGGCTGCATTCCCGATGGGACGAAGATCTGGTGGGACGCCAGGCCGCACTCGAAGTACCCGACGCTCGAGTTCCGTATCTGCGACGTGTGCACACGCGTGGAGGAGGCGGTCTGCATCGCCGCCATCCTGCAGGCGCTGGTGTTCAAGTTGTGGAAGCTGCGGCACGACAACATGACGTTCCGCGTCTACCCGGCGGAGCTGGTCGAGGAAAACAAGTGGCGGGCGGTGCGGTACGGAATCGGCGGGAAGATGATCGACTTCGGCCGGGAAATCGAGAAACCGGCGACCGATCTCATTCGCGAATTCATCGAGTGGTTCCTCGGTGACGTGCTCGACGAACTCGGCACGCGCAAGGAAGTGGAGTACGCGTTCTACATTCTGAAAAACGGCTCGAGCGCCGACCGGCAGCTCGCAACCTACAAGCGTACGGGTGACCTCAAGGCCGTCGTCGATCAGGTGATCGAGGAGACCGCTGAAGGCGTGGTACCGGTTCCCGCGCCGACGAGAACCGCCGAACGTCCGATCGAATTTCGGCCGGTGTCAGAAGTTGACATTCCGATTCCGTCGCTTTCGCCCGATGGCATGGTCACGACCGACGTTCGGGATTAGCGAGCGCCAAGGGGGGTAGTCGCGTCCGGATCGACACTCCCTGACTGGCTCCGGGGTATATTCCAGCCCGACAAAACACAGCATTTGGAGTGTTGATGAGTCGCCGTCCAACCATTGGTGTGACAACCCAGACCCTGCAGGCAATCGATGGGATTCCTGCGGCCCTGCCCACGTCCGTGGTCATGAACCAGCGCTACTACGAAGCGGTAGCCGCGGCCGAAGGCGCGCCCGTACTCATTCCGCTCCTCGAGGATACTGACGCCCTGCGCGGTTCGTACGAAGCATGCGCCGGCATCCTGATACCGGGCGGCGTGGACATGGACCCTGCGACGTACGGTGAAACGCCTCACGAGAAACTCGGCCGTATCGATCCCGACCGCGATCGTGTGGAATTGCAGCTGACGCGCTGGTGCATCGAGGACAAGAAGCCGTTGCTTGGACTCTGTCGCGGACTGCAGGTGATCAACGTCGCGCAGGGCGGGACGCTGTTCCAGGATCTCGAGGCGCAACTCGAGGGCGCGATCCGTCATGATTACTTCCCCACATACGGATTCGAGCGCGATCACCTCTCCCACGACGTCGCCGTCGAACCGAAGTCGCGATTGCGCTCCCTGGTCGATCTCGACCAGCTGCCGGTGAACAGCATGCATCACCAGGGTGTGAAGCAGCTGGGGCAGGGGCTGGTCGCATGTGCGGTCGCGTCTGATGGTTTGATCGAAGCGGTCGAGTCGGCGAACGGCCACTGGATGGTCGGTGTGCAATGGCACCCCGAGGTCTTCGAGAGCACCGACCCGCACACGCGCGACTTGTTTCGAGGGTTTGTCGACGCCGCACGGGGGTGAACCCGATGGGGGATGGCGGATGTCGGAAGTCGCTGCTGACCCCTCTTCCGTGCGATCTCCCATCCGCCATTTGCCGACCGCCATCCGTCTTTTCTGGCCCCTGGCCTGTGGCCTCTGGCCTCTGGCCTGTACAAAGGACCTCCAGCTGATCCAGGATCCGCCTAACGCGGCGGCGGTCACCACGACCGGGCCGTGGGCGAGCATGATCTACGTCGCTCGCACCGATAGCGGCGTTATCGCCATCGACCTCGGATGGAGCGGCTACGAGGAGGCGATGCCGCGCGTCCTGCGCAGCGTGAACGCCACGCCAGGAGACGTGCGGTTCGTATTCCTCTCACATGCCCACCGCGACCACATCGCGGCGTGGCCGTTGGTGAAACACGCGACGTTTGTCGTCGGCTCGGGCGAGGTACCGGCCTTCACGGGTTCGGCCGGATATTCGGGATGGGCGGCAAAGATGGGCGACGAGTTGAACACCTACCCCCAGCCGCAACCGGGTGAATTGAGCCTCATCGCGGTCGTAAGCGACACGGCGATCGCGCTCGGTCGCGACACCGTGTTCATCTTTCCAATCCCCGGACATACGGCGGGCAGCGTCGCGTTTCTTTTTCGCGGAATTCTCTTCGGCGGCGACGCCATCAACTGGCGACCCGGGTCGGGATTTCAGGGTGCGCGCCCGGAATTTTCCGATAGCATCGCGCAGAACCGCGAGAGCTTGCGCGCCCTGTGGGACCGGTTGGCAGAAGACCGCGTGCGCATCGTGTGTACGGCGCACGGGAAATGCGCCACGTCCGACTCGACGCTGAGAAGCCGGGTGCTCCGCTAGCGCCCCAACCTTCCGATGACCACATGACCGACAACTCCGGTCGTGGTCGCCCTCGTCATCGTGACATGTGTGCGGCCGCCCGTGGATCCCATTACGGAAAGCTCGACGTCGCGTATCGGCAGGTCGCAGAACGTGGCGGCGCCGCGCGAGTCAGTGATCGCTTGACGATACTGCTCCTGCGGTTTTTCGGTGCCCTCTGCCGTGAGCGCCCATGAGACCACGAATCGCACGCCCGGCAATGGCACCGCCGTCGCGCTGTCCACCATCAGGACGCGCAGGATGCCGCGGACCGGCCGCCGCGCACCGAATCCGGGCTGCGTGTTGGGGCAGAATTCGCGCCGTAAGGCGCCAGCGTTAGGCGCGCGGAGGTCGATTCGCTCGGCGCGCCCGGACCGAACGGCAAGCCGCCGGGAAGCCGCCAGGACCGCTATCGCATCGTACCCAAGCGTATGTGCGACCAGCGACAACCCGCCCGGCGGCAGGCTGTCGAGCTGAAACGCGCCGTTGGCTCCCGTGACGACCTGCTGGTTCGTGCCGATGGCACGAATCACCGCGCCCGCTTCCGGCCGGCCAGCGCTGTCCCGGTACACGCCCGCCACCGACCCGGGGCGGATCGCCGCCGTCACGCCCTTCGCGGAAACGGCCCCGCCTTCCTCGCGCAACTGCCGGCGCGGCCAGTCATCGGGGGGTACAACCACCTGCGGCATCCGGATGAACCAGCGATCCACGATCCACGCGCCCGAACCGAGTCGCGCGAAGTGCACCTCGCCGCCAACCTGCTCCGCGTTAGGTATCGCGGGCAGCCTGGTGTACCGGAACTCGATGAAGCGCAACTCGAACGTCTTTGCGTCGAGCCAGATCGTTCCGGAAATATCGGGCAGACGGCGTTCGCGCGCCGGGATGAAGGCGAGGCCGATCAGGTCGCGCCGGCTCGCCGGGGGGTTCGCGACGGTGAAGCAGTGATCGCGAAGGAAGGCGTTCGAGGCCAGTGCGCTGGCGTCGGGTGCGAGGTACTCGACGGAATCCCCGGGGAGCTGGCGCCAGTACCCGATCGCCGACAGGGAATCGCCACTCATGCTGGTGAACGGTTGCTCCGTCATCACCTGCGCCTCCGACCGCCAGTCGAACAGCACCCGCAAATTGCCCGGCTGGAGCTCGCCTGCATAACGGGAGATCTGCGCCTCGATCAGCCGATCGCGCATCGAGATCTCGGTCGCTTCCAGCGCCGTCCGTGCTTCGTCCCAGAGCGACGACACGCGCGACAGTTCACGCGTCCGTGTCACGCAAAGCCCGGACACGGTCACCTGCGGCAGGGTCAACGCCACCGCGTCAATGGGCACGTCGAGCACTCGCGTTTCCCCGGAGCCGAGCTCGAAGGGCGCCGACACGAACCGCTTGACGCCGATGCGTTTCACGGCGAGCCGGTACCGGCCGATGGACGGGGCACGAACGGCATATTCGCCCGACTGCTCGGTCAATACGCTGACCAGCGACGAGTCCTCTGTTTCTCCCAGCAGCGAAACGAGCGCACCCGCAATGGGGGCGCTGCTGCCGGTCTCCGTGACGCGACCCCGGATGACCTGCGCGCCTAACGATGGTGCAGCGATGAGGAGCAGCGATGCTGCGCGAACGACCCCCGGTCGCCACATGCGACTATGGCCGGCGGGTGACCACGCGAACCACCCGCAGCTCGTTTGTCTCGACCCGGTGAAAGCTCGAATCGGCCGCCGGCTTGCCGTCCGGCAGTATCGCCGAAAAGACCAGTCGCACGTCAGCAGGGAGGTCGCAAAAGGTGACGGCGCCGCCGGTGTCCGTTGTCGACTGGGTACCGCCGACCGCGGTCGCCATGAAAGACTGCGGCCTTCCTTTCGCGCCAACGAAATCGCCCGCCCAGCGCAGCCAGACGCGCAGGCTGGGTAACGGCCGCGAAGTCGCGCTGTCGACCACCAGGACGCGCAGCACGCCGTTGTCCTTCTTCGGTAGCTTGTCCTCGCACAGCCGCGCCACGAGGTCGGTTGTTCTTGGTGCGCGAATGGCGATCGGTGTGGCGCCCCCCTCGCGGAGCTCGACCTGTTCATCGCCCACGAAACTCCCCGCCTGCGTATACGACGCGTGTTCGGCGATCACGGTGAAGCGCCCCGCCGGCAGGCTGTCCAGCCGAAACTCACCTGACGCATGGGTTTGCGTCGAGAACGGTGTTCCGCCTAACCGCACCGTGACACCGGCGAACGGCCGCCCCAGGCTGTCGCTGACGGTCCCGGATACAGAGGCGGGCCGGAGGAACAGCTTCAGGCCCGCGGTGAACACCATCCCGCCTTCTTCCACCAGCCGATGCATCGTCGGCCGCACGACGACCGATGGGATGCGCGTGTATGTCTCCACGGGAGCCACAGGTCTTGCCCACTGGGGAAACCGCAAGAACCAGCGCGATGCCACCCAGGCGCCGCTGGTGAGCTTCCCGAAGTGTACCTCACCGCCAACGCGGTCCGATCCCTCGAATGGTTCGAGGCCTGTATACCGGAACTCAACCAGGCGAAGCTCGAACGTGCGCGCGTCGAGCCAGATCGTACCGCGCACGTCAGGCAGGACGCGACGCGGAACCGGCTCGAATCCAATCCCGATGAGACCGCGGCGATCCCGGGATCCCTCGACGACGTGATAACAATGATCGAGCGAGAACGACCGCGAGAGAAGCACTTCCGCGTCAGGCGCGTAGTAGTACTCGAATTCCCCGATCGTTCGGCGATAGCCGATGCGAGCGAGCGAGTCGCTGCTCAGGCTCACGAACGGCCGGTCCATGAGACCTTTCTGCTCCGCCCACGATTCCTCGAGGACGCGAAGCGTGCGCGGGTGCAATGCACGTGAGTAGCGCGTCAGGTGTCCCTCGAACAACCGGTCGCGCAGTGAGATCTGGGCGGCCCTCAGGACGGTGCGTGCCTCGTCCCACAGCGACGCCACCTGCGCACGCTGCCGTTCATTGGACACGCACATGTCGGTATCCACCACGCGAACTTCCGGCAACCGGTGCACCGCTTCCAACGCGACATCGACGGTCTTTGACTCGCCCGCGCCAATGTCGAACGGATCGGATACAAAGCGCTGGGCGCCGATCCGCTTCGCGTCGATCCGGTACCGTCCCGGTGACGGCGCACGAATCGCGTACTCACCGCGAGTGTTGGAAAGCACTGACGTTGCGGCTGCCGTACTCGCGTCAGGCAGTAACGACACCAGCACGCCCGGAATCGCCGAACCCGACGTCTGATCCGTAACACGCCCGCGCACTACTTGAGCCTCGGCGGCTGCCGACGCCGTGGCGCAGCACAGGAAAACGATTGACGTCAGGGAGCGAGGGCGCACGCGAGGAATTGGTGCTTCGGGACGACAATACTCAACAGCAGGGGCCGCGTGTTCCCGACGTCACTTCAGCACCCTCGCGTAGCATACGCTGTTGACCCCGCCTCGTCATCAAGGTTCTGGCACGACTGTCGCATTACCTCCTGGTGCGGCCCCAGTGGGGCACATCACGGCAGGCATAACAAGATCATGCGTCCCAACAAGATCGCAGTCGTTGGACCGGGTACCGTCGGCATGCCCATGGCGGCTCTTCTGGCCACCGCCACAGGATGTGACGGCTCCCCGCCACCGCGTGTGGTCATACTGCAACGTCTCTCCCCCGCGTCAGGCTGGAAGGTCAAGGCGATAAATGCCGGGCGGTCGCCACTCGGCGGGCATGAACCCGAGCTGGAACGACTCGTTGCCGAGGCCGTCGCGCGCGGCACGTTGTCGGCGACGCAGGACCCGGACACGTGTGCAGATGCTGATGTGATCATGGTCTGCGTTCAAACCGATCGCATCGGCCTGGCGCCAGACTACGACGCACTGACGGGCGCGCTGGCATCGGTCGCGAGTGTCCTTCAAAGCTCTCGTCAGGCAGAGAGCAAGCCACTCGTCGTCATCGAGTCAGCGATTGCTCCCTCGACGATGCAGACCGTCGTCAAACCGTTCTTCGAGGAACGAGGCCTCATCGATGGCCAGCACCTCCTGCTCGCCAACAGTCCAAATCGCGCGATGTCGGGACGATTGGTCGAGTCGATCAGGCGTTCCGACAAGCTGGTGGCTGGACTGCGCCCGGAGGCAGCCGCATTGGTGGCGAAGTTGTATCGTCGCATCCTCACGCGGGGCAACCCGATCGTGACGAACAGCCTCGCCGCTGAAACGGCGAGCGCTGTGGAAAATGCGTTCAGGGATGTCCGCATCGCGTTCTCGGTGGAGATTGCGCGGCACTGTGACCAGGTCGGCGTCGACTTCCGCACCCTGCGCGACCATGTCAACGACGTGCTCGAATGGAGCGACGGCGTATCCTGGAATCCCCGATCGGTCCCGACCGGCGCGCTCCTGATGCCCACAGTGGGCGTCGGCGGACAGGCGCTGCCGCGTGACGGGGTGCTGCTCTGGTGGCGTGCCCTCGAGGCAGGAGAGCCCTCCCGGAACAGCCTGATTCTCGCTGCCCGCTCGATCAACGAAGGGTCGCCGGCCGGCGTCGTCCGCAAGGCCCTCCTCGAGTTCGGATCGTTAGGCGGCCGCCGCGTCAGCATCCTCGGCGCCGCCTATCGTGCGGATTCCGCCGGCACCCGCAATTCGCCGAGCCTGGTGCTGGCGTCGTTGCTGCGCGATGCGGGCGCGGACCTGATGGTGCACGATCCCTATGTACACGTGAGTGATGCCGCCCTCGACCGGCAGCACCTCCTCGAGCAGTTCACGCCTGACCTCGACGAGGCGATGCACCACGCGACGCTGGTCTTCGCCGCTACCGCGCACACGCCCTACCTGACGCTCGCGCAACGGCTCCGGACCGCGCCGGCGCTGGAAGGTCTGCTCGATGCGTGCAATCTCTTTCACGCCTCGGAGTTCGATGGGAGCCGGGTGCGATACACCGGCATCGGTCAGGGACGCCGGGCTCCGACCGCAGCGCTCGTGCGGAGCGTCGCCTCGATGTATCGCGCCATGGCCCGCGGCGTGGCGAACGAACTGGAGTCACTCGTCAGGTTCCTGAACACGCGTTACTCCGACGGTGGATTCAACAGCATGGACCTCGGCGTCATCCGCCGGCTTGCCGGAACGTCGTGGAGCGAATGCCGACTCGAGCAACCCGGCGACATCCGCGCAGTCGCGGAACACGAAGGATGCACGAGTGGCCTGGCGCAGCTCGCGCTCGACGCGGCACCGCAGGCGATGCGAACGCGGTCCGTGCCGCCCGAACGCGTACCGCCGGGCCTCTGGTTCGGTCATGAATTCGCGACCGTGCCGGAGCGGGAAACGCCCTGGCCTTTAACACCGAAACAATAGCTGTGTGCTGATTGCTGATTGCTGCTGCTGATGCTGCGTGCTGGGGCTGATTGCTTGACCGCGGGTCGCTGGTCGCTGGCGGTGCATTCAACCTGGCCACAACTTGCATCAGTCCCAACGGCAGGGTCCCATGCGGCACTCAGAACATCCCAATCGTCGTGACGTTGTTCGTCACGGACTAGCGGCTTCCGCACTCGTATTTACGCCGTCGCGCCTTTTTTCGGCGATCGAGGGACTATATGAACCGCAAACGCCGGGACGCCCGTGGCTGGCTGCCGCGCTGAAAGCGGAGCGCTGGCTCACCGCCTCTGCGATCCACGGACCGAACGGTATCTCCTGGCCCGCCGACCCGACGAAGCCGAAGTCCGTATCACCGGACCTGTACAACGGGATGGCTGGTGTCGTGCTGTTCTATCTCGAGCTGCATAACGCGACGAAAGACGCGAATGCACTGACGATGGCCCGTGGTGGCGCTGATTTCCTGATGTCATCACTGCCTGATGAGCCGGGAAATACCCCCATGGGCCTGTATACCGGCGTCGCGGGAACCGCGGTGGTTCTCTCGTACGTCCATTCTGTTACGGGGGACGACGCGTACCAGAAAGGACTCGACCGCGCTTTGTCACTCGTGTCCAGGGCCGCTCGTCGCAACGGACCTGGCGTCGAATGGAACGACAGCACGGATATCATCTCGGGGAGTGCCGGCATCGGGCTCGCGCTTCTGGCGCTCTCGAAGCAGAACGCGATTAACGCCCGCCAGCTCGCGTTGCTCGCAGGTGACCGCCTGATCGAGCGATCACAGGTGGTTGGCGATGGCCGGACGTGGCTCATTTCGCCACAAACGCCGCGCAACTACCCGAACTTCTCGCACGGCACTGCCGGCGTCTCATACTTTCTCACCCACCTGAGCGGCCTTCCCGGCTCGAAGGGCCACCTCGAAGCTGCGCTGGCCGGCGAGCGTTACCTCCAGTCCATAGCCACCGAGACGCCTAACGGCGGCCGGATGATATACCACAGCACGCCCGGTAATGACCAGCTCTACTACCTATCCTGGTGTCATGGGCCGGCTGGAACCGCGCGGCTGTATCGCGCCCTCGGTAGCGTCACGCGGGATCCGCAATGGGACGCGCGGGTCAGGCAACTCGCACTGGGCATTCAACACATGAAGGTGCCGGAACGGTCGCCCGGCTTCTGGAACAACATCAGCCGGTGCTGTGGCAACTGCGGCATCTCCGATTTTTTCCTTTCCCTGTATCGGAATTCGAAAGACGCCCGGCACCTCGCGTACGCGGAGGAGATCGGCCATGACACATTGGCACGGGCAACGGCCGAAGGCGATGGACTGAAGTGGATCCAGGCTGAACACCGCGTGCGCCCCGAGTTACTGGTTGCGCAGACGGGTCTCATGCAGGGTGCGGCCGGCGTCGGACTTGCAATGCTGCATCTCGACGCTGCGAGGGAACGTCGAGGTCGACTTGTCGTTCTTCCCGACGATCCATTCTGAAGCAGCGACCAGCACCAGCACGCTGCGTGCAGCATCAGCAATCAGCAATCAGTACGCAGCGTAGTTAAGGTTGGTGATGCCGAATCCCCACCTGCTGCAGTTGTCCCCAGACGACATGCGAAAGTTTGGTCATCGCGTCGTCGATATCATCGTCGATCACATCGAGACCCTTCGCGATCGCACGGTGTCCATCCAGCGACCGCGCTCCGAGCTCGACGCAAAACTCGGTTCGTTCTCTGACGCGCCGGCGTCACCGGACGATGTCCTCTCCATGGTGGAGCGTGACGTCATGGGCGCCGTGACGGCGGTCGATCATCCACGCTTCTACGCGTTTGTGCCTGGCCCGGGAAGTTTCGTAGGCGCGATGGCCGACGCGCTCTCGTCAGGCTTCAACGTGTTCGCCGGACACTGGCTCGCCGCTTCCGGGCCCGGCGCGGTGGAGTTGCAGACGATCGAGCTGCTCCGACGCGTGTGCGGCTTTCCCGATGGCGCCGGTGGACTATTCCTGAGTGGCGGCTCGATGGCGAACCTGTCCGGTCTCGCCACCGCGCGCGCCGTGAAGCTTGGCGGTCCTGATCCCGATGCCGTCATCTACCTCAGCGACCAGGCGCACAGCTCGGTCGCCAAGGGTCTGCGCGTACTCGGATTCGCCGCGAACCAGGTCCGCTCGGTTCCTGTGGACGATGCACTGCGGATGGATGCTGCGGCGCTCGACGCCGCGATCGAGAAGGATCGTTCGGAGGGATGGAGACCTTTCTGCGTGGTTGCCAGCGCCGGCACGACGAACACCGGTGCAGTGGATCCCCTGGAGCAGATCTCGGCGATCTGCCAGGCCAACGACATGTGGTTGCACGTCGACGGTGCATACGGAGCAGCCGCTGCACTCACCGAGCGAGGTCGGGCTGCCTTACGAGGACTGGAACTCGCCGACTCGATCGCACTCGATCCGCACAAGTGGCTCTTCCAGCCGTTCGAAATCGGCTGCGTGCTCGTCCGCGACATGCGTTACCTGCGGCAGGCGTTCGCTGTGCACCCGGAAGACAACGCCTCTTACCTTGCAGACGTCGGCCGCATGGCTGAGCGGGAAGTCGTGTTTTACGAGCATGGGGTTCAGCTCACACGCTCGTTCCGCGCACTGAAGCTGTGGATGTCCCTGCGCATTTTCGGCCTCGAGGCGTTCCGCAACACTATCGACCGCGGCATCACGCTGGCGGAAGAAGTGGAGCAGATGCTTCGCGCCGAGCCGCGGTTGGAGGTGGTGACGCCGGCGCAGCTCGCGGTCGTCACGTTTGGGCCCCGCCTGACGAGTGATGTTGCCGAAGCCAACGCACGCGTCGAGCGCGCGGTCGAACGCCTCACCGCCGACGGCTACGCCATGGTGACGTCAACGCAGGTCCGCGGCCGAACGGTGTTGCGGTTTTGTCTCATCCATCCCGATGCGCGAATGGACGAGGTGCGCGAAACGACAGACCGCCTGGCCCGATACTGTGAATCGTGAATCGGCTACCCGTTTACCCGTTTACCCGTTTACCCGTTTACCGTCAGTCGGACTTCAATGCTCTGATTGGATCAACACGCCCAGCCCTCAGCGCCGGCCAGAAGCTCGCCGCGGCGGCAGACATGATCAGCACCAGGGCTGCCGTCCCGATGATGGTGACATCCCGCGGCGACGTATTGAACAGCAGGCTTTCTAGCCGGCCGCCGGCCAGGATGGCCACCAGAATCCCCGCCGCAACACCAATCGCCGCGAGCAGCATCCCCTGCCTGACAATCATCGAGATGATAGTCTGCGACTTCGCGCCTAACGCAATCCGAACGCCCATCTCATGGGTGCGTTGCGCTACGGAATATGACATCACGCTGTAGAGGCCGAGCGCCGCGACTACGAGTGCCAGCAGCCCGCCCATCGTGAAGATCGTGGCACCAAGCTTCCAGGGCCGGAGGAGTGGATCGATCCTCTCGCGAAGAGGCCAGGTCTGCACGCGATCGACGATCGCGCCAACCTCGTAGATCGCTTGAGTGGCAGTGGGCGCGAACTGACTCGGCGTGCTCCTCGGCCGAACCATGAGCACCGTCCCTCCAAAACCCACCTCCTGGCCGAGGGGGATGTAATACTGCATTGCCGGTGCCTCGCGCAGGTTGCTCCTCCGCGCATCTTCTACTATCCCCACCACGCGTGCGCACGGCATCGTATCGGCACTGATGCGCATGCACTTGGTCAAGGCATCTTGTTGTGGCCATAAGGTGCGCGCCATCGTTTCGTTTACGATCGTGATGCGTTCGGTTGCCGCACCCTCCGTGGGCAGGAACGTCCGCCCCCGAATCAGTCGCGTTCCAACGGTGGCGAAATAATCCGCGCTCACCGCGCTGATGAATGGACCACCGCCTTCGAGTTTGGGAATACTGTCGAATCCGGGTACGAAGAGATCGACACCGAAAGCATTCCCGAACGGCGAACCGACGGCGAGTGCGGCCTTGTCGATGTCCGGTCGTCTTTGGAGCCGTTCCAATGCCTGGCGCCACGCCTCGTTCCTCCGGGCGCGATTTGCGATGTACTGCTCGAACGTGGCATCACTCAGACCCGCGAAGACGATATTTACAACCAGGATCCGGTCCGACTCGAAACCAAGTGGCATGGTACGCGCCTCGTGCAGACTACGCACAAACAGGCCGGCGCCGATGAGCAGGCAGGCCGTGAGTGCGGCCTGCAGGACGGTGGGCCACGAGCCGGCGCGCCAGCGGCGGCCCTGCGCGCGGCCCTGTTGTATCGCGCTGTGTAATGAGCCCCGCGCCGCCTGGGCGGCCGGTGCGATGCCCACCAGCAAGCCAACGATCATCGTGACGACGAACGAAACGGTGAGCACGCGCAGGCTCACCGGCGAAGATGTCCATTCGACATTCGTCAGCAGTGCTTTCCGGACCAGCATAGCAATGCCGGTCGCGACGGCGAGCGCGGCGAGCCCGCCTAACGTCGCGATCACCAGGCTTTCCGTCACGAACAGTCTCGCCACGCGTTTTCTGCCCGCGCCGAGGGCCATGCGCACGCCTACCTCCGCGCGCCGCCGGATAGCGCGCGACAGCAGGAGGTTGGCCACGTTCGAACACGCGATGAGGAGTACTACGAGTGTCACGCCGACAAGCCACTTCGCGACTGATACCTCCGTCGATTCGGTCCCGCTTGCGGTGAAATGGATCGGCGTGGCGCCCATTCTCGCACGGGCGAACCGCCACGTGGGCCGCCCGTCGTAGGTAACCTGGTAAACGCGGTTTGCTTCCGAACCGGCGGCGTCGAGGCTGATTCCGGGTTTCAGCCGGCCAATGACGTAAAGCCACTGCGCACTCCACGCGCGCGGCCAGTTGTCGGTCACGTTCTTGCTGGCGAGAGACATCGGGATCCAGGCATCGACACGATTCAACTGCACGCCCGTAAAGCCACGAGGCGCAATGCCGACGACCGTGAGCGGATCACCATTAATGTGCACCGTCTTGCCGAGGATCGCCGGATCCGCGTTGAACTGGGAACGCCACAGCGCGTCACCCAGCACCACGACCGGCTGGGGATTGGATGTGTCGTCCTCGTCAGGCAGGAAGAAGCGACCGCGTGCGGCGCGCACGCCAAGTATCGCGAAAAAATCGGCCGTTGCCGCGCCTCCAGCGATCTGACGTGATTCGCGGCCGCGACCGAGCGTGAACTGTCCGTCGGATGTGTACGCGGCGTACCCCTCGAATATGGGCGACCCACTCTTCAGGAGGTTGTCATACATGACATACCCCAGCGTTGCGTGGGTCACCTCACCAACCCCGGAACGCGTCAAAGTCGCGGTGAATCGAACGAGACGTTCGGGATCTCTCACGTGATCGGGCCCACGGACCAACAGGCGGTCGACGACGCCGAACATTGCCGCGTTGGCGCCGATTCCGAGTGCCAGCGTCGCGATGGCGAAGCCGGTGAATGCCGGTTCTCGCCGGAGTCCGCGCAACGCGTACCGGATATCCTGCCCCACGCTATCAAGCCATTCACTAAACGACATTCGGCGATCCCTCCAATGAGCTTGCTGTTCGAGCGACTGCAGCACTTTTTGCGATCCGAAGCGGCGCTCGGCCTCCATTCGCGCGTCGACGGGCGTCAGGCCCTGGCGCACGAGCTGCTGGACGCGGAGGTCGATGTGGAGCGCGACTTCCGCGTCCACGTCGCGACGGCTGACATCACGGCGCCGAAGCATCAGGTCGAAGAGCCGGCGCACGCCGGGCCGAACGAGTGGCATCGATCAGCGCGCCGGCGCAGTGAGGATGTCGCTCACGGTTTCCGCGTACCGGATCCACTGTGCCGTTTGCGCACGAAGGTGCGCGCGGCCTGAACTCGTGATGCGGTAGTAACGCGCCTTCCGGTTGTTCTCGGTCACACCCCACTCGGCGGCGATCATGTTCCGCGCCTCCAGCCGATAGAAGGCCTGGTACAGCGCCGAGTCCTCGACGTCGAGCGCACCGCCGGAACGGTCCTCGAGCCAGGTCGTGACTTCGAAGCCGTGCATCGGCGCCCAGCTGAGTGCCTTGAGCACCAGCACGTCAAGTGTCCCCTTCACAACAGGCAATGCGTCAGCCATCGGTTCTCCTTAGACTCTCCCTTTAGAGTCTGTAAGAAGAGAAACCGTTGGCTGGGTTTTTCGAAAGGAGTGTGCCGACCTGACTCCTTCCGCATTTTCGCAGTTCCAAAAAACATTTGAACACGGGGGTCACGGAGGTCACTGGGGCCACCCTCGCTCAGACGCTTTCCAGAGAGTGGATTCCCCCGTGACCTCCGTGCCCCCCGTGTTAAAGTCTTTTACGGGATGCTTTTAAACGTTGGAGTTTATTCGGCGCGCAGAGTCCGATTCGGATCGGCGCGTGTCGCACGAAATGCCGGAACTGAGCTGGCCGCGATAGCCACCATGACCAGGATGCCTCCGACTGTCAGAAAAACGAAGGGATCGCGAGCAGACTGTTGGAACAGCAGGGGCTGAACCCAGCGCGCCGCCCAGTAGGCAAGCATAGCCCCAATGACGGCGCCGGCCAGCGCGAATCCCATCCCCTGCCCCACGACCAGGCGGACGACATCGGCCCTCTGTGCGCCGAGCGCGATGCGGACACCGATTTCATGCATGCGTTGCGTGACGTTGTATCCGATCACGGCGTACAGGCCGATCGCCGCGACCAACAACGCGAGTCCGCCAAACGCGACGAACAACGTCGCTCCGATTTGCCATGACCGCCGCGGAGCACGGAGAACGTCATCGAGTGGCCACGCGGTGATGTACCCCTCACCGGGCATGAGGCCCTGCAATGCCAGGCGAATTCCCTCCGATTGTTCGGCAGGCTCCCCTCGCACGCGCAACATGAGAAAGGAGCCGTTGATCGGACGGTACTGATGCAGCGGCATGTAGTACCGGAAGCGCTGATCATCGGTGAGACTTTGCTGCACCGCATCCTCGGCGATCCCGATCACGGTGGTGCAGGGCATCGTGTCTGCAGCGACTCGCATGCACTGACCGAGCGCATCCTTCCCGGGCCAAAGCGCTTTCGCCATTCCCTCACTCACGACGGCAACCCGCGGAGCTCCGACGCGATCATCCGGCCCGAAGGGCCGACCCCTCAGGATCCTCGTCCCCGTCGTCGCGAAGTAGTCTGGCGAGGCTTGTTGATACGTGAATCGTCCCAGCCGGCGGACGGAATCAATGCCGGCGACATACAAGTCCGTTGTCGAATGGCTCCAGAACGGTACGCTGCTCACGATCGCGGCGTGTTCAACTCCAGGAAGCGCCTGAGCTCTCTCCAGAAGGCGCTGCTGCAGGGCGATCGTGGCAGTGTCACCAAGAGAGAATCCGCGAAGGTCGCGTCGAACCAGGACGATGCGATCGGCGTCATAGCCCAGGCGAATGTCGCGGACCCGATTCAGGCTGCGAACGAAGAGTCCGGCTCCCACGAGCAGGGCGACCGATAGAGCACCCTGCGCAATCAGTAACACCGTCCTCGTTCTTGACCGATGATAGGTGCCTTCGCGCGCGCCGGCCTTGAGTGCGGTGGCGAGATCCGCTTTCGTAGCGAGCATCGCCGGAACTATGCCCGTGAGCATCGCCGCGAACAGCGCGGCACCAATCGCGACCATCAGCGTGCGCGCATCGTTGAACAGCGAGAAGGCGTGACCCTCAGGCAGGAACTGCCGGCTGAGGATCTGGCCGCCCGTCTGCGCGATCAGCACGCCTAACGCGCAGCCAATCAACGCGAGAACGACGCTTTCGGTCATCGTTTGCACGGCCAGTCTGCGGCGGCTGACGCCGAGCGCGAGTCGCAGTGCGACCTCGCGCCGTCGCCGAAGCGCGCGGCCCAGAAACAGATTGGCGACGTTCGCACAGGCGATGAGGAGGACGATCAGTGTCACTCCCGTGACCCACAGCGCGGTCTTTGACTCGAGGGACGGATCTGGTCCAGCCGACGTCTTGAGTGGGCCGACAATCGCGAATGGTTTCGCTACGTCGGCGGGTCCAAGCTGCGGAAAGAACTCGAGTTCCGCATTCCAGCTTCGTTTGTAAGCCGTCGTCAGGTCGGTCGACGCAGCCGCCACACTGACGTTGGGCCGTCGGCGCACCATCATCTGCATCCACCCCCAGTTGTAGCGGGTGTAGTACTCGAGCCTGTCGCGCCCTTCCTGACTCCCGGCGTACGCGGTGATCGGGATGAACGCCGACCGTGGGGGTCCTTCGTTGACGCCTTCGAATCCGGCAGGAGCTACACCAATGATGGTGTAGGTCTGTCGATCGATCAGCAGCGGTTTGCCGATGACATCGCGACGACCACCGAACTCACTTTGCCAGTAACCGTGCGTGAGCACCACGACGGCCGCCCCGCGTGGCGTAACGTCTTCGTCGGGCGTGAAGTAGCGGCCAAGTACCGGCCTTGCGTCAAAGAAGTTGAAGAACGAGGCGCTCACGGCTGCAATGGCCCGCTCGCGCGTGGATCCCGCTGACCCGACCGCGCGTCCCATCGGCGCGAAGGCCGCGAATTCCGAGAAGGACCTCGTCCATTTCTGGAAGTCGAGGTAGCGCGTGTACTCGAACGAGAAGGTTGTGCGCAACGCGTCTCGTTCCATGTATCGCAGGTAGACACGGTGCACCGTCGACGGATCACGCAGCGTTGGATATGGCCGATACATCAGTCGGTCGACCACGCCGAACATTGCGGCATTGGCTCCGATTCCCAGCGCGAGTGTCGCGATCACGCCAAGCGAGAAGCCGGGCGAGCGCCGCAGCCCACGCACCGCATAACGAACATCCTGCTGCAACTGGTCCAGCCACGGGATGGACCAGCGTTCGCGGGACTCCTCGATAGCACGCGTGGTGTTGCCGAGTCGTCGACGCGCGCTCACGGGATCCGTGTCGTGCGCGTCGCGTTCGAGCGAGGAGTGATGGAACCGGATTTCGTCCCGAAGCTCAGCTTCCAGTTTGTCACGACGAAACCAATCAATGAGTCTCGTTAGCCATTCTCGCATAAGACACTCTGTGTTAATCCAAAACCAACTTCAAAACATTTTGAACGCAGAGGCGCCCCGAGGTAGCACGGAGGTTCGCGAAGGAAAAACAAATTGCAGGTATTGCAGTTCTCTGCGCTCCTCTGCGATGCCTCTGTGCGCCTCCGCGTTCAAAGTCTCTAACAGTGCCAATCAATTTCTGATCACTTGGTCGACATCACGCGACCGATCGCGGCCAGCATTTCCGCAAAGCCAGCTTCCTCAGCTCCGAGCTGTTTCCGTCCCGAGGCGGTGATGGTGTAGTAGCGCGCCTTCT
>Ga0209486_10000053_pt1 | contig 57607 bp, 57 predicted proteins | sample NCCompost_FD_187518 | JGI IMG/M metagenome (GOLD analysis project Ga0209486, IMG submission 187518) | Agricultural soil microbial communities from Utah to study Nitrogen management - NC Compost (SPAdes) (version 2) | ecosystem: Environmental > Terrestrial > Soil > Agricultural land | place...
GATGACGCAGGCGGCGGCTCGCACCCTTGCCCTGGTCTTCCCGGAACTCGGCGTCGAGTTCGAAGGAAATTTTCATGTCATGACTCCAGTGTTAATCCACGTACAACGAACTGACGGATTCCTCGTCGCGGATCCGCCGCATGGTCTCCGCGAGCAGCTCTGCGACCGAGAGCACGCGGATTCGCCTGCACTTTCGCGCCTCGTCGCCGAGCGGAATCGTGTCCGTCACGACGAGCTCGTCGAGCGCGGAGGCGGAGATCCTCTCCACCGCCTTGCCCGACAGCACGGGGTGCGTGATGTAGGCGATCACGCGCTCCGCGCCTTCGTTCTTCAGCGCCTGCGCCGCCTGGCAGAGCGTCCCCGCGGTGTCCACGAGGTCGTCGACCAGGATGCAGGACCGCCCGCGCACGTCGCCGATGATGTTCATCACCTGCGACTCGTTCGCGCGCTGGCGGCGCTTGTCGATGATCGCGAGGTCGGCGTTGTCGAGCCGGCGCGCGAGCGCCCTCGCCCGCACCACGCCGCCGACGTCCGGCGACACCACGATCATGTTGTCGTACTTCTGCTTCCACACCTCGCCGAGCAGCACCGGCGAGGCGTACACGTTGTCCACGGGCACGTCGAAGAAGCCCTGGATCTGGTCCGCGTGCAGGTCGACGGTGAGCACGCGGTTGACCCCGGCGCAGCCGATCATGTCCGCGACCAGCTTCGCGGTGATCGGCACGCGCATCGCGCGCTGGCGCCGGTCCTGCCGCGCGTATCCGAGATACGGGATCACCGCGGTGATCCGGCCCGCCGAGGCGCGCCTGCAGGCGTCCGCCATCACCAGCAGCTCCATCAGGTGCTCGTTCGCCGGCGGGCAGGTCGACTGCACCAGGTAGACGTCCTTGCCGCGGACGTTCTCCATGATCTCGACCTGGATCTCGCCGTCGCTGAACCGCCCCACCACCGCGCGGCCGAGCGGCTGCATCAGGTGCCGCGCGATGTCCTGCGCGAGCACCGGGTTTGCACTGCCCGTGAACACCGCCATCGTGGACTGGTCCACGCGACTCTCCCTAACTGGCTGGGGTGGAAGGATTCGAACCTTCGTATGACGGGATCAAAACCCGTTGCCTTACCACTTGGCGACACCCCAGTATCAAAACCTGCCGCTCCCGTTGGAGCGTTCCGCCGCCAGGCGTTCCTGCAGGGGCGAGCGGTCGAGCCCACGGGACACGAAGCCGCTCCACTCCGGTGGCAGGCCCGCGAGGGCCGCTTCGGCAGACGCGCGGTCGGCGAAAGCCGCGAACACGCAGCTGCCGGTGCCCGTCATCCGCGCCTCGCCCCGCAGGGCGAGCCAGGCCAGCGCCCGGCGCACCTCGGGACTGCGCCCGGTCACCACCGGCTCGCAATCGTTGCGTCCACCTGCCTTCAGGAAGCCGCGAATTGTCGTCTCGGGGGTTTTCCTTGTCAATTCAGGAGCCTGAAACACCTCGGCGGTGCGGACCCCGACCCCCGGAAAGACGATGGCAAAGTGCCGTTCAGGCAGTGTCAGGGGCGTCAGGCGCTCCCCCACCCCCTCGCCCCAGGCGGTCTTCCCATGGACGAAGAACGGCACGTCGGCCCCGAGCTCGAGGCCAAGCTGTGCCAGCAGCGACGGGGCGAGTCGCAAGCCCCAGATTTCATTGAGTGCCACCAGCGTCGTCGCCGCGTCCGAACTGCCTCCGCCGAGCCCACCCTGGATGGGGATGTGCTTATCGAGCCGGATATCGACGCCACGGCCGGGGCCGCAGGCCGCCTGCAGGCGGTGCGCGGCACGCACGGCGAGGTCCTCCTCCGGGGCGACGTTCGGCGGGCCTTCCACGCGGCGGATCTCCCCGTCGTCGCGCGGCGTGAAGTGCAGACGGTCCGCCAGGTCGACGAGCTGGAATACCGTCTGGATGTCGTGGTAACCGTCGGGCCGGCGGCCGGTGACGTGCAGGAACAAGTTGAGCTTGGCGGGTGCAGGCCAGGCTTCCGCGCTCACGGCTGCACCCGCCAGTTCGACACGGAGACGCGCAGGCGCAGGCCCGCCGTCGTCAGCTCCATCCGTGCCGGCAGCGCGAGCGAGCCCACCGGCTCGTAGCGGTCATAGCGCACCTGCCACCCGGCCTGTGATAGCGACGCGAGCCGTTCGTCCGCGCCGAGGATCATCTCGTGGGGCGAGTCCGGCGCCGGCGCGCCGACGAGCCAGTAACGCATCTCGGAGACCGGCAGCGAGCGGTCCGCGCCGAAGTAGCGCGCGAAAAGCCTGTCGCCGTCCTCGCCGGAAAGGTCTTCACCGCGGACCGAAACCGCAGCCTTGTCGCCGATGACGCGGATGGTCATGGCAGAGCCGCCCATCGGGCCGGATAGCACGATGTCTGCACGCTCGCCGGCCTGTTCCCAGTCGAAACCGCCGGAGAAGCCGTCCTCGCCGGCAGCGACCGCGATGCGCCCGTCGAGCGCCCAGGCATCGAGCGCCTGCAGCGCGGCGCGGCGGGCCGGCCAGTCGTCGACCGGCGCGGGAGCCGGCAACGTCGCGCATCCGCCCGCGAGCAGCACGAGCGAAAGGGTCGCGAGGCGCCGCGTCACTCGGCGCGGGCCTCGATCGCGCGCTTGAGCGGGCGGCTCTCGGGATTGTCGGCGAGCGCCTCGTCCCACAGCTTCTTCGCCTCCGCGGTGCGTCCCATGCGCCAGAGCGTCTCGCCGAGGTGCGCGGCGACCTCCGGATCTTCCGAGCCGGCCCATGCCTTGTCGAGCCAGGCCTTGCCCTCGTCGAGGCGGCCTCCCTGCACGAGGGCCCATCCCATCGAATCCTGGATCGCGTAGCTGTCCGGCTTCTCGGCGATTGCGCGCTCGATCAGCTTCGTGCCCTCCTGGACCGATCGCGTGCGATCGACGAGCGTGTAACCGAGCGCGTTCAGCGCCGTCGGGTCGTCCCGCCGGTGCTGTGCGACCTTGCGCATGTCGGCGACGGCCTCCGGCACCCGGTCGAGGCGCTCGAGCAGGAAGGCGCGCGCGAGCAGCAGGCTGTCGCCCGGCAGCACGGCGCGCGCGCGGTCGATGAGCGCGATCGCCTCGCCCCCGCGGCCGTCCTCGACGAGGTTCGCGGCGACGCCGGCGACCACGTCCACGCCGTCGCCCGGAGCGCCGTCGAGGTAGTCGTCGATCAGCATCTCCGCCATCTCGGGTGCTCCCTGCTCCTGCAGCAGCCGGTGCGCGCGCAGCTGGGCGCCGAGCGCCCGCGGGCCGGTTTCAATCGCCTGGTACAGGCGCGCGGCGCCCGGCTCGTCGCCGCGCTCCTCGGCGATCCGCGCGCGCTGCCAGCGCGCGCCGGCCGCCTGCTCGGGGTCGCGCGCCGCGTCGTCCAAGAGGCGCTCCGCCTCCTCCAGGCGCGATTCGTCGATCGCGATCGAGGCGAGCGCCGAGGCCGCGTCGGCCGATGCGGCGTTGCCGTCGCGCCGGATCTCCTCGAACAGGCTGGCAGCCTCGTCGCGCCGCTCCTCGCCGAGCAGCTGCCAGGCGTGGGCGAGCCGCATGAACGGGTCGCCGCCCGCGGCGAGCTTCGCGGACGCCGCGAGCGCCTCGTCGCGGCGGCCGACGGTGGTGAGGGCGCGCACGCGCGCGTACTCGGCCTGCGGATAGTCGGGTCGCAGCGCAAGCGCCCGATCTGCCGCGGCGAGCGCCCTGGCGCCGTGCTCGGCGCGCTGCCACAGCATCGCCGCGGCGTACTGCGCCTCGGGCAGTGACGCGTCACCGGCCGCGAGCCGCTCCATCACTCGCGCCGCGCCCGTGTCGTTGTCCTCGCCCGAAAGGATGCCGAGCAGCACGACGTAGCCGCGCGCACGATCCGCATAGGACGTTTCGAGCAGGGCCGTGAACTGCTCCGCGGCGCCGTCCTCGTCGTACAGCCGCAGCAGCGAAGTCGCGAGATAGCGCCGCGCGACTTCGCTGGAAGGCTGCAGCACGAGCCAGCGGCGTGCCGACTCGGCCGCGCGCTCGAGCTGCAGGTTGTCGTAGGCCGTGCGCGTCGCGCGTTCGGCGACCGCGGCATCGCTGCTCAGGCGCGCGGCGCAGGCGTAGTCGCGAGCCGCCTCGGGCCATGCGCCGCGCTCGAGCGCGCGCTCGGCGCCGATCGACAATGTCCAGGCGTCGCCGCGGCGACAGCCCCGGTCGTGCTCCGCCGGCACTGCCGGCGCGGCCGTCATCGCGAGCAGGAGGGCCGCCGCAATGCGCGTTGGCAGGTGCATCACGGCACTATAGCCCAGCGCTTGTGCTGCCGGGATCGTTACCGGACAATCCGGCGGATTTCCGCACCCGGCTCATCATGTCCCTCCTCGTCCTCGGCCTGAACCACCGCACCGCGCCGATCGAGGTGCGCGAACGCATCGTGTTCGACGCCGAGCGGCTGCCGCGCGCGCTCGCGGCGCTCCGCGCACTGCCCGGCCTCGCCGAGGCGCTGATCGTCTCCACCTGTAACCGCACCGAGCTCTACTGCGTCGGCGTCGGGCCGGAAGCGCTCGCCGCCTGGCTGGCTGCCGAATCCGGCGGCGACCGGGCGCTGGCCGAATGCCTGTACCGTATCGAAGGTCCGGACGCGGTGCGCCACGCTTTCTCCGTCGCCGCCGGCCTCGACTCTCTGGTCCTCGGCGAGCCTCAGATCCTCGGCCAGCTCAAGGACGCGTACCGCGCGGCGCAGCAGGCAGGCACGGCCGGCACGCTGCTGAACCGGCTGTTCCAGACCACCTTCGCCGTGGCCAAGCGGGTGCGCACGGAGACCGCAATCGGCGCGAGCGCGGTCTCGGTCGCCTCCGCGGGGATCCGGCTCGCGCGGCGCGTGTTCGCGGGCTTCGAACGGCACACCGCGCTCCTCGTCGGCGCCGGCGAGATGATCGAGCTCGCTGCGCGCCACCTGCACGCGCAGAAGATCGGTCGCCTGATCATCGCGAACCGCAGCACGGACCGCGCCGAGCGCATTGCCGAGGGGCTGCCCGCCTCGGTGATCCGCCTCGAGGCGCTCGCCGCGCACCTGCCGCAGGCCGACATCCTCGTCTCCTCGACTGCGCGTCCCGGGTTCGTGATCGGCCTCGCTGACGTGCAGCGCGCACTCGAGGAACGCCGCCACCGGCCGATGTTCATGCTCGACCTCGCAGTGCCGCGCGACATCGACCCAGCGATCGCCGCCCTCGAGGACGCCTACCTTTATACGGTCGATGACCTGCGGCAGGTCGTCGACGAGAACTTGAAGGCGCGCGAGGCGGAAGCCGCGGCGGCGCGGCGCATCATCGACGCCGACGTCGAAGCATTCATGGCGGGACTCAAGGTGCGGGACGCCGCGCCGGCGATCCGCGAGCTGCGCGGCCAGGCCGAGGCTGCCCGCGACGCGCTGCTCGCCGAGGCGCGGCGCCAGCTCGCTGCGGGCCAGCCGCCGGACGCGGTGCTGGAGCAGCTTGCCGTCGCGCTCACCAACCGCCTGCTGCACGCGCCGTCCACGGCCCTGCGCGAGGCCGCGGAAAAGGGCGACGACGCGCTGGCCGTTGCTGCCGCCCGCCTGTTCCGCACGGGCCGGGACACGCCATGAAGGAGGCGATCCGCCGCCGCCTCGAGCGCGTCGCCGACCGCCGCGCGGAAGTCGAGCGCCTGCTCTCCGACCCGGGCGTGCTCGGCCGCTCGGACCGCTTCCGCGAGCTGTCGATGGAGTTCGCGCGCATCGATCCCATCGCGCGCGGGCTCGAGCGCCTGACCGGGCGCGAGCGCGAGCTGGCCGCGGCGCGCGCGATGGCTGCCGACCCGGACGCGGGCCTGCGCGCGCTCGCGGAGCAGGAAGTCGCCGCGCTCGAGCGTGCGACCGCCGCGGACGAGGCCGAGCTGCAGCGGCTGCTGACACCGCCCGACCCGCTCGACGACCACGGCGTATTCCTCGAGGTCCGCGCGGCGGCCGGCGGCGACGAGGCGGCCATCTTCGCCGGCGACCTCTACCGGATGTACGGGCGCTACGCGGAACGCCAGGGCTGGGCGGTCGAGATGCTGTCGGAGAGCCGCGGCGAGCACGGCGGCTACCGCGAGGTCATCAGCCGCATCGAGGGGCGCGGCGTCTGGGCGAAGCTCAAGTTCGAGTCCGGCACGCACCGCGTGCAGCGAGTGCCTGCCACGGAGTCGCAGGGCCGCATCCACACGTCGACCTGCACGGTTGCCGTGCTGCCGGAGATCGCGGAAGTCGAGAGCGTCGAGATCAATCCCGCCGAGCTGCGCATCGACACCTACCGCTCATCGGGCGCCGGCGGCCAGCACGTCAACAAGACCGACTCGGCCGTGCGCATCACGCACCTGCCGACCGGCATCGTGGTCGAGTGCCAGGACGAGCGCTCGCAGCACAAGAACCGCGCGCGCGCGATGGCGCTCCTGCGCGCCCGGCTGCTTGCGGCCGAGCGCGAGCGGCAGGCCGCGGAAAAGGCCGAGAAGCGCCGGCTCCAGGTCGGATCCGGCGACCGCTCCGAGCGCATCCGCACCTACAACTTTCCGCAGGGCCGGCTGACGGACCATCGCATCGAGCTCACGCTGTACAAGCTCGACGACATCGTGGACGGCAGCCTCGACGAGGTGATCGAGGCGCTCGCGCGCGAGCATCGGGCCGACGAGCTGGCCGCGCTCGAATGACGCGCGTGGCCGGCGTGCTCGCGGCGCTCCGGGAGCGGCTCGGCACCGCGTCGCCCTCCCCGGCTCTCGACGCGGAGATCCTGGTCGCGCACGTCGCCGGCACTAGCCGCTCCGCGCTCGCCGCAGACCCGGACCGGCCGATCGCGCCCGAGGAATTGCTTGCGCTCGAATCGCTCGCCCGGCGCCGGCTCGCGGGCGAACCCGTCGCCTACCTCACCGGCCGGCGCGAGTTCTGGTCGCTCGATTTCGAGGTGACGCCTGAGGTGCTGGTACCGCGGCCGGAAACGGAGCTCGTCGTCGAGCGCGTGCTCGCCGCACTCGGCGACGGTGGGTACCCGGCCATCCTCGATCTGGGCACGGGCAGCGGCGCGATCGCGCTCTCCGTCGCCCATGAACGCGCGGACGCCGAGGTGACGGCGACGGACGTGAGTGCCGCGGCGCTTGGAGTCGCGAAGCGCAACGCCGCGCGGCTCGGGCTGCAGAACCTGCGTTTCCTCGAAGGCTCGTGGTTCGATCCGCTGGCCGGCAGCCGCTTCGACGTCATCGCGTCGAATCCACCGTATGTCGCCGACGGCGACCAGGTGCTCGCCACGCTCGCGCACGAACCTCGCGCCGCGCTGGTTGGCGGCACGGGCGGGCTCGCCGCGATCGAAGCCATCGTGTACGCAGCTCCTGACCACCTGAAATCGGGCGGATGGCTCATCGTCGAGCACGGCGCGGCCCAGGGCGCCGCCGTGCGCGCCCTCTTCTCGGCCGCGGGACTCGCCGCCGTCGCGACCCGGCCGGACCTCGCGGGCCACGAGCGCGTGACGGAAGGCACGCTGCCGCGATAGCCGGTAGAATCGGCCCATGCCCGGAAAAAACCCCCTGGTTCGATTCGAGACCTCGCACGGCGACTTCAGCGTCGAAGTGGACGAGGAATCGGCCCCGATCTCGGCGCAGAACTTCCTGCGTTACGTGGACGAGGGCTACTACGACGGCACGATCTTCCACCGCGTGATTCCCGGATTCATGGTCCAGGGCGGCGGATTCACGGCCGACATGGAGCACAAGCCCGGCCACGCGCCGATCCAGAACGAGGCGAACAACGGGCTCAAGAACCAGCGCGGCTCGCTCGCGATGGCGCGCACGAACGACCTGCACAGCGCGACCTCGCAGTTCTTCGTCAATGTCGTGGACAACGGCTTCCTGGATCATCGCACCGGCAACTTCGGCTACGCCGTGTTCGGCCGCGTGGTGGGCGGCATCGACGTGGTCGACAAGATCGCGAAGGTCAAGACCGGCCGCCGCCAGGGCCACGACGATGTGCCGGCCGAGCCGGTGCTCGTCAAGTCGGCGCGGCGCACCGCCGCCGCCTGAAGTTTCGCGCCCCATGAGCCGCTCGCTGCCGGCGCGACTCGCGCGGTGGGCGATGAACATCCTGCTGACGGCCGCCCTCGCGAGCATCCTCGCGGTGGCCGCACTGCGCTGGCTGCCGGTGCCGGTGACGGCCTTCATGATCGGCGAACGAATCGCCGCCGGCACGTCACCACCGTTCGCGCAGCGCCATGAATGGGTGCCGTGGGCTCGGATCTCGCCCCATGCGGCGGTCGCGGTGATCGCCGCGGAGGACCAGAAATTCCTGGTCCACGACGGCTTCGACTTCGAGCAGATCGAGAAGGCGATGACGGACGCCGGGCGCGGCAGGCGGCTGCGCGGCGCGAGCACCATCAGCCAGCAGGTGGCCAAGAACCTGTTCCTGTGGCCCGGCCAGACCTGGCTGCGCAAGGGGCTCGAGGCCTGGTTCACCGTCTGGATCGAGCTTTTCTGGACGAAGCGCAGGATCCTCGAGGTTTACCTCAACAGCGCGCAGTTCGGACGCGGCATCTGGGGCGTCGAGGCGGCCAGCCGCGCGTACTTCGGCAAGGACGCGGCGCGGCTGAACCGCCACGAGGCCGCTCTGCTCGCCGCCGTGCTGCCGAGCCCGACGCGCTACCGCGTCGTCGACTCCGGACCCTGGGTGCGCGAGCGGCAGGTGTGGATCGTCAGCCAGATGGATCGGCTCGCTGCGGCTGGAGTGCTCAATACGCTGAGATGACCTCAGGCCCATCACTCGCCAGCCGGCGTGAGCGATGTGAGTGCGGCCTCCTTTCGGCTTCCGATCCAGGCGGCTCGGAGCATGACGACCGCCGCGTACATCACGACCACGATGATGAGCCAGCGCAGCATCTCGACCGGCATGCTCTTGACGACAAAGGCGGCCACGAGCACGGCCGGTATGCCGCCCAGCGCGAGCCCCAGCGCGATGCCGAGGTCGATCTTGCCGATGTTGATGTGGCGCACGCTCGCGCCGGCGCCGGCGAGCGCCCCGCCGCCGGCCATGATCGGAAATGCCAGCCGGGGGTCCAGGCCCATCAGGCTGAACAGGATCAGCGAGGGCGCGTAGTGGCCGATGCCGAAATTGAGCAGGGCGCCGAACACGAAGTTGGCTGCGATCGCGACGATCATCCGCGTCGCGGGAAGAGAGCCGGCCGAGCCGCCGGCGGGCAGCCAGTCAAGATTGGACGAGGCGTAGAGCACCGCCGCGATAATGAGCGCGGCGCCGACGATGAGCTGAACCAGCCAGACGCGCATCTTTGTGACCAGTGGCGCGCCGAGAATCGCGCCGGCGAGCAGGGAAGCGCCGCATCCGATCAGGAGCAAAGGGTCGACCAGCACGCCGAGCAGCACGAGAAAGATCATCGCCTGCGCCAAGGTCGGCAACGTGTGGCCGACCAGCATCGTGCACGGAATGAGGCGATCGGGAATGAGATTGCGGAGCTTGAGCCAGGCCATGGTCGGCGCGAACGACCCGATTCCCAGGGTATCGAGGAAGTTCGTGATCGCGCCGACCGCGACCGCTTCCGCTCGCGGTCGGACGGCGCGCGCGAAGGCCGCCTGAAGCAGCCGGGTCACGAGGATCAGCGCCGCAAGCGCCAGCACGATCATCAACGCCATTAGCATGGTGGTCGGCCCCCGAACTCAACACTACCAAGGGGACGTTCACCTTGCTCATTCGCGGAGCAAGGTGGACGTCCCCTTGGTCAGGCCTTCTCGAGCGCCTGCGCCAGCTGATCCCTCATCGGCAGGTTCCGGATCCGGACACCCGTTGCCGCAAAGATCGCATTGGCGAGCGCGGGCGCCGCGGTGGGGATGCCCATCTCGCCGCAGCCGGCGGGGTCCGCGGGCGAGTCGATGATGTGGACCTCGATGTCGCGCGGCATCTGCACCATTGGCGCGAGCGGATAGCCGTCGAAGTTCGACTGCTCGACGCGGCCGTCCTTGATCGAGATCTCGAGGTTCATCGCCGTCGACAGGCCGTCGATCGTGCCGCCTTGCATCTGCGCGGCGATGCCGAGCGGATTGATCGGCCGGCCGACGTCGATCGCGCAGACGACACGCTCGAACGAGATCGCCCCCGTCGGCGACACGGAGACCTCCATCGCGTGCGCCGCATAGCCGCCGAACGTAAAGTGCGCCGCCAGCCCGAGGCCGCGCCCGCGCGGGACCGCGCGCCCCCACCCGATCTCGCGCGCCACGCGCTCTAGCACGGTACGCAGCCGTCCGGTGCTGAACTTCGGCCCGCCGTGCTGCGCGTAGTCGAACTCGCGGTCGGCACCGAGCATCGCGAGGCGGAACGCGAGCGGGTCCTGGCCAGCCGCGTGGGCGACCTCGTCGACGAAGCTCTGCACCACGAAGGCGTTCGCCGTGTGCGCGGGCGCCCGCCAGGAACCGCGCGGGATGCCGCTCGTCACGGCGTGCCATTCCAGCCGGTAGTTCGGCACGAGGCGCGCCGGGAAATCGTCCGGGTAGAGCTCGGGACCCCACATCTCTTCCGGCTTCACGTTCGCGCGCCGATAGTACTTCGACGCGCTCGCGAGGCGATGCGTCCAGCCGGTGACGCCTCCGTCGGCGCCGAGCGCCGCCGCCAGCTCGTGGTGCCCGAACGGCCGGAAGAAGTCGTGTTGCAGGTCGTCCGAGCGCGTCCACACGAGCTTGACCGGCCAGCCGGTCGCCTTGGAGACGAGCGCCGCCTCGGCGACGAAGTCGTTGGTCAGGCGTCGCCCGAAGCCGCCGCCTGCGCGGGTCATCTCGACACTGATCGCAGAGCGCGGGATGCCCGTCACCGCGTGCACGGCGCGCGACGCGCCTCCCGGCTGCTGCAGGGCCGCGACCACTCGCGCCTTGTCGGATTGCACGTGAACGAAGGCGCAGGGCGCCTCGAGCGGCGAGTGGCTCACGAACGGGATGCGGTAGCGCGCCTTTACGACCTTGGCAGCGTCCCGGGTCGCGGCGTCGAAGTCGCCGTCGTCGTGCACGACCTGGCCGCGCTTCGCCAGCAGCTCCGCACACTGGGCGTCGAGCGCGGCGCTCGATTCGGAGGCGAACGGGCCGCGCGTCCACTCGACCTCAAGCTCGTTGCGCCCCTTGAGCGCCGACCACATGTCGTCGGCGACGACCGCAATCCCGGTCGCGAGATTCGCCGTGAACGGCTCCCCCGGCTTCGGGCCCGGCACCACGACGACGGCGCGCACCCCGGGCACGGCGCGTGCCGCGCTGTCGTCGAGCCGTGCGATGTCGCCGTCGAAATACGGGCAGCGCTGCATGACTGCCGTGCGCGCTTCCGGTTCGTACACGTCGATGCCGTAGCGCGCGCGGCCCGTGACGATCTCTTCGGCGTCCACGACACGGCGCGGCCGGCCGAGGACGCGGTACTCGGCGGGCGCCTTGAGCGGCACCGGCTCGACCGGCAAGGTCAGCTTCGCGGCGGCCGTCACGAGCGCGCCATACGGCAGGCGTCGGCCGTCGGGGTGCAGCGCATGGCCGGCCTCCGTGTTCACGTCCTCAAAAGGAATGCCCCACTGCGTGGCCGCAGCCTGACGCATCAGCCAGCGGCCCTGCGCGCCGAACTGGCGCAGTTCCGCCCAGCCGTCGGGAATGCTCGTGCTGCCGCCCGCGCCCTGCGCGCCCCAGCGCCAGCGCGGCTCGGCGCCGCTGAAGTCGATGGACATGGGCATTTGCTCGACGGTCACCTGCGACCAGTCGGCGTCCAGCTCCTCGGCGATGATCATCGGCAGCGACGTCTTGACGCCCTGCCCGATCTCGGCGCCGGTCGCGCCGATGACGACGCGGTTGTCGGGCTGGATGCGGATCAAGACGCCGAGCGGGTTCTCGGGCATGCGAGGCGGCGCGTCCTGCCCCGACGCCAGCCGCGGCGCCAGCACCAGGGCGCCCGACGCCGACAGCGAGGCCTGCAGGAACAGCCGGCGCGAGACGACAGCAGCCAACGCATTCATTTCGTCGAGGCCTTGAGGTCCCGGGCGGCGCGCGCAATGGCGCGCCGGATGCGCACGTAGGTGCCGCAGCGGCACAGGTTCGTGATCGTGTCGACGTCCGCGGCTGCCGGTTCCGGGTTGCTCTCGAGCAGCGCGACGGCCGCCAGGATCTGGCCGGCCTGGCAGTACCCGCACTGCGCGACGTCCTCCTCGATCCAGGCTTTCTGCACGGCGTGGAGCCCGCCAGCGCCGAGACCTTCGATGGTGGTGACCTGCCTGCCCGCGAGCGCCGAGACCGGCAGCATGCAGGAGCGCTGGGCGGCGCCGTCGACGAGCACCGTGCAGGCGCCGCAGAAGCCGCCGCCGCAGCCGAACTTGGTGCCGGTCAGGCGGGCGTGGTCGCGCAGGTACCACAGCAAAGGCATGTCGCCGTCCCCGGCGAACTCCCGATCGACGCCATTGACCCGGAAGCGGACGCTCACAATGTACGCAGCTTATCCGCAGGCGCGCCCGGTACGCAGCCCTTTCGTCGCCGGCCAGCCTCGCTCTAGCGCCGGCGCGCCTTGCGCCCCTACTTGAGGGCGACTACCAGCTTGGCGGAATGGCTGCGCCAGTTGATCGGGATGACGTACGGACGCAGGTCGCGGGTCATCGGAATCTCGACTTCGTCACCGGTGAGGACGTTCGGCACCGAGATGACGAACTCCCGCCCGAAGTCCCGCCGCGCGTTGCCGGAGATCGTGTTCGCCACCTCCCCGACCAGGTCGCAGAGCGTGGCGTCGCTGAAATCCGTCTCCTTCAGCTTCATGAGCAGGACGGTCAGCATGGTGCGGGGTGCCGTGAAGTACACGATGCCCTCGCGCTTGCCGGAGATCTTGATCACGCCGGTGTACCCGTGCACGCCCGGCTTGCCCTTGGTCACGAGGTACGGCGACCCGACCGACGCCGGCTGCTGGGCAGCGATCTCGAAGTAGTTCGTCGTTCCGTCGACGAAGGTCTTGAGTTCCCGCTCCTGGAGCATCTCACATGCCCTGCAGCAGTTCGGCGAGGGCCTCGTTCAGCTGCCGGTCGGTGAAAGGCTTGTTGAGGAAGCCGTTGGCGCCTTTCTCCATGGCCTCGACAGCCGTCGCCTTGTCGGCAAGCGCCGAGATCACCAGGATCCGGACGGTCGGCTTCAGCGCGACGAGCTGTGCGATGCACTCGATGCCGTCCATGTGCGGCATCGTGAGGTCCATCGTGACGAGATCGGGGTCGGTCTCCTTGAACAGCTCCACCGCCTCGACGCCGTTGGCGGCCGTGCCGACGACCTCGAGGTCGTCGAAGTGCTGCGAGCGCTCGATGTGCCGCCGCATGATGTTCGAGTCGTCGACGATCAGCAGCCGGCCGGAACGTCCGAGCTGCTGAGCGAGGGCGTTGGCCTTGACGGGAAACACGCTCAGGCCACTGCCGTGTTCGTGACTGCGGCGATTGCCGGCAACGTGATCTTGAAGCGCGTGAACTTGCCCAGGCCGGTCGCGACGCCGATCCTTCCGCCGGCACCGTAGACGCTGCGCGCCACCAGGTCCATGCCGATGCCGCGGCCGGCGTCCATCGTGAGCTTTTCGGCGGTGGAGAAGCCCGGCTTGAAGATCAGCGCCATCAAGCCGCGATAGTCCAGCGCCGCGGCCTGCTCCTCCGTGACCAGTCCCTTCCTCACGGCGGTGCTGCGCAGGCGCTCGGGCGCAAGGCCCGCGCCGTCGTCTTCGCAGACCAGCTCGAACGCCTCGCCCTGCCTGCTGAAGTCGAACCGCACCATGCCCATGTCGGGCTTCGAATGGGCCCTGCGGACGTCGGGCGTCTCGATGCCGTGCACGACGGCATTGCGCAGGATCTGGATCAGGACGTCCTTCACCATCGCCTGGTACGGCGACGGCACGTCGGCTACGCCCGTCACCTTGAACTTGAAGCTCTTGCCATGCTCGCTGGACAGCCGGCCAGCCAGGGCATTGAGCGTCTTCGAGATCTCGTTCGCGACGGCGCCACCGGCGGCCGCAGGCGCCGGGCGGCGCGCCTCGGCAGCCGGAGTCGGCCTGGTCTCCGGCGTCACGGCGAGCCGCGTCGCGAGCTCGCGCAGGCTCCGCAGGTGCGACATCAGCTCGTCGAGCTTGAGCAACAGCGGCAGGAAGTGGCTGCCGGCGAGCTGCGTCTCCCGCTTCAGTTCGCCAATCATGTCCTCGATCGCATGGACGCGCTGGGCGGCGCTCATGAGGCCGAGCGCCGACGCCTCGCCCTTGACGGCATGCAGCTCGCGGAACAGCTTGTCGAGCTTCCTGCGGAACTCGGCGTCGTCGCGGGCCGGCTCTTTCATGATGGCGTTCACGTGCGAGAGGCCCGCGTCCGCCGCGTCCAGGAATGAAATGAGCTGCACCGGGTCGAGCTGCATGACGCCGAGTAACATGTCGGCCTGCTGGTCGGCGTTCTGCTGCGACTCGGCGAGCTCGCGCGCGAGCAGGACGTTCGCCGTCACGTCGCTCACGCTGACCAGGACGTGCTTCACGCCCCGCTCGCCCATGACGCGGTGGAAGTCGAACTGCAGGTAGCGGGCGTCGCGGCCGCCGCGGCCGTCGTCCATCTGGATCTCGACCTGACCCAGCGGATTGATGCTCTTCATCAGGTTCTCGTGCGCGCGGTCGCCCCACAGCAGCTTGATGTACTTCGTGGCGGTGGCAAGCGTTGCGGGCGGCACGCGGTCTTCGAGCAGCGCCTCGAATGAGAGCCCGGCGAAGTCCTGGCGGCCGAACATGCGCGCCAGTGCGCTCGACCACACGGCACCGATCCGGTAGTCCACGTCCAGCAGGAAGAAGCCTTCCTTCACCGTCTGCAGGATGTCGCGCGTCTGCTCGCGCGCCTCGCGCGCGACGCGCTCGCTGCGGCGGCGGGTCAGCTGCAGGTAGGCGGCCGCGACCAGCAGGATTACGGCCGCGAGCACGCCCGCGGAAAGGAGGAGTCTCAACCGGCCGGCCTGGGCTGATGCGCGGTTCTGCAATTCCGCGCTGGCGTCGGTAAGCAGCGACTGGAGCTCGCTCGTATTCTCGCGGACGAACGACTGGGCGCGCTTCACGTCGCCGTAGAGCGCGACACCCGCCCTCGACAGCGAGCTCCCGCGCTCTTCGGAATCCACGTACGGCTGGCCGCTGAAGTCCTTGACCGGATCGAGCACGGGCCGGTGCTGCTGCCACAGCAGCCGCGCGCGATCGACCTCTGCCGACCCGCCGGATGCGCTCGCCAGGCTCTCGAGATCGCGGTCGAAGGTCTCGATTGCACTGCCGAAATCGGACAGCGTCTGGCCGGCGTACGCCCGGCTCTCCAGGCGGACGCGCAGTGAAGCAAGCTGCTGCGCGATCAGCGGGGGCTGCCATTGCAGCGCGCTGGCGGTCTGCAGGGCCGCGAAGCTCTCCTTCATCCGCGTGGCGAGCCGGAAGCCCGCGGTCAGCACGCCGGCCATGACGATCAACAACAGCGCGCCGACGCCCGCGGTCAGTATCCGGGACTTGCGCTCTGCGCTCACTGGTTTCATGCGGAATCTCTCCGGGGCTCGTTACTTCGGCAGCGTGAAGCGGATCGCGATGCGCAGCTCCGTTTCGGTCGGCACGCCATCTACGGTGGCCGGCTCGAAGCGCCAGCGCCTGACGGCGCTCGTCGCCGCCCTGTCGAAGACGCCGGGCGGCTCCGACGACACGACGCGCACGTTCTGCGTCTTGCCTTCGACGTCCACCGTGTATGCGACGGTCACGAGGCCGGAGAGACCCTTGTCGAAGGCTTCGGCCGGAAAGTCCGGCGTGACGTTGCGCTTGAGTTTCGGTTCGACGCGCTGGCTGGCGCTCTTCTGGGTATTGGCCTCGGCTTCCCCCGCCTTTGCCGTCGCCTGCGCGGCGTGCGCCGCCCGCTCCGCCTCGAGCTTCTTCGCGCTCTCTCGCTCTCGCGCTGCCTGCGCCTCGCGCGCTTGCGCGGCGCGCGCTGCCTGCGCCTTCTGCTCTGCCGCAGCCGCATCGCGCGCCTGGCGCTTGGCCAGCTGTTCCTGCTTCGCCTTCTCGGTCAGGCCCGAAATCTCGGAGCGCCATTTCGCGACCTGCGCCGCGGGGACGGCGCTGGCGGCCTGGGCGGAGCGGACCAGCGCCGTGGCACGCTCGGCGTCCTCCTCTTCGATGGCCTTCGCGATCCGCGCGGCCGCAAGGCGCAGGCGTAGCTCTGCGATGACGGGATCGTCGGGCAAGGCGATCGCAAGTTCGGCGAGCGTGCCGGCGGCAGCGTCGAGGCGGCCGGCCTTTGCCAGTTCGTCGAAGTCCGCAACGATCACCGGGCGGAGCCGGTTGAGCCCGTCCAGCGCTTCGGCATTGCCCGGATCGGCCAGGGCAGCTGATCGATAGTAGAGGAGCGCGCTGTTGTTCTCCGGCTCGATGAAGCGCCGTTCGCGCATCGCGAGCCGCGCCTTCTCGAGCAGCTCGTCGGCGTCACCCACGGCCGCGGGCGACGCCTGCCCGAGCGGCGCGTCGGCGGCTGGTGCGGGTTCCGCGCCGGCGGATACCGGCAGCGGGTCGACCGGAGCCTGCGCTTCCTCGCGTGTCAGGTACCACGCCGTGGCGGCAGCTACGGCCAGGCATGCGGTGCCCGCCAGCGCGAGTACCTTGATCTTGCTGCCCCCCGCGGAACTGTGCAGCGGCGGCGCCTCGACGGCTGCAGCGGATTCTGGCGCGGCCGTCACCGTACGCGACTCCGGACGCGCGACGGGCTTGTGCTCCGGAACGGCGGCTGGCCTGGCTTCGGCGCCTGCGGCGCGCGCGGCGCCGCGCCGGCTCTCCGCGTCCGCAACGGCACCCTCGAACACGGCGGCCGTCTTGCGCGCATCGATCGGAAGCGGGAGCACGGCGAAGACGCGGGAACCCTTTAGCGCCGTGGCAACCTCGGCCTCCGCGTGCTGTTCGGCGAAGACCAGCGCCGAGAGGGCCGGCAACCGGGCCAGGAGCTGATCGACTTCCTTGCGCAGCTCGTCGAGGTCGCGGCTGTCGATCACGAGGACCTGCGTCCGCTTCGACCTGGCGGCAACCGCTTGCGCGAGCTCGGGGGACTCGACAGGCGCGATTGCCGCCGTCCCGTCGAACAGTTGGCCAAGCTCGAGCAGGAAGTCGTCCCGCGCCGTCAGGGCGATGACGTCGACCGACGCATGCGCGGGCGCCTGCTCCGGATGCCCGGACGTACTCGGGGAAGCAACGTGCTGGCTCTTGATCGTTGCGGCCATGGCGAAGGGTCCTGTCTCCAGGTGCAGAATCGAAGGTTAGTGCGCTCATGTAACAGCGCCCTGCTGCAGTTCACATATATGGGTCGGCGCCGCTGCGCCGCCCGGAAGGGCGGTGCCGGAAAATCGTGACGCGCTTAACGTTTTGCTGGGCAGGCGCGGCAGCCGATATACAATGTGGAGCCTCTCCGGGAGCCCGAATGCTGGAAAAACAACTCGAGCGGCTGCTTTTCGCCTGCCGCTGGCTGCTCGCGCCGCTCTATCTCGGCCTCTCGCTCGGGCTGATCGTCCTCGGCATAAAGTTCTTCCAGGAGGCATTCCATGTCTTCGCGCACGTGATTGCGCTGGAGGAGGCCGACCTGGTGCTGATCGTGCTCGCGATGATCGACCTGACTCTGGTCGGCAGCCTCATCGTGATGGTGATGTTCTCGGGCTACGAGAACTTCGTGTCACGCATAGACCACGATGCCGGCACGGACGCGCCGGCCTGGCTGTCGAAGCTCGACTCCGGCACGCTGAAGCTCAAGGTCGCGGCCTCGATCGTCGCGATCTCCTCGATTCACCTGCTGCGCGTCTTCATGGATGCGCAGCAGATCCCGAACGACAAGATCTTGTGGTACGTGATCCTGCACCTGACTTTCGTCATCTCCGCCGTGCTGCTGGGGGTGCTCGACAAGATCTCTTTCGCCGCGCACCGGAAAGAATAGCCGCGCCCCGGGAAGAGCCGCATGCGACAGACCCGCCGTGACCTCCTTCGCGCCACGCTCGGCATCGGCGCCGCCGCGACGACACCGGCGGCGTGGGCACAGTCACCGCGCGAACCGACGCCGTCCCAGACGACCGGGCCCTTTTACCCGGTGACGCGTCCGCTCGACGCGGACGCCGACCTCACCGTGATCGAAGGCGGTGCCGGGCAGGCCGAGGGCCAGGTGGTTCACGTCATGGGCCGCGTGCTCGACGCGCGCGGCGCACCGGTCGCGGGCGCGAGGGTCGAGATCTGGCAGGCGAACGCAAAGGGCCGCTACGCGCACCCGGCGGACCGGAACCCCGCGCCGCTCGACCCGAACTTCCAGGGCTTCGGCGCGCAGCTCACCGACGGCGACGGCCAGTACCGCTTCAAGACCATCAAGCCCGCTGCCTACCCGATCAACCCGACGAATCCGCATCGCGTGCGGCCGCCACACATCCACTTCGATGTGAGCGGCAGCGATGCGCGCCTGGTGACACAGATGTACTTCCCTGGCGAGCCGGACAACGCGGGCGACCTGATCTTCGGCGGCCTGGGTGCCGACGAGCAGCGAGCGGTCACCGCGAGCGTGTTGCCACCGGACGCCGGCCTCGAACCGGACTCGCTGCTCGTGCGCTGGGATATCGTCCTGATCGGCGGCTAGGGTCTTGGCGCCTCGTCCGGCAGCTTCAGCGATGCCTGGCCGAAGAAATACTTCCAGCCCTCGGTCGTGCGCACGTAAGTGTCGCTGAACCAGACGCGCCGGTCGAACGGCTCGCCCTCGCTCGTGCCCTTGAGCCGAAGCAGTGCCGTGACGACCGCGGTGTCGCCGAGCACGCGCACGGTCTGTGTGCCGGGCTCCTCGTCCTGGATCTCATAACGGATCTTCTTGTCGCGTGCCGCCTGCAGGTGGTCCGCCTTGGTGAAGACGCGCCCGTCCCCGAGCACCAGCACCATGTCGGGATGCTGGATGCGGTCGATGGTCGCGACGTCGTGGTGCTTCACCGCCGCCTGGAACTCCGTGTCGAGCGCTGCGACCGCCTGCCGGTCGTCCTCAGGCGAGGCCTGCGCGAGGCCGGCGCCGAGAGCGAGCGCGGCGACTGCGGGAACTATCTTCTGCTGCATGGCATTGTCCTCCGGGCTATGGCGCCGGGCGTCAAGTGCAACTTACGCGAGCCGACCATGGAAATCCCGCCCGCTTGCAAAGACCAGCGGCCTCAGTGCAGTCCCGGCGGCGCCGGTTGCGGGGCGCCAGTCGAGAACAGTCCCGCGACGTCCACCGCGTCGAAGCGCCAGGCCCGGTTGCAGAACTCGCAGCGCACCTCCACTTCGCCCCTCTCGGCGAGGAGCGCCTGCACCTCGTCGCCGCCGAGCGCCTGCAGGATCCCGGCGACGCGCTCGCGCGAGCAGGTGCACTGGAAGAAGACCGGCGCGCCTTCGAACAGCCGGATGTCGTCCTCGGGAAAGAGCCGACGCAGCAGCTCGCGGCACGGGAGGTCGAAGAGTTCCTTAGGCGACACCGTCGCGGCAAGCAGGCCGAGCCGCTGCCACGCGTCGTCCGCCTCAGCGCGCCCGGAAGCGGTACCCGCATCGTCCATCGCGACACGCTGCAGCAGCAGCCCCGCGGCGCGGTCCGGCGTCGCGGCCAGCACGAGCCGCGACGGCAGCTGCTCGGAACGCTCGAAATACTGCTCGAGGCAGTCCGCGAGCCGCGTCGTCACGAGCGGCACGACGCCCTGGTAGCGTTCCCCGCCCTCCGACTGCTCGATCGTGACGGCGAGCTGGCCTTCACCGAAGAGGCTGTCCGCCGGCTCGCCTCCCGGCGGCAGCGTCTCATGGCGCGCGACGCCGCGGATGGCGTGGCGGTGCGTGCACTGGGCGAGCATGAGCCGCACCGGGCCCGGCCCCTCGAACTGCAGCGACAAGCGGCCCTCGAACTTGAGCGCGCCCGCCATCAGCGCAGAAGCCGCCATCGCCTCGCCGAGCGCGGCCGTGACGGCTTCGGGATACGCATGGTGCTCGATCGCCGCGCGCCAGCTCGCGTCGAGCCGCACCAGGTGGCCGCGGACCGGGAGTCGCTCGAACAGGAAGCGATGCAGCAGGTCGCCCGGGGCCGTCATGGGCCGGCGAGCATCTTCTTCAGGAGCTCGTTCAGCTGCGCCGGGTTCGCCTTGCCCGCCGTCGCCTTCATCACCTGGCCGACGAAGAAGCCGAACAGTTTTTCCTTGCCAGCGCGATAGTCCGAGAGCTGTCCGGGGTTCTCCGCGAGGACCCTGGCGATCGCCTGCTCGATCGCGGAGGTGTCGGTGATCTGGCGCAATCCCTTCGCTTCGATGATCGCGTCGGCGGGCTTGCGCTCGGTCCACATCGCCTCGAACACGTCCTTGGCGAGCTTGCCGGAGACCGTGCCGTCGACGATGCGTTTCAGCATGCCCGCGAGCGCGGCCGCGGTCACGGGCGACGCGCCGATCTCGAGGCCGTCGCGGTTGAGGAACCCGGACAGGTCGCCCATCACCCAGTTCGCCGCGAGCTTCGGCGAGCCGGCGCCGGCTGCGACCTCCTCAAAGTACGCGGCCAGCTCGCGGCTCGCGGTCAGGACGCCGGCGTCGTATTCGGACAGGCCGTGCTCGCGCGCGAACCGTGCCGCTTTCGCGTCGGGCAGCTCGGGCAGCCCCGCGCGGACGTCGTCGATGAAGGCGTCGTCGAGCACGAGCGGCAGCAGGTCGGGGTCGGGGAAGTAGCGGTAGTCGTTCGCCTCCTCCTTCGACCGCATCGAGCGCGTCTCGTCGCGGTCCGGGTCGTAGAGCCGCGTCTCCTGCACGACCTGGCCGCCGCCCTCGATCAGCTCGACCTGGCGCTCGACCTCGTGGTTGATGGCGCGCTCCACGAACCGGAACGAGTTGAGGTTCTTGATCTCGCAGCGTGTCCCGTACTCCCGCGCGCCTTGCGGGCGCACCGAGACGTTGGCGTCGCAACGGAACGAGCCTTCCTGCATGTTGCCGTCGCAGATCCCGAGGTAGCGGACCAGCGTGTGGACCTTCTTCATGTACGCGACGGCTTCGCGCGCCGAGCGCATGTCGGGCTCCGAGACGATCTCGAGCAGCGGCGTGCCCGCGCGATTCAGGTCGATGCCGCTGGCGCGGCCGAGTCCCTCGTGCAGCGACTTTCCCGCGTCCTCCTCGAGGTGGGCGCGGGTGACGCCGATCGGCTTGCGCTCGCCGTCCTCGAGCAGGATCTCGATCGTGCCGTGCTCGACGACCGGCTGCTCGTACTGGCTGATCTGGTAGCCCTTCGGCAGGTCAGGATAAAAGTAATTCTTGCGCGCGAAGATCGAGCGGCGCGCAACCCGCGCCCCGACGGCGAGCCCGAGCATGACTGCCATGCGCACAGCCTCGCGGTTCAGCACGGGCAGGACGCCAGGGTAGCCGAGGTCCACGAGGTTCGCCTGGACGTTAGGCGCCGCGCCGTAGGCGGTCGATGAACCGGAGAAGATCTTCGAGCGCGTCGCGAGCTGCGCGTGGATCTCGAGGCCGACGACCGTTTCCCATTCCATGGCAGCGCTCACGCGTATGCCGGCGGCATCCGGCGATGCCAGTCGGTCGCAACCTGCCAGGCGTGCGCGGCGGCAAGCAGCCGTCCTTCCGCGAAGTGCGGGCCGATGATCTGCAGCCCGACCGGCAGCCCGTCCACGAAGCCGCAGGGTACTGATACGGCAGGCAGCCCGGCGAGATTGGCGCCGATCGTGTAGATGTCGTTCAGGTACATCAGGATCGGGTCGTCGGTCTTGGCGCCGATCGGGAATGCGGGCGTCGGCGCGGTCGGGCCCATCAGCACGTCCACCTTCCCGAACGCGCGGCGGAAGTCCTGGTTGATGAGGCTGCGCACTTTCTGCGCCTTGAGGTAGTAGGCGTCGTAATACCCGGCGGAGAGTACGTACGTGCCGGTCATGACGCGGCGCTTCACCTCGGCGCCGAATCCCTCGCCGCGCGAGCGCCTGTAGAGGTCCATGAGGTCCTTCGGGTCCTTGCAGCGGTGCCCGAAGCGCACTCCGTCGAAGCGCGAAAGGTTCGACGAGCATTCCGCCGGCGCGACCACGTAGTAAGTGGGCACCGAGAGCGGCAGGTTCGGCAGCGAAAGTTCCTCGACCGTCGCGCCCTCGCTGCGGAACGCCTCGATCGCCGCGCGCACGGCGGCGGACGTCGCAGCCTCGAGGCCCTCGCCAAAGAATTCGTTGATGATGCCGATGCGCAGGCCCTTCACCGGGCGTCCGAGCGCCGCGGCGTAGTCGGGAACCGGCTCGGCGACGCTCGTCGAGTCGCGCGCGTCATGCCCCGCCATCGCGCCGAGCACGAGCGCAGCGTCCTCGGCCGACTGCGCGAGCACGCCCGCCTGGTCGAGGCTCGATGCGAAGGCGACCATCCCGTAGCGCGACACTCGCCCGTAGGTCGGCTTGAAGCCGGTGAGTCCCGTAAGCGCGCCCGGCTGGCGGATCGAGCCCCCAGTGTCGGTACCGGTCGCGACCGGCGCGATGCGCGCGGCGACCGCGGACGCGGAGCCGCCCGAGGAGCCGCCCGGGACCTTCGCCGTATCCCACGGGTTCTTCACCGGGCCGTAGAAGCTCGTCTCGTTCGACGAGCCCATCGCGAACTCGTCCATGTTGGTCTTGCCGAGCAGCACCATGCCGGCGGCGTCGAGCCGCTCGACGACCGTCGCGTCGTAGGGAGCGACGAAGTTCGAGAGCATGCGCGAGCCGCAGCTCGTCAGGATCCCGCTGGTGCAGAAGATGTCCTTGTGCGCGAGCGGCACACCGGTGAGGGGACCACCCTCGCCGCGCGCAATGCGCGCATCCGCGCGGCGCGCGTCCTCGAGCGCGCGCTCCCCCGTCACGGTCACGAACGCGTTGAGCGACGCGTTCGCGCGGCCGATACGGTCGAGGAAGTGCCGGGTCACCTCCACGCTCGAGTACTGGCGCGCTGCCAGGCCGCGGCCGAGCTCGGCGGCGGTCGAATGGTGCAGGCTCATTCCAGCACCTTCGGCACGAGGTAGAGTCCCGCCTCCACCGCAGGCGCGTTCGCCTGATACGCCTCGCGCCGGTCCGATTCCGTGACGCAGTCCTCACGGAGACTCTGCACCTGGCCCTCGAGCGGGTGCGCCATCGGCAGCACGTCGTCCGTCGCCGCCCCGGAGAGCTGCTCGACGAAGGCGAGGATCGCGGAGAGGCTGCCGACGTACACCGGCAACTCCGCCTCGGTGATCTCGAGTCGGGCGAGGAGCGCGATGTTTTCGACGTCGCGGCGGGTCAGCGTCACGAGCGCACCACAGCGGAAAATATGGGAAAAACTTGACGGAAATCATACACGTCGGCTTGTGGAATGTCCCGCCCGCGGATAGACTCGCGGCGCTCCATTCAGTGAGCGCCCAGGTCCGTCCCGCCATGTTCAAGAACCTCCGGGGTTACTTCTCGAGCGACATCTCCATCGACCTCGGCACGGCGAACACGCTCATCTACGTCCGCGGCCAGGGCATCGTCCTCAACGAACCTTCGGTGGTCGCGATCCAGGACGAGCCGGGTCGCGGCGGCAAGGTCATCGTCGCCGTCGGCGCCGAGGCCAAGAACATGCTCGGTCGCACGCCGGGGCACATCACGGCGGTCCGGCCGATGAAGGACGGCGTCATCGCCGACTTCACTTACACCGAGCGGATGCTGCAGTACTTCATCACCAAGGTGCACGGTAACCGCTGGCTGCGTCCGTCGCCGCGCGTGCTGATCTGCGTGCCCTTCGGTTCCACGCAGGTCGAGAAGCGCGCGATCCAGGAGTCGGCGGAGGGCGCGGGCGCGCGCCGCGTCGACGTGATCCCGGAACCAATGGCGGCCGCGGTCGGCGCCGGCCTGCCGGTCAACGAGGCGCGCGGCTCCATGGTGCTCGACATCGGCGGCGGCACATCCGAGGTCGCCGTCATCTCGCTGAACGGCATCGTCTACGCGGAATCGGTGCGAGTCGGCGGCGACCGCTTCGACGAGGCGATCACCAACTACGTGCGCCGCAACTACGGCATCCTGATCGGCGAGGCGACCGCCGAGCGCATCAAGATCGAGATCGGCTCGGCCTACCCGGGACAGCAGGTGCGCGAGATGTCCGTCAAGGGCCGCAACCTCTCCGAGGGCGTGCCGCGCAGCTTCACGCTGAACTCGAACGAGATCCTCGAGGCCATGCAGGAGCCCCTCCAGGGCATCGTGCAGGCGGTCAAGAAGGCGCTCGAGCAGACGCCACCGGAGCTCGGCTCCGACGTCGCCGACCGCGGCATCGTGCTGACCGGCGGCGGCGCGCTGCTCAAGGACATCGACAAGCTGCTCATGGAAGAAACCGGCCTGCCGGTGGTCATCGCCGAGGACCCGCTGACCTGCGTCGCGCGCGGCGGCGGCCGGATCCTCGAGCTGTCCGAAGAGCACCCGGGGCTGTTCGGCCTCAGATAGAGGCCAAGTGACGTCGCACGATTCGGATCCCCGTCCCCTCCTCCTCGGCGGACCCGCCCTAGGGCTTCGCCTCATCGTCCTCGCGGCCATGGCGGCCGGCCTCATGGTCGCGGACCATCGCCAGCACCACCTCGCGATGATCCGCGACGGCGTCGCGTCGCTGGCGTACCCGATCCAGTGGACCGTGCAGGCGCCGGTGCAGGCCTTCGATGCGATGCGCGAGTCCTTCGCCACCAAGACCCGCGTCGAGGCCGAAAACGTCAAGCTCGCCGCCGACAACCTGGTGCTGCGCCTCAAGCTCCTGCGATTTGATTCGCTCGAGGAGGAGAATCGGCGCCTGCGCGCCGTCCGCGAGAGCTCGCCCCGCGCCGTGCAGCGCTCGCTGGTCGCGGAAATCGTGCGCGTCGACCTCGACCCGTTCCGCCAGCGCGTGCTCATCAACAAGGGCGCGCGCGCGGACGTGTTCCGCGGTCAGGCGGCCATCGACGCCAACGGCATCTACGGCCAGGTCACCCGCGTCGGCCCGTACTCGGCCGAAATCATCCTGATCTCCGACCCGGAGCACGCGATTCCGGTCCAGGTGAACCGCACCGGCACGCGCAGCATTGCGCTCGGCACCGGGCGCTCGGGCCTCCTGTCGCTGCCCTACCTGCCGCAGAACACGGACGTGATCGTCGGCGACCTGCTCGTCAGCTCCGGTCTCGGCGGCGTCTATCCGCCCGGGTATCCGGTCGGCAAGGTCACGGCAGTAAACCGCGATTCCGGCCAGCCGCTGCTCGAGGTCGAAGCAGAACCGCTCGCGGGACTCGACCGCGACCCGGAAGTGCTGCTCGTCTGGTTCGACAGCGAAGTGATGGAGCCGCTGCCCGAGCCCGAAGCGGCTCCGCCACCGCCGCCGGCGCCCGCGGGTGAAACGCCGTGATGATCGGGACCCGCACGAACTTCGGCTGGGGCCGCGTCGTCGGCCTCACGCTGCTCGCGCTCGCGGCGAGCGTCGCGCCGCTGCCCTCGTTTCTCGAGCCGTACCGGCCCAATTTCGTCGCGCTGACCGTGCTGTGGTTCTGCCTGCTGTCGCCGCGCCTGCTCGGGCTCGCTTACGCCTGGTGCGCGGGCCTCGCGCTCGACGGATTCCTGGGCGTCCTCCTCGGCCAGCATGCGCTGACGCTGACCTGCATAGCCTACGTCGCCGCGAAGTTCAGGCTGCAGATCCGCGCATTCCCGCCGCTGCAGCAATCGGCGGTGATCCTTGCGCTGCTCTGGCTCAACGAGTTCCTGCTGTTCTGGATCGACGGCGTCGCCGGCCACCCGGTGACCGACTGGCGCCGGTGGCTGTCCGTCCCGGTCAGCGCCGCCTGCTGGCCGCTGCTGGCGGCCATTTACGCGCGCTTCGCATCGCGGCGGTAGGGGGACTACGTGCGGCGCGTGCGCATCAAGGACGAAGCACTCGAGCAGCGCATGTTCTTCCAGCGCGTGCTGCTCGCCGCGACGGTCGTCGCGCTGGTCGCGCTCGCGCTTGTCGGCCGGGCCTTCTGGCTGCAGGTCGTGCAGCACGCGCACTACGTCGAGCTGTCGCAGGGCAATCGCGCCCGCATCGAGCCGTTGCCGCCGAACCGCGGCGTCATCTACGACCGCAGCGGGCGCGTCATCGCCGAGAACACGCCGGCCTACCAGCTCGAGCTGATCCGCGAGCAGGCGGGCGACCTCGAGGACACGCTCGCGCACCTCGTGCGTTTCGGCCTGCTCGAGCGCGGCGACGTCAGCCGCGTGCGCCAGCTCGTCCTCTCGCGGCGCACGTTCGAGGCCGTTCCATTCCTGCTGCAGCTCGACGACGAGGAAGTCGCGCGCTACGCCGTGCACCGGCACGAGCTGCCGGGCGTCCTGCTCGAGACGCGCATGGCGCGCCATTATCCCTACGGTCCCGTCGGCGCCCATGCGCTTGGCTATGTCGGAACGATCAGCGAGCAGGACCTGTCGCGAGTGGACCGCGAGCGCTACTTCGGGACGGGCGTGATCGGCAAGACCGGGATCGAGCGCGCCTACGAGGCGGAATTGCTCGGCATCGGCGGCTACCGCGAGGTGCTGGTGAATGCAGAAGGCCGCCCGGCGCGCCTCGCCGAGGGCGCGGACCCGCAACTGCGCACGTTCGAGCCGCAGGCCGGCCGCGGCCTGCGCCTGACCCTCGACATTGAGCTTCAGCGCGTCGCCGAAGAGGCGTTTGCCGGGCGCCGTGGCGGCGCCGTTGCGATCGACCCGGCGAACGGCGACGTGCTCGTGTTCGCGAGCCTGCCCTCGTTCGACCCGAACGGCTTCACCCGCGGGATCTCGCGCGGAGACTACCTCGCGCTCACCGAGAACCCGGACCAGCCGCTGTTCAACCGCGTGCTGCGCGGCACCTATCCGCCGGGTTCCACGATCAAGCCGCTGATGGCGCTCGCCGGGCTCGAGAACGGCGTCATCCAGCCAACGGACCAGATTTTCTGCGGGGGCAGCTACTCGCTGCCCGGCTCGCGCCATCGCTACCGGGAACCGAGGCGCGGCGGAACCCACGGGACGGTCGAAATGCGGCGGGCGGTCATGAAGTCCTGCGACGTCTACTTCTACCGGCTCGCCAACACGCTCGGCATCCAGCGCATCCACGACTCGATGGCGCGGATGGGCTTCGGCGAGCCGACCGGCATCGACATCGAAGGCGAGCGCGGCGGCATCATGCCCTCGCCGGCCTGGAAGAAGACGGCATTCTCGACGCGCGAGCAGCAGGTCTGGTTCCCCGGCGAGACCGTGATCGTCGGCATCGGCCAGGGATACTGGACCGCGACGCTGCTGCAGCTCGCCAAGGCGACGGCGCTGCTCGCGATGCGCGGGCAGCCTTACCAGCCGCGGCTCGTGCGCGCGCTCGTCGATCCGGCGACCGGCAAGGTCGACGAAAAGAAGGCGCGATCGCTGCCGCGCATCGAGCTCCAGCATCCGGAGAACTGGGAGATCATCGTCGACGCGATGGTAGCGGTGACGACCGGTGGAACCGCCTCGCTGGCCGCGCGCGGCGCTTCCTACTCGATCGCCGGCAAGACCGGCACGGCGCAAGTGTTCTCGGTCGGCCAGGCCGAGAAGTACGACGAGAAGGAAGTCGCCGAGCGGCTGCGCGACCACGCCGTCTTCGTCGCTTTCGCGCCCGCCGAGTCCCCGCGGCTCGCGGTCGCGGTGCTGGTCGAGAACGGCGGCTTTGGATCCTCGGCGGCGGCGCCGATCGCGCGCGCCATCTTCGACGCCTACCTCGCGAAGGCCCCGCCATGATCTACGGCGGCCTCGGCGATTCCCGCACCCGGCGCACCGTCACCGGCATGGCGCGCGTCCTGCGCGCGCTCCGGCTCGACGGCATGCTTCTTTCAGGGCTCATTGCCGTGAGCCTGTTCGGCCTGTTCGTGCTGTGGAGCGCCGCAGGCGACAACGACGCGCTCTGGTTCAGCCAGCTCGCGCGCGTCGGCATCGGGTTCGTGCTCCTCGTCGTGCTGGCGCAGATACCGGACCATTTCCTGCGCATGCTCTCGCCGGCCGCCTTCGTGGTCGGGCTCGTGCTGCTCGCCGTGGTCGCGCTCGTGGGGGACATCGGCAAGGGCGCGCAGCGCTGGCTGGACCTCGGCGTCATCCGCTTCCAGCCCTCGGAGATCATGAAGCTCGCGGTGCCGATGATGTGCGCCTGGTACCTGCACCAGCGCCCCCTTCCGCCGTCGTTGCGGGACGTCGGCGCCGTGCTGCTCATCATCCTGGTGCCGGTCGGGCTGATCGCCGAACAGCCCGACCTTGGCACGGCACTCCTCGTCGCGGCCTCGGGCACCATCGTGCTTGTGATGGGCGGCCTTTCATGGACCTCCATCCTGGGCGGGATCGCGATCCTCGGCGCGGCGGTTCCGGTGGGCTGGCACTTCATGCACGAATACCAGCGCCAGCGCGTGCTGACGCTGCTCGACCCGCAGAGCGACGCGCTCGGCGCCGGTTATCACATCATCCAGTCGCAGATCGCGATCGGCTCCGGCGGCGTGTTCGGCAAGGGCTGGATGAACGGCAGCCAGGCGCAGCTCGAGTTCCTGCCCGAGCGCTCGACCGACTTCATATTCGCGGTGATCGGCGAGGAGCTCGGCCTGCTCGGGCTCATGGCGCTGCTGGTCGGCTACCTCTTCATCGTCGGCCGCGGCATGACCATGGCTCTGCAGTGCCGCGATGCCTTCACCCGCCTGCTCGCGGGCAGCATCGCGCTCACGTTCTTCGTGTACGCCTGCGTGAACGCGGGCATGGTCATGGGCCTGCTCCCGGTCGTCGGCGTGCCGCTGCCGCTCGTCAGCTACGGCGGCACTTCGTTCGTGACCCTGATGGCCGGCTTCGGTATCCTGATGGCGCTGCATTCCAGCAGAAAGCTCGTAGGATGATGATGAAGACAGCGACAGCGATGCTGCGTGCGCCTTTGCTTGCATGCCTGCTCGCCGCGGCGGCGGGGCCAGCCCTCGCGCTCGACCTGTCGCGCGAGGACGTCGGTGCATTCGCGGCCGAGATGAGGAAGAAGCACGGTTTCGAGGCCGAGTGGCTCGACGCAGTGCTCGCCGACGCCGCCAGCCAGCCGCGCATCATCGAGCTCATGACGAAGCCGGCCGAGTCGGTGATGCCGTGGCACGCCTACCGCAACCATTTCCTCACGACCGAACGCATCGACGCCGGCGCCGCGTTCTGGGACCTGCATCGCGAGGACATCGACCGCATCTCGAAGTCGAGCGGCGTCGCGCCGCACATCATCGTCGGCATCATCGGCTGCGAGACCTTCTTCGGCCGCATCACCGGCAAGTTCCGCGTGGTGGACGCGCTCTCGACGCTCGCCTTCGACTACCCGCCGCGCTCCAGCTACTTCCGCGCCGAGCTCGAGCAGTTCCTGCTGCTCGCGCGCGAGGAAGGCTTCGACACCAAGGCGGTGCTTGGCTCCTATGCCGGCGCGATGGGCAACGGCCAGTTCATGCCGCGCAGCTACCGGACCTGGGCGGTCGACGGCGACGGTGACGGCAAGCGCGACCTCTGGGGCAGCTGGCCGGACGTCATCGCGAGCGTCGCGAACTACCTCGCCGACCACGGCTGGCGTGCAGGAGAGCCGGTCGTCGCGCCGGCCAGCCTGTGGTTCCCGAAGGCCGCGAGCCTGGCCCCTGGCAAGCTGGCGCCCGACACGACCGTCAAGGCGCTGCGCGACCGCGGCCTCGCGTTCGAGACGGCCCTGGGTGCTGCGGCACCGGCGCTATTTATCAAAGTAGACGGCGACGGCGGACCGGAACTGCGCGCCGGCTTCCACAACTTCGGCGTCGTCACGCGTTACAACCGCAGCACGCTCTACGCCCTCGCAGTCAACGATCTCGGCCGCCGCATCGAGTCTCGACTGCCGCTGCCCGTTGCGCCCACGACGCCCGCGGTCCTGGCGCCGTGAGTCCGGTCCGGGCCGCGGGCTGCCTGCTAGCGCTCCTCGTGCTCGCGGGCTGCGCACGCGAGCCGCTCCGGCCCGCGCCGCCACCCGCGTCGTCGACGCCGCCTGCCGCACCGGGCGCTCCGAACGTTCCGGCCGACGTTTCACGCGACGAGCCGCGCGCGAAGTACGGCAACCCGCCTTTCTACGAAGTGGGCGGCCGGCGCTACGTCGTGCTGCCGAGCGCAGTGGGCTACGTCGAGCAGGGCGTCGCGTCGTGGTACGGACCCGATTTTCACGGCGGGCGCACCGCGACCGGCGAGACCTACGACATGCACGCGATGACCGGTGCGCACCCGACGCTGCCGCTGCCGACCTGGGTGCGCGTGACGAACCTCGGGAACGGGAAGAGCGTCGTCGTGCGCCTGAACGACCGCGGCCCGTTCGCGCGCGGACGCATCATCGACCTGTCGCGCGCGGCGGCCGAGGCGCTCGACATGGTCGGGGCCGGCACCGCCCGCGTCGAGGTCCAGAGCCTCGCCACCGGCGGCCCCACGCCGCCCGCCGCGCCCGCCGCCTACTACGCGCAGGCCGGCGCCTTCGGCCGCCGCGAGAACGCCGAGGCGCTCGCCGGCCGCCTGCGCGCGGCGGGAATCGAGGGCGTGGCCGTCGTCGAATCCGCCGCAAGCGGGAGTGCGCTGTTCCGCGTCCGCGCGGGGCCCGCTGCGAGCCTCCCCGACTTCGACCGCCTGGTCGAGCGGATGCTCGCCGCCGGCGCGGAAGCCGTCCGCCTCGCCCTGTAATAATGAATCACCGCCACGCCACGAGGTCTGCCTTGAGAATCCTGCCCGCCCTGCTGCTTGCCGCCGTTTCCGCATCCGCCCAGGCCGCCGCGCAGCCGGTGCCGCCCCCGCCTGCGCTCGAGGCCACCTCCTGGGTGCTCGTCGACCAGCAGAGCGGGCAGACGCTCGCCGGCCACCGTGCCAACGACCCGGTCGAGCCTGCCAGCATCACCAAGCTGATGTCGGCCTACGCCGTGTTCCAGGCGCTGAAGGACGGCAAGCTCGAGCTCGACACCGAGCTGCCGATCAGCGAGCGCGCCTGGCGCTCGGAAGGGTCGCGCACCTACCTCGACCTCAACACGCGCGTGCCGGTCGAGGTCCTGATCCAGGGCATGATCGTGCAGAGCGGCAACGACGCGACGATCGCGCTCGCCGAGGGCGTCGGGGGCACCGAGGACACCTTCGCCGCGCTCATGAACCAGTACGCCGAGCGGCTCGGCATGGCGCAGAGCCACTTCCAGAACTCGACCGGCCTGCCCGGCGACAACCACAAGATGTCGGCGGCGGACATGGCGAAGCTCACGCGCGCGATCGTCCGCGAGTTCCCGGAATACTACCGCTGGTACTCGCAGCGCGAGTTCACCTGGAACAACATCCGCCAGCCGAACCGCAACGGCCTGCTCGCGCGCGACCCGAGCGTGGACGGGGTCAAGACCGGCATGACCGACGCCGCCGGCTACTGCCTGGTTTCGTCCGCGCAGCGCGACGGCACGCGGCTGATCGCCGTCGTGACCGGCACGAAGAGCATGAAAGCGCGCGAGGACGCGAGCCTCGCGCTCCTCAACTACGGCTTCAGCTTCTTCGAGACGCGCGCGCTCAAGAAGGCGGGCGAGGAGCTTGCCGTGCACCGCGTCTACAAGGCGCCCGGCGGGCGCGCCGCGGTCGGCATCGCGCGGGACCTCGTGGTCACGCTGCCGCGCGGACAGGCGGAGCGCGTCGAGTTCGCGATCGAGCTCGCGCCTCGCGTGTTCGCGCCGCTCACGACGTCGGATCGCGTCGGGACGCTGCGCGCCACGCTCGACGGCAAGGTCATCGCAGAGTCGGCGATCTCGCCGATCGCGGAGGTACCGCGCGGCAACATCTTCCGCAGGATCTGGGACACGATCCTGTCCTGGTTCGCGTAAGGCCGCGAATGCCGCTTCCGCTCGTGTGGCTCGACGGCCGGCTGATCCCGCTCGAGGACGCGCGTATCTCGCCGCTCGACCGCGGCTTCCTGTTCGGCGACGGCGCTTACGAGGTGCTGCCAATTTACGGCGGGCGCGCGTACCGGTTCGAGGCGCACATGGCGCGGCTCGACCGCAGCCTGGCCGAGATCCGCATGGCGCCGCCGCTGGGCCGCGCGGCCTGGCTCGCGGCCTTCGGCAAGCTGGTGCACGGCAACGGCGGCGGTGACTTGCTGCTCTACGTGCAGGTCACGCGCGGGGTCGAGCCGGAGCGCAACCACGTGCCGCAGGCCGGCACGCGACCGACCATCTTCGCGAGCGTGCAGAAGCTTCCCGGAATACCGGAGTCGGCGATCGAGAACGGCGTCGCGGCGGTCACCGCTGCGGACATCCGGTGGTCGCGCTGCGACATCAAGTCCACCTCCCTGCTCGGCAACGTGCTCCTGCGCTGGCTGGCGGCGGATGCGGGGGCGGCGGAGACCCTGCTGCTGCGCGACGGCTACGTGACCGAAGGCAGCGCGAGCAGCGCGCATCTTGTCCGGGACGGCCGCATCGTCACGCCGCCGCAGACGAACGCCATCCTGCCGGGCACGACGCGCGGCGTGATCTTCGAGCTTGCCGTGCGCGAGGACATTGCCTCGGAGCGGCGTGCCGTGACGGAGGCCGAGCTGCGCTCGGCCGACGAGGTCCTGATCGCCTCTGCGGGCGGCGGCATCCGCGCGGTGACGGCACTCGACGGGCGGCCGGTCGGCAACGGCGTGCCCGGCCCGGTCTACCGGCGCATCTACGCAGCCTTCAAGGCGACGAAGCACGAATTCTCGACGGAACTGCCCGCGTGAGCGGATCGGACGAGCTGTTCCAGTTTCCCTGCGATTTCCCGATCAAGGTGATGGGACGGGACTCGGAGTCGTTCCGCACGCTGACGCTCGCGATCGTCGAGCGTCATGCCGGCTCGCTCGCAGCCGAGAGCATCAGCGAGCGCGCCAGCAGCAAGGGACGCTTCCTCTCGCTCACCTACACGATCCGCGCGGAAAGCCGCGCGCAACTCGACCGCATCTACCAGGACCTGACCGACAGCGGCGTGGTTCTGGTCGCGCTCTGAATCGGCAGCCAAGTGGGCGCGTCGCTCCAGCGGCCATCCCATTCGAGCCCGAGCTCCGTCACCGCGAGCGGCGCGAGCGCCGCGGCAGCTGCCGCGACATCCGTGCGCGCGCCCTCCGCCGCGAGCTGCGTCATCGCGAGCCCCGCCATACCGCAGGGATTGATGCGGCCGAACGGCTCGAGATCCATGTCGACGTTGAGCGCGAGCCCGTGGTAGCTGCAGCCGCGCCGCACGCGCAGCCCGATGCTTGCGAGCTTGCGCCCACCGGCGTACACGCCCGGCGCCTCGCGCCGGCCCGTCGCGGCGATGCCGTGCGCCGCCGCGAGCGTGATGACGGCGTTCTCGAGCGCGATTACGAGCTCGCGCACGCCGATGCGCCGCCGGCGCAGGTCGACGAGCGCGTACATCACCAGCTGGCCGGGCCCGTGGTAGGTCACCTGGCCACCGCGGTCGATGCCGACGACCGGGATGTCGCCGGTCGCAAGCAGGTGCTCGGGCTTGCCGTTCAGGCCCTGTGTGAACACCGGCTCGTGCTCGAGGAACCAGAGTTCGTCCGGCGTGTGCTCGTCCCGCGCATCGGTGAACGCCTGCATTGCGCGCCAGGCAGGCGCGTAATCCACGCGGCCGAGCCGTCGCAGGATCGCGCTCACGCGGACTCGACGATCTCGGCCTCGACGTGCTTCACGGCCGTGAGCGAGTTCGAAACCGGGCACCCCTTCTCCGCCTTTTCCAGCAGCTGCTTCGCGCGGGCCGCACCGCTGCCGGGAGGCACGACGAGGCGTACCCGGAGCGTGATCTCGGTGAAGCGGCTGTTGCCGTCGACGCGGTCGAGCTTGCCCTCCACGTCGGCGGAGAGCTCGCGCCACTCGAAGCGCGAGGCCTTCGCGAGTGCGCGGAAAGTCATCATCGTGCAGTCCCCCAGCGCGGCGAGCAGGAGCGTCTCCGGCGACCAGTAGCCGCCGGGGCCGCCCCATTCCGGCGGCGGCAGCGAGCGCAGCTGCGGCAATCCCTCGGAATCGAGGCTGACCTCGCCTTCGGGCCGGATGCCGATGCGGACGCGGTAATGGTGCGGAAACGGATGCATCAGCCGGCGCCGATGCCACAGTTGTTGCCGGCGAGCGCGCGCTCGGCCCGGTAGCTCGAGCGCACCATGGGACCGGAGACGCATTCGAGGAAGCCGCGCTCGAGCGCGGCGGCGCGCAGCTCCAGGAACTCTTCCGGCGTCACGTAGCGTTCGACCGCCAGGTGGTTCGCCGTCGGCCGCAGGTACTGCCCGAGGGTCAGGATGTCGCAGCCGATCGCGCGGAGGTCGTCCATGGTCGAGAGGATCTCGTTCGTGGTCTCGCCGAGCCCGAGCATCAGGCTGGTCTTGGTGAGCACGCCGGGGCGGTGCCGCTTGGCGTGCGCGAGCACGTCGAGCGTCTGCCCGTACCCCGCGCGCGCATCGCGCACCGGGTGCGTGAGCCGCTCGACTGTCTCGACGTTCTGCGCGAACACCTCGATGCCGGAATCGACGACGGTCTCGACGTCGGCGAAGACGCCCTGGAAGTCCGGGGTCAGCGCCTCGACGGCGGTGGCGGGATTCGACGCCTTGATCGCGCGCACGCAGGCGGCGAGATGGGCAGCCCCGCCGTCGGCGAGGTCGTCGCGGTCCACCGACGTCAGCACGACGTAGCCGAGCCCCATCAGCGACACCGTGCGCGCGGCGTTGGCGGGCTCGTCGGCATCGAGCCAGCCGCGCGGATTGCCGGTGTCCACGGCGCAGAACCGGCAGGCCCGCGTGCACACCGAGCCCATGAGCAGCAGCGTCGCCGTTCCCGCATTCCAGCACTCGCCGATGTTCGGGCAGTGCGCCTCCTCGCAGACGGTGCTGAGGCGATGCTCGCGCACGGTCCGGCGCAGCGACTCGTAGCGCGCGCCCGACGCGAGCGGCGCGCGCAACCAGCGCGGCTTGCTGCCCGGCGCGAACGGCAGGCTGCCGGCACTCCTCTTGATGCCGTCGCGGATCGCCGTGAATCCCTGGGGCGTGACGAATTTTTCCCCGCTGCGCGCCGGCGGGCGTTCGGCCTGGATTGGAATGCCTTTCAGATCAGCCACTTGTCGAGCCCCGCAGCGGCGAGACGCCCATTTTAGCCGACCGGGGACTTGAGGACCGGGTGCCGCTCGCGGCCGAGCCGCAGGTCGGCGTCGAGCGCGGCGAGGCGCGCGGGCGTTCCGACGTCGCGCCAGACGCCGCCGTAGCGCTGGCCCGTGAGGCGACCCGCCGCCAGCGCGCGTTCGAGGAGGGGCTTGAGCGCAAAGACGCCGGGCTGGCAGCCGTCGAAGAGTCGTGGATCGAGCATCGAGACGCCCGAGAACGTCAGCGTGTCCGCGCCTTCGACCACGCGCCCGCCAGGCGCCAGCGCGAAGTCCCCGCACGGGTGGTGCTCCGGATTGGCGACGAGAACCAAGTGTGCGAGGGAATCCGGCGGCAACTTCAGCGACCGCAGCGGATAGTCGGTCCACACGTCGCCGTTCACGACGATGAACGGCGCCGCGCCGAGGAGCGGCAGCGCGGCGAACAGCCCGCCTCCGGTGCCGAGTGGCTCAGGTCCCTCCTCGCTGTAGCGGATCGCGAGCCCGCGCGCGGCGCCGTCGCCGAGCGACTCGCGGATGCGCTCGCCCTGCCAGGAGAGGTTGATCACGACGTCGCGCACGCCGAGATCCACGAGCGCAGCGAGGTGATACTCGATGAGCCGGTGCCCGCCGACCTCGAGCATCGGCTTCGGCAGCTTCTCGGTGAGCGGGCGCATGCGCTCGCCGCGACCCGCGGCGAGGATCATCGCTTTCAACGTGCGTGACCTCCGCGCCGCGCAACGCCCGCGAACGCGGGCACGACGCGCTTGCGCATGAACGCATCAAACGATGCAAGCTCCGGCAGCGCAGAGGTGACCTCCAGGGCGTAGTCGAGGACGCGCGGCAGGTCGCCGAGATAACCGGCCTTGCCGTCGCGGTGCCACAGGCGCGCGAAGATGCCGAGCACCTTGAGGTGGCGCTGCAGCCCCATGCGGTCGAACCAGCGCTGGAATTCCTCGCGATCGCGGCCCACCGCAATGCCGGCTGCCGCGGCGCGAGTGCGGTAACGCTCGAGCCAGGCGAGCAGGCGCTTGCGCGGCCAGACGACGTAGCAGTCCTTGAGGAGCGACACGAGGTCGTAACTGACGGGCCCCTGCACCGCGTCCTGGAAGTCGACGATGCCCGGGTTGCCCTCGGGCCGCACGAGCAGGTTGCGCGAATGGTAATCGCGATGCACGAGCACGACGGGCTGGGCGAGCGCCTCGTCGCAGAGCCAGTCGAAGGCCGCCGCGATGACGGCGCGCTCGCCGTCGTCCAGCGCGAGCGACAGGTGGCGCGACAGGAACCATTCCGGGAACAGCCCGAGTTCGCGCATCAGGAGCTCGCGGTCGTAGGGCGGCAGCTCCGCGACGGCGGCGGCGTCGCCCGACTGCAAGAGGACGAGTGCATCCACGGCGTCGGCATAGAGTGGCCCGGGATCGGCGCCGTTGCCGAGCGCTTCCAGGTAATGCTGGCGACCGAGGTCGCCCATCAGCACGAATCCCTGCTCGGCGTCCACCGCGATCACCTGAGGCACGTGCACGCCGGTTGCGGCGAGGATGCGCGCGACGCGCAGCCACGCCTCGAGGCCTTCGCGCTCGGGCGGTGCATCCATCGCAATCTGCGCGACGCCGCCGCGGTGCACGCGGAAATATCGCCGGAAGCTCGCGTCCGCGGACGCGGGCGCGATGCGCTCGACGGCGGGGCCGGGCAGGCCCGCGATCCATCGTTCCAGGTTATGCAGCCGCGGATCGGAGTTGTCGTTCGTTGTCATGCAGAGGCGACGGCCGGGGTGCCCGCATTATAGACTTCCCCACTCCTGTGATTTCCCGACGAATCATCGCCTTGCTTGCAACGACCGTCGCGCTGCCGCCGGCCGGAGCCAGCGAATGCATGTGGCCGGGAGACCCGGAGCCTTCGGCGGCGGCCACGCAGCCGGCACCCGGTGTGAACGCCGGCGACCCCGGCGACCAGCCGATCCAGATCAAGGGTGGCCCCCGATCGGAAGTCACCCGCGAAGGCGATGCGAAGCTCATGGGCGGCGTGACGATCGTCCAGGGCGATCGCGAGCTGTCGGCGGAGTCGGCGACGTACGACGCATCGGAACGGCGCTTCGAGGTCGAGGGCGACGTCGAGTACCGCGCGCCGGACATTCGTCTGAAAGGAGGCTCGGGAAGCTGGAATGCGCTCGGCACCGGACAGTTCACGGGCGCCGAGTTCGAGCTGCCGCAGCGTCCCGCACGCGGTTCGGCGAAATCACTCGAGATGGACGGCGAGGGCACGTTGAAGCTGGACGACGTGCGTTTTACGACCTGCCCGGCCGGCCATACCGACTGGGAGCTGCGCGCCGACAGCATCCAGATCGACCAGAAGACGCAGCAAGGCACGGGGCGGAACGTTCGCATCGACCTCAAGGGCGTGCCGATCCTCTACACGCCGGTGATTTCGTTCCCGGTCGGCGACGCGCGCAAGTCCGGATTCCTGTTCCCGTCGTTCGGCAACTCCGACAAGAGCGGGTTCGAACTCGGCGTGCCGTACTACTTCAACCTCGCGCCGAACCACGACCTGACGCTGACGCCCTTCCTGATGTCGCGGCGCGGGTTTGGCCTCGGGCTGGACTACCGCTACCTGACCGGGGAAAGCCGCGGCAAGTTTGGCACCGACTACCTGCCGGGTGACGACCTCGCGAATCGCGACCGCCGGCTCTCGACGCTCGAGCATCGCACGGACTTCAGCGACCGGCTGCGGCTCGCGGCGGACCTTGCGGACGCGAGCGACAGCCGCTACTTCGAGGACTTCGGACTGGGCCCGGACGGCACGAGCATCACCTTCCTCGATCGCCAGGTTCACCTCGCCTGGCTCGGCGACGGCTGGCGGCTCGACAGCCGCGTGCAGGATTACCAGGTGATCGACACCACGGTCGACCCCTTCGAGCGGCCCTATTCGCGCTTGCCGCAAGTCGCGTTCACCGGCCTCTGGCCGATGCCTGCGGGCCTCGAAGCCTCGCTCGATGCCGAAACGGTGTGGTTCGATCGCGATGCCGGCGTCACGGGCCTTCGCGCCGACGCCATGCCGCGAGTCGCGTGGGGGTTGCGCGGGCCCAGTTATCACCTCGAGCCGAGCGCCGCCTGGCGGGTTACCGGCTACGAGCTCTCGGACACCGCGCCCGGCGCCGACGACTCGCCGCACCGCTCAGCGCCAATCCTGTCGCTCGATACCGGCCTCGTGTTCGAGCGCGAATCCGGCGAGCGGAACCAGTTCGTGCAGACGCTCGAGCCCCGGCTGCGCTACACGTGGATTCCCTTCCGCGACCAGGGCGACCTGCCGTTGTTCGACACGGCGCTGCCGGACCTGAATCTCGTCCAGCTCTTTCGCGCAAACCGCTATGTCGGCGCCGACCGCCTCGGCGACGCCAACGAGCTGGCCGCGGGGCTGACGACGCGTCTCGTGCGCGCAGAAAGCGGGCAGCAGTACCTCACCGCGACCGTCGGCCAGCGCTTCTACTTCGAGAGCCCGCGCGTCGTCCTGCCAGGCGAGGTGGCGGAGACGCGCAGCGCCTCGAACCTCGTCGGCGAGGTCGAGCTCACCGCGTGGCGCAGCTGGAGCGCGCGCGCCGCGGTGGAGTGGGACGCCGAGCAGTCGAACACGCTGCGCGGCGAGGCGGGCGTCCAGTATCGCCCCGGCCCGGACACGGTCGTGAACCTCGGCTACCGCTACCGCGAGGGAACGCTCGAGCAATGGGATGCCGGATTCGCCTGGCGGCTGTCCCGGTCCTGGCAGCTCTACGCCCGGCAGGTCTACTCGACGCTCGAAGACAAGTCGATCGACCGCTTCGCCGGCTTCGAGTACACGGGCTGCTGCTGGCGCCTGCGGCTCTTGGGCCGCAATTACGTGTCGAACCGCACCGGCGAGAGCGACAACTCGATCCTGCTCCAGGTGGAACTCAATGGCCTTTCTTCGGTCGGATCCCGCAGTGACACTTTCCTGGAACGCGGCATTCGGGGATACTCCCCCGCCTCCGTTTCCACCTCTCCCTGAAACCGGGCGAATCATGAGCCGAGTCCTGACCGCGTTGCTGTGCACGTTCCTGCTGGCGGGCGCCGCCCTCGCGCAGACCCGCGACATGTCCTCGACCGGCGTCGCGCTCGACCGCGTGATCGCGATCGTCAACGAGGGCGTGGTCCTGCAGAGCCAGATCGACTCGCAGACCGCCCTCATCACCGACCGCCTGCAGAGCCAGGGCTCGCAGCTGCCGCCCGCCGACGTCATCCGCGAGCAGGTGCTCGAGCGCCTGATCCTCCAGGAAATCCAGGTCCAGCGTGCCGGGCGCCTCGGCGTGCAGGTGCCGGACGAGATGCTGAACGAGGCGCTGCGCGATGTCGCCAAGCGCAACAACGTCGAGTTCGAGCAGATGCCGGGCGTGCTCGAGCGGCAGGGCATCGACTACGCGACCTACCGCGAGGAGATGCGCCGCGAGATCATGCTGTCGATGCTGCGCCAGCGCGACGTGTTGCCGCGCATCTACGTCTCGCCGCGCGAGCTCGAGCAGGCGCTCGAGCGCGACGCGAGCCAGGCCGGCGTCAACACGGAGTACGACGTCTCCCACATCCTGCTCTCGCTGCCCGAAGCTGCGACGACCGAGGAGATGTCCAAGGTCGAGGCGCTGGCGCAGGACATCCGCAGGCGCGCGAACGCGGGCGAGGATTTCGGGCAGCTCGCGCTTGCGTACTCGAAGGCGCAGTCCGCGCTCGAGCGCGGCAAGCTCGGCTGGCGGCGCCTGGGCCAGCTTCCGCAGTTCATCGGCGACCTCGCCATCAACATGGAGTCCGGGGACGTCAGCGAGCCCGTGCGCACGCCGACCGGCTTCCACCTGGTGCGGCTCGACGGCACCCGCGGCGGGGACAGCGGCCCGGTGATGGTCGAGCAACTGCACGCCCGGCACATCCTGATGCGCCCGAACGAGGTGCAGGACGACGCGACCACGCGCCAGCGCCTTTCCGCAATACGCGACCGCATCCTCGCCGGCGAGGACTTCGCGGCCCTCGCCAGCGTGACGTCCGAGGACCCGGGCTCCGCGAGCCGCGGCGGCGACCTCGGCTGGAGCTCGCCCGGCAGCTTCGACCCGGCGTTCGAGGAAACCCTCGAGCGGTTGCAGCCCGACGAGATCAGCGAGCCTTTCCGCACCCAGTTCGGATGGCATATCGTTCAGCTGCTGGGCCGGCGCACCCACGACCAGAGCGACGAACTGCGCCGGCAGCGCGTGGTGACGGCGCTGCGCGAGAGCAAGGTCGACGAGGAAACCGAGCTGTGGCTGAGGCGAATGCGCGACGAGGCCTACGTCGAGATCAGGAATCCCTGAGCGCTCGCCGCATCATCATCACCACCGGCGAGCCCGCAGGCATCGGCCCCGACCTCGCGCTGGCCGCGGCCCTCTCCGATTGGCCCTGCGAACTCGTCTTCGCGGGCGATCCCGAGTTGCTCGCGGCGCGCGCTGCCGGCCTCGGGCTGCCGCTTCTGCCCTCCGAATGGCGCGCCGATACCGCGCCCGTGCCGCACCGGGCGGGGACGCTGCCCGTGCTCGCAGAGCGGCTCGGGCGCAGGGCGACGCCGGGCCGGCCGGACGCGGAGAATGCGCGCTACGTGCTCGCCCTGCTGGACGCGGCCGCCGACGGCTGCATCGCCGGCCGCTTCGCGGCGATGGTGACCGCGCCGGTGCAGAAGTCGACGATCAACGACGCCGGCATTCCCTTCCAGGGACACACTGAATACCTCGCCGCAAAAGCCGGGGGCGCACACGCGGTGATGCTGCTCGTCGCCGGGTCGCTGCGGGTCGCGCTCGCCACGACCCACCTGCCTCTCGCCGACGTTCCACGCCGGATCACGCGCGCCGCGCTCGAGCGCACGATTGCCGTGCTCGATCGGGGCCTGCGTGAATCGCTTGGCATCGCCGCGCCGCGCATACTCGTCTGCGGCCTCAACCCGCACGCAGGGGAAGGCGGTCATCTTGGCCGCGAGGAAATCGACGTGATCCAGCCGGCGGTCGAATCCCTGGCGGCTCGCGGCATCGGGGTCACCGGCCCGGTGCCGGCCGACACCGCTTTCACGCCCGCCTCGCTCGCAGCGGCCGACGCCGTGCTCGCCATGTACCACGACCAGGGACTGCCGGTGATCAAGCATTCGGGTTTCGGACATGCCGTCAACGTGACGCTCGGCCTCCCCTTTCACCGCGCGTCGGTGGACCACGGCACGGCGCTCGACCTCGCGGGCACCGGCCGCGCCGACCCGGGGAGCCTGTTCGCGGCGATCCGGCTTGCGGAACGCCTGGGCCGTAACGTGTGATCCGCGCGCGCAAGCGCTTCGGCCAGCATTTCCTGCACGACCCCGGCGTGCTCCGGCGCATCGTCGCGGCTGTCGATCCCCGGCCGGGTGAGCGCATCGTGGAGATCGGGCCCGGACAGGGCGCGCTGACGCTGCCGCTGCTCGAGCGATGCGGCCGCGTGGAGGCGATCGAGATCGATCGCGACCTCGCGACGCTGCTCGCCGCGCGGGCCGAGGGCCGGGGCGAGCTCCTGATCCATCGCGCGGACGTTCTAGAGGTGGACTTCAAGGTCCTGCATGGCGGCGGCGCGAAGTTCCGGGTCTGCGGGAACCTGCCCTACAACATCTCGACGCCCCTGCTCTTTCACCTGCTCGAGTCCCGGGACGTCATTGCGGACATGCACTTCATGCTGCAGAAGGAGGTCGTGGACCGAATCGTCGCGCCGCCCGGCGGGAAGTCCTATGGCCGGCTGACCGTGATGCTCGCCGCCGCGTGCAGCGCAGTGGCGCTGTTCCGCGTGGGGCGCGGCGCGTTCCAGCCGCCGCCCGCGGTCGACTCGACGGTCGTGCGCCTCGTGCCGCATGCGGGGGACCCGTTTCCGCTGCCGGATCCCGCGCGCTTCGCGCGCCTCGTCGCGGCCGCGTTTTCGATGCGGCGCAAGACGCTCAGGAACTCGCTGCGAGGCCTCGTCGACGCCGGTCAGTTCGCAGCGGCCGGCATCGAGGCCAGCCGCCGCCCCGAAACGCTGGCCCCCGCCGAGTTCGCGCGACTGGCGGCGCTATAATCCAGCGATGGGCATGTACCGCCGAATCCTGCTGGTGGTCGACCTGGGCGAGCAGTGCGATCTGATCGGCCAGCGCGCGCGCGACCTCGCTGCATTGATGGGTGCGGAGCTTTCGGTCCTGCACGTGGTGGAATACGTGCCAGTCGAGCCCATGGGCGAGACCCTGCTGCCCGCAATCCAGATCGAGGAGGAGCTCGTGAACCGGGCGACCGCGCGGCTCGCGGAGTTCGCCGAAAGACTCGGCATCGGCGCGGCGCGCCGCGAGGTCACCGCAGGCAACATCAAGGCGGAGATCGTGCGCGCGGCCCAGGAGCAGCACGCCGACCTCATCGTGCTCGGCTGCCACGAGCGCCGCGGGCCGTCGATCCTCGTCAATTTCACGGAAGACACCGTGCTGCACGCCGCACCCTGCGACGTGCTGGCCGTGCGCCTGCAGCAGGCCCGCGCATGACCGATCCGGGCGCAAGCCAGATCAGCGTCGCCGTCGACACGCGCTACCTCGAGGACCAGTCGGATCCCGACGAGCAGCGCTACGTCTTCGCCTACACCGTCACGATCAGGAACCGGGGCACCGTGCCCGCCAAGCTGCTCGGCCGCCACTGGGTGATCACGGACGCGAACGGGAAGGTGCAGGAGGTACGCGGCGAAGGAGTCGTCGGCGAACAGCCGCACCTGATGCCGGGCCAGGGCTTCCGCTATACGAGCGGCGCCGTCCTCGAGACGCCGGTCGGCTCGATGCAGGGTTCCTACCAGATGCTCGGCGACGACGGCGTGCAATTCGATGCGCCGATCCCGGCGTTCAGGCTGGCGATACCCGGCAAGATCCACTAGTCCGGCCGTGGCAACTTACGCGATAGGCGACCTGCAGGGCTGCCACGCGGAGTTCATGGCCCTCGTCGAGCGCATCGGTTTCGACGCCGGCCGCGACCGCCTTTGGCTCACGGGCGACCTCGTCAACCGCGGCCCGGACTCGCTCGCCGTGCTGCGCGAAGTCAAGTCGATGGGCAGCGCGGCGACCGTCGTGCTCGGCAACCACGACCTGCACCTGCTCGCCATGGCGTTCGCGCCGAAGTTCGTGCGCAAGCGCGAGAAGGAACTCGAGGCCGTGCTGGACGCCCCGGACGCCGCGGAACTGCTCGACTGGCTCGCGTCGCGGCCCCTCCTGCACCGCGAACGCGGCATCCACTGGACGCTCATCCATGCGGGGCTGCCGCCCGAGTGGACGCTCGCCGACGCCGAGCGTTGCGCACGCGAAGTCGAGCGGGCGCTTCGCAAGGACGGACCGGGCATGCTCGCGGCGATGTACGGCGACGCGCCCGATCGCTGGTCGCCGGCGCTCGAGGGTGCCCCAAGACTACGCTTCATAGTTAATTGCCTGACGCGACTTCGCCTCGTCGACTTCAAGGGCCGGCTCGTGCTCTCGCACAAGGGCACGATCGAGGACGCGCCGCACGGCACGGTGCCGTGGTTCCGGCATCCGGAACGCGCGACTCGCGGGGATGCCCTCGTGTTCGGCCACTGGTCGGCGCTCGGCTACCTCGCCGAGCCTGGACTCTTGTGCCTCGACACGGGCTGCGTCTGGGGAGGGTCGCTCACCGCTCAAAGGCTCGACGGCGACGCGGCCCCGGTCCGGCTGCCCTGCCGGAACCGACGCCGGGCGGAACTCTGATCAGTCGCCGCGAGCGGCCGCATCGTCCACTGACTGGACGCCGGTCAGCACCTCGAAGCGCAGGTCGATGCGGTTGCCCACGAGCTGGTGAGGAATGCAATTGACGTCGCCCTGCATGTCGCGCGTGAGGAACTTCGGCATCACGCGGTCGCGGAAGATCTCGACCAGCTCGCAATCCCCCATCTCCAGTCCCTTCGGCGAATTGCGCTTGATCGTGACCGGCTTCCACACGCCGAGCACCGGATCGCCCGGGTCCTTCGCGCCCTGCTCCGGAAGCGTCGCCGCCCAGAACGTGATCTTGAGGCGCGGGAAGTCCGCGACCTTCTGGTAGCCGAATTCGCAGCCGCGCTCGAGAATCTTTACGTCTTCGCGCACGCCCATGTACTTGAGGAGCAGCTTGACCTTGCTCTTGAGCCCGTTGCAGGTGTAGCGGGTCGTGAAACCCATGTACTGCAGGTCCACCTCGTGCCGCGTCCACACGGCGGGTTCCTCGGCCGGCAGGTCGTCGTCCGCGACGGCGGTCGTCCCGGCGATCAGCAGAAGGCACAAGGAAGCGGCGCGAGGCGCCATCCGGGAACTCCTAAGCATTCGAAACCTCAGACCCAGAGGCAGGCCGTCCGGTTCCGTCGGGCGACTATAATTGCACAATGAACGTCATGCGATTCGAGGCCGGCGGCCGAAGCTTCCGGGCCGACCTCGGCAGTCCCTTCTCGATCGCTATTCCCCTGGATTTCGCCGGATCGCAGCCGTCCTTCTTTGACGCGCCGCGCGCCGAGGCGCGACCGTTTCGCGCGGGCCAGTTCGTGGGCGACACGCGCGCAGGCGGCAGCTGCAACTGCGAGATCCTGACGCTCGCGCCGCACTGCAATGGCACGCACACGGAATGCGTCGGCCACGTGACCGACGATCGCGTCGCGGTGAGCGAACGCGTGCCAGGCGGGCTTTGCCTGGCGCGGCTCGTGACGGTCGCGCCGGTGGCCGCGTCCGAGTCGCGGGAAGGCAGCCAGCCCGCGCCCGCGCCGGGCGACCGCCTGCTCACGGCCGCCGCGCTCGAGGCGGCGCTCGCGCAGGAGGAGGGGCCGCCGCCGTCGGCACTCGTCGTGCGCACCACGGCCGACGAGCCTCGCCGCGCCTACCGCGGGCCCGCGCCGGCGCCCTACCTCACGCGACAGGCGGCGGCCTGGCTCGTGGCCCGCGGCATCGACACGCTCGTGCTCGACCTGCCGTCGGCCGACCGCGCCGACGACGGCGGCAATCTGACCGCGCACCGTGTCTTCTTCGGCTTGCCGCCCGGTTCGCGGCGGGCCGCCGATGCAACCCGCCCACGGGCGAACATCACTGAGCTTGCGTGGATCGGACCGGAAATCCCGGACGGCCTGTACCTCCTCGACCTGCAGCTGCCGCCATTCCTTGCCGATGCCGCGCCGTCACGTCCGCTGCTCTTCCCGGTGCACGCCGAGTGAATCCCGGTCTCTCGCTCGAATCGGCGCGCGCGCGCGATGCCGCGGACCCCGCGACCACACGGCGCGCGGAGTTTCATTTCCCGCGCGCGCCGGATGGGCGCGAGGCGATCTACCTGTGCGGGAACTCGCTGGGCCTGCAGCCACGAGGCGCGGCCGCGGACGTGGCTGCATTCATGGGCGAGTGGCAGCGGCTCGGCGTGCTCGGCTACCACGATCCCGGGGCGGACTGGCTCAACCTGCACGAGCGGCTCGCGCCGACCGCGGCGGCGCTCGCCGGAGCGAGGCCGCTCGAGGCGGTCGTGATGAACTCGCTCACGATCAACCTTCACCTCCTGATGGCGAGCTTTTTCCGTCCGGCCGGCGAGCGGCGGTTGATCCTGATCGAGCAAGGCGCGTTTCCGTCGGACCGCTACGCCGTCGTGTCGCAACTCGGCTGGCACGGCCTCGATCCCCGCGACTCGCTGGTCCAGGTGGCGCCGCGCGCCGGCGAGCAACTGCTGCAGCACGAGGACATCGTCGCCGAGATCGAGCGCCTGGGTCCGCGCCTTGCCCTCGTGCTGCTGCCGGGCGTCCAGTACCTGACCGGCCAGCGTCTCGACATCGCCGCGCTCGCGGCGGCCGCGCACGGCGTCGGTGCAATGGCCGGTTTCGACCTCGCACACGCGATCGGCAACCTGCCGCTCTCACTGCACGACTGGGACGTGGATTTCGCGGCCTGGTGCTCGTACAAGTACCTGAACGGCGGGCCCGGTGCGACGGCCGGCGCCTTCGTGCACGAGCGTCACTTCGATTCGACGGCGCCGCGGCTGTCCGGGTGGTGGGGCAACGACATCGACAACCGCTTCGAGATGGCGGAACCGTTCCGCCCGTACCGCGGCGCCGCAGGATGGCAGGTCAGCAACCACCCGCTGCTCGGCATGGTGCCGTTGCAGGCGTCCTTCGCGCAGTTTGCCGAGGCCGGGCTGCCGGCCTTGCGCCAGCGCTCCCTGCTGCTGACCGGCTGGCTCGAACGGCTGCTCGAGGCGCGCCTCGGCGAGCGCATCGAGGTCCTGACACCCCGCGATCCCGAGTCGCGCGGGGCGCAACTCTCGGTGCGCCTGCGCAGCGCGCGGGGCCACGGTCGCGCCCTCTTCGACCGCATGCTGGCGCGCGGCCTCACCTGCGACTGGCGCGAGCCCGACGTGATCCGGCTCGCGCCCGCTCCGCTGTACAACTCCTATGTGGACTGCTGGCAGGCGGTGGCCCTGATCGAGAGCGAACTCGGCATGGTCCAGGCTCGAGGACCCTGACGCCACAGGCCCCAGCCGACAGGGGTACCCCGTCTCGGTGGCCGCCTGGCGTTCAATAGATCGAGTAAGCTATTTGAGTATCAACTTCTCAGGTCCAGCGGCGTATTTGGTAAGTTAAATCACCATTGCCGGCCGTTCCGGCCCGATTCAGGGGAGAGGCAAGATGGCAATTTCGGACAGCGGTTCGTCCAAGAACAAGATCTGGCTCGTCGTGGTGGGCATCGTCGTGCTGGCTGGCGTGGCTTACGTGGCCGACATTTACCCGCCCGCCGATGAATCCCTGACCGGCTCGGTCGTTCCGGCGGAACGTTACAGGGCCGAAACCTCGGCGACCAGCTCGAGCCGCCTCGTCTTGGGCGACGAGGCATTGGCGCAGTTCATCCAGACGGATGTCTACCGGAAGATCGTCTCCGATAGAGACCTGGCCGCTTTGTTCGCCAACAGGGAGTTCCGTGAGGCGTTTGCCAACAAGGAGTTCCGCGAGGCGTTCGCCAACAAGGAGTTCCGCGAGGCGTTCGCCAACAAGGAGTTCCGCGAGGCGTTCGCCAACAAGGAGTTCCGCGAGGCGTTTGCCAACAAGGAGTTCCGCGAGGCGTTTGCCAACAAGGAGTTCCGCGAGGCGTTTGCCAACAAGGAATTCCGCGAGGCGTTCGCCAACAAGGAATTCCGCGAGGCGTTTGCCAACAAGGAATTCCGTGAGGCGTTCGCCAACAAGGAGTTCCGCGAGGCGTATGCCAATAAGGAGTTCCGCGAAGCCTATGCCAACCGGGCGTTCCGTGAGGCGTTCGCCAACAAGGCGTTCCGCGAAGCCTTTGCCAACAAGGAATTCCGCGAAGCGTTCGCCAACAAGGAATTCCGCGAGGCGTTCGCCAACAAGGAGTTCCGCGAAGCCTTTGCCAATAAGGAATTCCGCGAAGCCTTTGCCAATAAGGAATTCCGCGAAGCCTTTGCCAATAAGGAGTTCCGCGAGGCCTATGCCAATAGGGAGTTCCGCGAAGCGTTTGCGAACCAGGCGTTCCGCGAGGCTTTTGCCAATAAGGAGTTCCGCGAAGCCTATGCCAATAGGGAGTTCCGCGAAGCGTTCGCCAACCAGGCATTCCGTGACGCCATGAACTCTGCCAAGTAAGAACTGCGGGCCGAAATCGGAGTGCTGAAATCTACCGGGCCGCCTGCGCATGCGCCGGCGGCCCTGTTTTCGTCACGAGCCATCGCGAGCCTGTGGGCTGCCGCGCTTCTGGCCAGCCAACCGGTCCTCGCCGATTCCTTCGAGATGGACCAGCTCGAGACTGACGACCTCCAGCTGCTCTACTTCGAACCCTTCCAGACCTATCTGACGCCGCTCGCCGCGAGCACCTTCCATAACTCCCTGCAGTTCCAGCGGCGAGTCTTCGAATGGACGCCGTCCGAAAAGAGCATGGTGCTGATGACCGACCTCGCGGACTATGGAAATGCGGGCGCCGGCTCCTCGCCCCACAATGGCATCACCCTATACGTCGCTCCCCCGAGCCGTACGCTGGAGACGATGCCGAGCAGCGAGCGCATGTACACGTTGATGAACCACGAGACCGTGCACCTCGCCAACGCGGACGTCGCCAATTCACGCGACCAGCGCTGGCGGCGGTTCTTTGGCGGCAAGCCGCCTCCGACCGACGAACACCCGGAGTCGATCCTCTACAACTACCTCACGGTGCCGCGCTATAGCGCACCGCGCTGGTACTTCGAAGGCGCGGCGACATTCATGGAAACCTGGATGGCGGGGGGCATCGGCCGGGCCCAGGGTGCCTTCGACGAAATGGTGTTCCGCGCGATGGTCCGCGACGATGCGCATTTCTACAGCAGTCTGGGGCTGGAATCGAAGGGCGTCGAAGCCGATTTTCGGACCGGTACCAATTCCTACCTGTACGGTACGCGGTTCTTCAGTTATCTCGCCTACGTCTACTCGCCACAGGGGGTGGTGGAGTGGCTCAAGCGTGATGAGGACAGCGAAGCCTACTACGCGGAGCAGTTCGCCAAGGTCTTCGGCAAACCTCTGGAGACGGCATGGCACGAGTGGATCGCCTGGGAGCATGAATTCCAGGAGCGAAACCTCCAGTCGGTGCGGAAACATCCCTTGACGCAGGGCCGGCGTGTGACGCCGCAGGGACTCGGCTCCGTGTCGCGCTCCTACTATGACTCCGCGACCAACTCACTGATCGGGGCCTTTCAGTATCCCGGCGTTGTTGCCTATACCGGCGTCATTTCGCTGGCCGATGGCGGTATTCGCAAGCTCGTGGACATCAAGGGACCGATGAAGTACCGGGTGACATCGACCGCCTTCGATCCGGGCACCCGGACGCTATTCTACTCCGCGGACAACATGGACGCGTGGCGGGACCTGATGGCCGTCGATGTCGATTCGGGAGTCGCGCGCATGCTGCTCCCGGACGCGCGTATCGGCGACATCTGCTTCGACGAGTCGGATCGTTCGCTGTGGGGTCTCAGGCATCTCAACGGATTCGTGACCCTGGTTCGGATTCCATTCCCCTATACCGAGTGGAACCAGGTCTATACGTGGCCCTACGGCGAGGAGCCATTCGAGCTCGACGTGTCCGCGGACGGTTCGCTGCTTTCTATGTCCATCGGGCAGATCGACGGCACGCAGTACGTACGTGTGTTCCGCAGCGCGGACCTGAAGGCCGGCAAGGTCGAGGCCGTCGCGAGCTTCGATTTCGACAAGGCCATTCCGGAGGGCTTCGTATTCACGCGCGATGGTCGGTACCTGTACGGCAGCTCCTACTTCACCGGCGTTTCCAACATATTCCGCTACGAGCTTGCGACCGGCGAACTCAGGGCGGTCAGCAACGCGGAGACCGGCTACTTCCGCCCGATCCCGATGGCAGACGGTACGCTGATCATCCAGGAATACACCGGGGACGGTTTCGCACCGGTGGTCATCGAACCGAAACCGCTTGACGATGTCAGCGCGATCACCTTTCTCGGGGCGCAGATTGCGAACAAGCACCCGATCGTCAAGGAGTGGGTCGTTGGCCCGCCCGAAGCAGTGGATCTGGAGCCGATGATCACGCGCCGCGGGAAGTACAGGCCGATGCGCGAACTGGTGTACGGCGACGGCTATCCCATCGTCGAGGGCTATCGCGATTCGGCCGCGCTCGGCTGGCACGCTCGCTTCGCCGACCCCGCCCAGTTCCATAAGTTCGATATTTCTGCCAGCTATTCGTGGGACGACGGGCTTCCCGCCGACGAGAAGCCCCACATCAATCTGCGGTACGAGACCCTGGTATGGCGCTGGGAATACTGGCACAACGGCGCCGATTTCTACGATCTGTTCGGACCGACCGAGCGCAGCCGCAAGGGCGATGCGTTCCTCGGCGAATACCAGAAGGCACTCATTTACGATGAGCCGCGGATGCTCGACCTGTCGATTATCGCAGCCTATTTCACCGGGCTCGACACGCTGCCCCTCAACCAGAACGTGCCCTCAGATTTCGACGAGATCGCCTCGGGCCAGGTCGAGCTCGAGTACAGCAACACGCGCCGCTCGCAGGGCGCCGTGGACCATGAAAAGGGCTATCGCTGGGCGCTCGCCGGCAACGTCGACCATGCCGGCGGAGATACGGTGTCGAGGCTCCGCGGCGGCCTCGATTTCGGCTTCGCCCTACCCCTCGGAAACTCCTCCGTGTGGCTCTACAACTCCGCCGGTGTTGCGAGCGGCAACCGGGAGAACGTCCTGGCGAGCTTCTACTTCGGCGGATTCGGCAACAACTATGTCGACGACGGCGAGGTCAAGCGTTATCGGGAATTCGACAGCTTCCCGGGATTCGAGATCGACGAGCTGGCCGGAAGGGACTTCGCCAAGTCAGTGCTGGAGCTGAATCTGCCGCCGCTGCGGTTCGAGGAAGTCGGCTCGCCGGGATTCTTCCTGGGCTGGGCGCGCCCGGCCATTTTCGTGGGAGCGCTCGCCGCAAAGCCCGCTGACGGCTCCGAGCGTCGCACCGTCTTCGATGCCGGCGCGCAGGTCGACCTGACGTTCACGGTGCTCAGCCGCCGCAACATGACCTTGTCGTTCGGCTACGCCGTCGGCTTCGAGGACGGCCGCAAGCTCGACGACGAGTGGATGCTTTCGCTCAAGATCCTCTAGGGCGAGCGCTTCCGCAGCCGACCGACATAATTCGGATGCACCCGCGCTGCCGAGATTGCGCCGATTCTCTCGCGGTTGGATTTCAGGCCCAGCAGGTAGTACAGGAAGGCGCAGCCGGCCCCGACCAGCCCGAGCATGATGGTGACGCGGCCCTGGCTCGCCGCGAGATTGAAGGCCGCATGGTACGCACCCGCGAGGATCAGCCCCTCGAACAACTTGGCCTCGTGATAAAGGCGCTCGCGGCGAAACAGGAAGACCTTGTGCAGCAGGCGATACACCGGTCCCCTGCCGCCGTGACCGCGGCGGACTTCCTCTGCCGAGAAATGCGCGAGTCCATAGAAATAACCGAGGATTCCGGAGGCGACCGCATGCATCAGAACCGTCAGCACCGAGCGCAACAGCAGCGTCGGCGTATCCCCCTCGGCGAGCAGTCTCGGGAAATACAGGAGCACGTTCTCGGCGAAGGCAAAGGCCAGGCCGACGATGATCGAGAACTCGATCGCATCATCGATCGACCGGATGCTGTCATCGTCGGTGAAGCGGACGATCAGGTGCTTGGAGTACTCTTCGGCAAAAGCCAGGAAGATCAGGCTGAAAGCCATGACCGATAACCCGAACCAGTGAAACACCGCGACGAATATCGTCAGGAACAGCCCGACGGCGAGAAAGTTCAGCGGCTCCTCGTAAAGGCCGTTGAACATTCCAAGCGCCGCCGGACCCGACTGGCGGACGAAATCGATGACCGACCAGGCCGTCAACGCGGCCAGCAGCACGATGTTCGCGTACCAGGCGATCTCGACGGGCGCGGGCGTCCCGTGGAACTCGCCGGAAAGCGGCAAGCCGGGGACGATGGTCGCCAACGCCCATGTCAGGAACGGCAGCGAGAAGAATGCCAGCGACAGGCCGTGCAGGGCCTTGATGCAGAGTTTTTCGTGCAGCAGGTAGATCACGTGGACCAGCGCGACGGTCAGCAGCGTGCTGATCGCCATCACCGCGAAAGTCAGGTAAACCTGCATGAAATTCAGGATCCGCAGGGTCAGCGTGTTCTGCTCGACCACGTCGAGCAGGAATGGCAGGCTGAATATCGTGGAGATCGAGCTCAGCTCCGTGCCATCGTCGGTCGCCAGGCCGGCGCCCGGATTGATCACCACCAGGACCAGCACGGCGGCGAGCGCCGCGATCGCAGTGTTGGCAATGATCCGGGCGGAGAGCTTTTCCAGCAGGAACATGAACAGGGAGAACAGGACCAGGAAATGGAACAGGTCTGCCACCGGCGCGCCGAGCGCGCCCAGGTTCTCGCGCAATTGGTCGTGGCTCTGCATCGCCGCCAACAGGAGCAGCGCCGCCAGCAGCATCGCGCCGAGACGCAGCGAATGCCGCTTGACCCGCCGTGAGATCAGGTGAAACAGCTTGATGACGCCGATCAGCACCAGCGCCACCCCCGCGAGGAAGACCAGCAGGCCGAGCGCCTGTTTCACGATGCCTTCGCCACCGCGCGGCACCGCCGCCGCCTCGTGGCTCTGCAGCTGGAAGCCGAGCCCCGCCATGAACAGGAGCAGCGGAACCACGGACAGGGTGCCCAGCAGGAAGGTCACGATGACCAGCCGCCGCGATTCGGGGTTGCGGGACACGAAAAACCACCCCCACACGAGCGAGGGGATCATGGCGATCCCGGCTGCCTGCAGGAATGTCGTGACCGTCAAGTGGCGTTCAGCCCCAGTGGCGACAGCCGCCGGCATCGTAGCCGGGACTCGCCGGCCTTGTCTTGCCCCGCCAACTTGCCGGCCCCTGGCGTGTAATTCATGAGTGACGACGTCGATGCGGCGAGGGTCCGGGAATGCCTGGCAGGCGACCCGCGGGGATTTGCCGCGCTTGTCGAGCAGTACGAAAGGCCGGTCTACAACGTTGCACTGCGAATGCTTCGCAATCCAGAGGATGCCCGTGACGTTTCACAGTCAGCCTTCCTGAAGGCCTACGAGAACCTCCCGAACTATGATCCGCAATACAAGTTCTATAGCTGGATTTACCGGATCGCCATCAACGAGGCGCTCAACGTCCTGCGCGTGCGCGGACGCAGTGCAGGGCCGGTAGATGACCGATTTCCGGAGGATGGCGCCGGCCCGACCGAATTGCTCGACACGGACCAGACCCGTGAGGTGGTACTGGCGGCGGTCGGACGGCTCAAGCCGGAGCACCGGTCCGTGATCGTGCTCAAGTATTTTGCCGAGCTCGACTATGAGGACATGGGCGAGGTCCTCGGAATCGACGCCAGGACCGTCAAGTCACGCCTGTACACGGCGCGGCAGCTCCTGAAGGACCGGCTGGCCACGTGCGGGGTCTCCTGAGCATGGACAATGCCCGAATTGAGGAACTGATTCAGCGCGAACTTGACGGAGAATTGTCCGTCACCGAACGGGCCGATCTTGCGCGCCTGCTCCTGCAGGACCCGGAGGCACGGCGGCTGCACCAGGAATTCCGGAACACGGACCGGCTGTTGCGCGAGATCCCCGCGGCCGAGCCTCCCCCGGGCCTGCGCGCGGCCGTTCTTGCGGGTCCCGCGCGGTCGTCGCGCCCCGCCGAAGCCGTTCGTCGAACGTACGGCCGGCCACTCTACCGCCTGGCGGCGGTGATACTGGGCGGACTGCTGGTCGTCGGCATCGCCGATCTCCTGCTCGACAGCGACTCGCGGCCACCCGACCTTCAGGGATCCCTGGGCGCCGGGTCGCAGGATCGCCTGTGGTTGCGCGCAGAAGGCGTCGAGGCCGGCGCCCTGTTGAGGCGCGACGGGCAGATGATGAGGCTCGAGCTCAATGTGTCGACGACATTTCCTTGCGAGGCCGTCGCCAGGTTCGATCCCGCAACGACGTCGTTCGTCGGCGACGCCGGCGACGCCCAGGTGACCGCTGCCGGCGACCTGGTCAACGCACGGTTGGCAGCCGGCAGGCAGGTCCTGACGCTGGAATTTTCGGGCGCATCGCCGATTCAGCTGCAACTGCGTGCCGAAGGACGATTGTTGGGAGAAGGCACGCTTGCGGTAAGCGACCCCTGATTCGACGGAAGTGGCCGCTCAGCGCCTGAGGAAGGTCACGAAGTCGAACGGGTAGGCATGCCGTGCGTCCGCAGGGTGCGGTTCGCGCGCCACTTCCTGCCAGGCGCCGCGCTCAAAGCCCTCCAGACAGGTATCGCCCTCGACGTCGGCGTGGACCTCCGTCAGCTCGAGCCTGCCGACGGTCGGCCACGAAATCGCGAAGACTTCTGCTCCGCCGATGACGAAAAGCGTCAACTCACCTGCCCGCTCTTGCGCAGCCTCGAGCGAGGCCACCGCCTCACAGCCCGGCGCCCGCCAACCCGGGTTTCGCGTCAGCACGAGGTTCAGGCGTCCCGGAAGCGCGCGCCCGATCGAGTCGTAGGTGCGCCGGCCCATGAGCATGGCGTGCCCCATCGTCAGTGCCTTGAAGCGCTTCAGGTCGTCGGGCAAACGCCAGGGCAGGCTGTTGGCGCGCCCGATCACGCCGTTGTCGGCCATCGCGACGATCGCCACCGCGTCGCGGACCACGCGCGGCCCTCAGACCGCGACGGTCGCGCGGATCGCCGGCTGCGGATCGTAACCGAGCACCTGGAAGTCTTCGAAGCGGTAATCTGTAAAGTCGGCGGGCCGGCGCAGCAGCGCGAGCGTCGGGAGCCTGCTCGGAGTCCGCGTAAGTTGCGTGTCCGCCTGCTCGATGTGGTTGAGATAGAGATGGCAGTCGCCGCCCGTCCAGACCAGCTCGCCTACCTTGAGGTCCGCCTGCTGCGCGAGGATGTGGGTGAGGAGCGCATAGGAAGCGATGTTGAACGGCACGCCGAGGAAGATGTCGCAGCTGCGCTGGTAGACCTGCAGGGACAGCCGCCCGTCCGCCGCGTAGCACTGGAAGAACGCGTGGCAGGGCGCGAGCGCCATGCGGTCGAGCTCGCCGACGTTCCAGGCGCTCACGATGATGCGGCGGGAGTCCGGGTCATTGCGAAGCAGGTCGATCGCGCGCGCGACCTGGTCGACGTGGCCGCCATCCGTCGTCGTCCAGGCGCGCCACTGCCGGCCGTATACGGGGCCGAGCTCGCCCTGCTCGTCCGCCCATTCGTTCCAGATCGAGACGCCCTTGGCCTGCAGTGAGCGCACGTTGGTCTCGCCACGCAGGAACCAGAGCAGTTCCTCGATCACGGACTTGAGGTGCACGCGCTTGGTCGTGACCAGCGGAAAACCCGCGGACAGGTCGAAGCGCAGTTGCGGGCCGAATATGGAATGCGTCCCGGTGCCGGTGCGGTCGGTCTTGCGGGTGCCGCGCTCGCGCACGTGACGCAGCAGGTCGAGGTAGGCGTGCATCTCAGGTCAGGCGTAGTTTCCGGAGGGCTCGCGCCGAGTGTACGCGAAAGCCAGCATCCAGAGCCCCGCCGCCAGCACGGGCACGGACAGCGCCTGACCCATCGTCAGCCAGCCGAACGCGAGGTATCCGATGTCGGCATCCGGTAGGCGCACGAACTCCACCGCAATGCGAAATATCGCATAGAGCACCAGGAACAGTCCCGAAGGCGCGAGCCGCGGCCGTGGCCGCGACGTGAACCACCAGATGACGGCGAACAGCACGATGCCCTCCAGGGTTGCCTCGTAGAGCTGCGACGGGTGCAGGACTTTTCCGTCCACCAGCATGCCCCAGGGCAGTTCCGTGGGCCTGCCCCACAGTTCCCCATTGATGAAGTTGCCGATGCGGCCGGCGCACAGGCCGACCGCCGGCAGCGGCGCAGTGAAGTCAAACACGTCGGCAACGCTCCGGCCGCGCCGGCGCGCGAACCATGCGACGGCAAGCATCACGCCGATCAGCCCGCCGTGGAACGACATCCCGCCCTCCCACACGCGGATGAAGGCGAGCGGATCTGCTCCCAGGTTGTCGAGGCCGTAGAACAGCATCCAGCCGAGCCTGCCGCCGGCGATCACGCCGACCGCCGCGAAGAAGATGAGGTCGTCCACGTCCGCCGGCTTCCAGGTCGAGCCCGGCAGCGCCGCGCGCCGGCGCGCGAGCCACCAGCCGGCGATGAAGCCGAGCACGTACATGAGGCCGTACCAGTGCACCTTGACCGGGCCGATCGCCATCGCGACCGGGTCAATGTCCGGATAGACGATCACCCCTCGGTCACCCGGAACATGAAGGCGCGCAGGTAGCGCGTCTCGTCGATCGCCGGGTGCACCGGATGGTCAGGCGACTGGCCGCCGGCGGCAATCAGCTGGGCGAACCGGTCGCGGTGACGCGCGGCACGCTGGACGGCATCCACCAGCTCGCCCGGGGCCAGGTGGTAGGAGCAGGAACAGGACATCAGGAGGCCGTCGCGGTCGAGGAGCTGCATCGCGAGAAGGTTGAGGCGGCGGTAGGCCGCGAGTCCTTTCGCGTGGTCCTTCTTGCGCTTGATGAATGCGGGCGGGTCGACGACGATCGCGTCGAAGCGGCGCCGCTCGGCGACGAGCGCCTCGAGCGCCCTGAAGCCGTCGCCTTCCAGGAGCTCGACGTCGAGGCCATTGGCGTCGGCCGTCGCCGACGCCGCCGCGAGCGCGGTCGCAGACGAGTCGATGAAGGTCGACGCGGTCGCGCCCGCGCGCAGCGCCTGCAGGCCGAACCCGCCCGCGTAGCTGAAGACGTCGAGCACCCGGGCACCCCGGGCGTGGCTCGCGAACAGCGCGCGATTCGCGGACTGGTCGAAGTACCAGCCGGTCTTCTGCCCGCCGGCGAGCGGCACGTGAAAGTCCACGCCGCCCTCCGGCACAACGACCGTGGCCGGCAATTCGCCGAAAGCGGTGTCCACGTGGCGCTCGAGACCCTCGAGTTCGCGCATGGGCGAGTCGTTCTTCCACAGGAGTGCACGCGGCGCCACGACCTTGACGAGCGCCTCCTGGACGTCCGGCTTCATCGCCTCCATCCCGGCCGTGCTCAACTGGGCGACGAGCACGTCGCCGTAGCGGTCGACGACCAGGCCCGGCAGGAAGTCGCCTTCGCCATAGGCGAGGCGGTAGTAAGGCGTCGAGAAAAGTCGCTGGCGCAACCCGAGCGCCACCTTGAGGCGGTGCACGAGCAGCGACTTGCCGGGCGGGTAATCCGGGTCGCGGCCGAGCAGCCGCGCGCTGATGAGCGTCCGCGGATTCACGTACGCATAGCCGAGGAAGCGGTTGCCGCTCGAGCGCACGTCGGCGTGGTCGCCGGGCGCAAAGGCGGTCAGCGGCGTCGCCACGGTGTCGACCTCGTTCGAGAACACCCACAGGTGCCCCGCCTGGAGGCGGCGCTCTTCCCGCGGCTTCAGCACTAGTTTCGGCAACGCGCTTGCCGCCGGGACGGCGGATTCAGGCAGGCTCGACATGCGGGATCACAGCGCGGTGGCTATAGTGAATGCAATTCTACCCGACCACGGGCATCGTCATGCATGGCCAGCCTCCCGCCGGGCCGCGCAATCGGCTGGCGGACGAAACGAGCCCCTACCTGCTGCAGCACGCGGCGAACCCGGTGGACTGGCACCCGTGGGGTGCGGAATCGATTGCGCTTGCTCGGGAGCTCGACCGCCCGATCCTGCTCTCGATCGGCTATTCCGCCTGTCACTGGTGCCACGTGATGGCCCACGAATCCTTCGAGGACGAGTCGACGGCCGAGGTCATGAATCGCCTGTTCGTGAACGTGAAGCTCGACCGCGAGGAGCGGCCGGACCTCGACAAGGTCTACCAGCTCGCGCACCAACTCCTGACGCAGCGCGGCGGCGGCTGGCCGCTCACGATGTTCCTCGCCCCGGACGACCTGACCCCGTTCTTCGGCGGCACGTACTTCCCGAAGCAGCCGCGCTACGGCATGCCGGCGTTCACGGACCTGCTCGAGCGCG